>Ga0315279_10003712_pt1 | contig 20982 bp, 21 predicted proteins | sample YL17G06_20_MG_FD_203694 | JGI IMG/M metagenome (GOLD analysis project Ga0315279, IMG submission 203694) | Sediment microbial communities from Yellowstone Lake, YNP, Wyoming, USA - YL17G06_20 | ecosystem: Environmental > Aquatic > Freshwater > Lake > Sediment | place: USA: Wyoming | collected... | reverse complement strand
GAAACCAAGAGTCAGCATTCGCTCTTCAACGCCTCCTATCGCTTCCCCCTTCCGTTCGCGGCGTCGACTCTGATTGCCAGAAGAAATATGACATGGCCAATAGTGGGCCACAGATTGGTCACCTGTTGGGCCTATGCGGGTACTTTCTGTTCTTGGAGCAAACCTCGAGCAAAATCGTAGCCGCTTTTGAAAGCAGTGATGTTCAGTTGTTCCGTGCCTCGCGGAGTGTACTTCGCGATCGCCTTCTCGACAGCTGCCGTCTCTACCATATTGGTTAGGCCGATTATTGCGCCAACCATCACCATGTTCGAGACTATCTTCTTGCCTAGGCGTTCGGCGATACGTGTTGCGGGAATTCTGTATGTCTTCGCGGTGTGATTCAACTGGTCGTCTTGGATCATGTCAGGATCGATTATGACGATCGTGTCTCCGGTCAGATCGCCGACATTCTTTCGATAGGCTTCTTGAGACATGACTGCTACTAGGCTGGGTTTCCTGAGCTTTGGGTAGTTGATCTTCTCGTCGGAAACTATGACTTCGACTTTGGAAGCTCCTCCTCTGGATTCGGGGCCGTAGGATTGCGCTAGGGTCACATTCTTGCCGCCGAAGACCGAGGCTGCTCTCCCGATCATTACTCCGGCGGTCACGATTCCCTGGCCGCCTAGACCGGCTATCCTTACCTCAAAGCGCGACATTGGTGCGCCTCCCTGCCTTGTCAAGCCCCGCCTGAATGGATCGATTCTGCTCCCACAGCAAGTCGCTGTATTCTGGTTTCTCGATGTCGACGAATTCTCCGACAACGATCTTGTCAGGTCCGACCACGGCGTCGATCGGATCGATGTTGGATCGGACTTCACTGACTTCCCTGAGCCATTTCATGCCTAGGATCGGATCAGCGATCTTGTTTCTCCGCCCATACTCTTCTGGGCACGGGGTTATGATCTCGACGAAGCTGAACCCTTTCTTGGTGATGGCTTTCTTCATGGATTCTCTGATACGTTTGACATGAATCGCTGTCCACCGTGCCACATAGATGGCTCCTGAAGCCGCAGCTAGGTGCACCAGATTGAATGGGTGTTCAATGTTGCCGTATCGACTTGTTGTTGTGAATGCGCCGATCGGTGTCGTGGGGCCAGATTGGCCACCAGTCATACCGTAATTGAAGTTGTTGGAACATATTACAGCGATATCGACGTTTCTTCTAGCGGCGTGAATGAAATGATTTCCTCCTATCGCGAAAAGGTCGCCATCCCCACTGATCACAACGGGTTTCAGGTCAGGCCTCGCCGCTTTCACTCCCACAGCAAACGCCAATGCACGGCCATGTGTTGTGTGGAATGAGTCTGTGTTCGTGTATCCCGAGATTCTTCCTATGCAACCGATCCCTGACACGACAACGATCTTGTCCCTGTCAAAGTTGAGCTCGTCTATGGCTCGGGCGAATTCTCCCAGTATGATGCCGTTACCGCAACCGTTGCACCATATGTGGGGAATCATCCCGCTCCTCGTATAATCTTCGAGCGGGTGTTGAACAGCCGACATTTCTTACATCCTCCATTTCTTAGCTTACTACTTGGGCCAAGATCTCCTCGGGTGTGTGAAGAGCATCTCCCAGTTTTGGTAGAGAAGTCACTTTCCGGCGGCCTGCGCTTCTCTCAACTTCGCGGACCAGTTGGCCGTAGTTCATCTCAGGCACCAGGATCTTATCCACTCGGGAAGCCGCTTGCTCAACTGCTTCGTCCGGGAACGGCCAAATTGTAACGAGCCTCAGCAATCCGATCTTGATTCCTCTCTCTCGTCCTTCAACTACGGCTGCGAGCGCAGATCTCGCGACGCTTCCGTACGCAACGATGCAGACATCAGCGTCATCAAGGAAAACGCTCTCCACTTTCGTGATGTCTCCCACGTTCTTGCGGATCTTGTCGCAGATTCTCTGAACCAACGCTGCATGGTGCTCTGTGCTGTCGGTTTGTGGGTGACCGGTTTCATCATGAGTTAGCCCGGTGGCGTAGAATCTGTATCCTTCACCGAAGGTCGCCATCTCAGGTACGAGATCTTCTCCTGCCCGGAAAGGTGAGTATTCAGATCGCGGTACGCTGGGTCGCTTGCGGTCAACCAGTCGGATCTTCTCAGGCTCTGGTATCGCGAGCCTCTCCATCAGGTGCCCGATGATCTCGTCCGTCATGACAAATGCTGGGCATCTGTACTTCTCTGAAAGGTTGAATGCTTCAACGGTAAGATCGAACATCTCTTGGACGGACGACGGAGCCAATGCGATTATTTCATAGTCTCCGTGTGATCCCCATTTTGCCTGCATGACATCCTGCTGGCCTGTCTTCGTGGGTTGACCTGTGCTCGGTCCGGCACGCATCACGTCCACTACGACGCACGGCGTCTCGGTCATGGCTGCGAGTCCAATGTTCTCCTGCATCAGGCTGAAGCCTGGGCCCGAGGTGGCAGTCATGGACTTCACGCCGGCGTACGATGCGCCGATCACCGCCGCCATCGAGGCTATCTCGTCTTCCATCTGCAGATACACGCCGCCAATCTCAGGGAGTCTCCTTGACATGTGCTCAGCGATCTCTGTGGCTGGGGTGATTGGATAACCTCCGAAGAATCTACAGCCCGCAGCCAATGCGCCTTCAGCGCATGCTACGTCTCCAAGTGCGAAATACGTGCCGGTCAGAACATCTCTTCTCAGCGTCTCGTCGCCTTCTCGACTAGAAATATCGCGAAGTCGGGGCAGATCTCTTCACATACTCCGCATCCAACACACAACGCGGAATCCTTCACTCGGGGTGCATGAACACCTCTAACGTTCAGCTTGGTGCCCTGTTCAAGAACATCTCTAGGGCAGAACTCTATACAGAACGAGCAACCTTTGCACCTGTCTTCAAGGACAACGATCTCTACGTCCCTGAGCTTCAATGCCTGAGGAGCAGAGATCGGTCGTCTTCCCGGTCTCTGTGGTGAGCCTGGCTGCATCGTCATCTCAGCCGTGGGATTCCATTCGTTCGGGACTGGTCCCTGCGGAGGATTGTTAGCGATCAATTCAAGTTCTGCCTGTCAAGTATGTTCCGTAGTGTCATACATATACCGCCCCATACTACTGTAGCCCTTTTACATACAACCCCCTACCAGTCCGCCTGGTGATACATACTCTCTGTTAACAGCGCACACGAATCCAATGGGATTGGCGAGGCGAGTTCATCCCGTAGGACAGGAGCAACTTGCAGGAGGTGGACCTACCCCCCAGGGGGGGGTCCCCCCTCAATCATCGTAGAGTATATAGAAAGCCGGCCGTGCCTCCGGCTCAGCGAATCCTTCTCAGCCAATAGTTTATCGCAAAATCAGGTTCTATCGACGGGCGGACGCTTCATTTTGAGACGTTTTGGGCGCCTGTGTTACACCTGTAGCGTCCTCAAAAAGAGAGACTGCTCAGGTCTGGGTGAGGAAGGTGGCTAGGGTTCACTGTTTGCGTTCCTCTTCCTCACGTTCACTTCTCTGAGTTGTGGAGTTTGGCTGCGTGTAGCATGGGAGCTTTGGGGTTGATTGTGTTCCGTGGATGCTTCGACATTCTATATCCTTGATCGAGGTACTTCCTTGCGTGTACGGTTAACCCGTAGAGGAAGCCTAGACCTCCCAAGGAGAATAGGGCTAGCGTTATGGTAGTCTATGATTGTGCAGGGGCTGGTTCTGCGGTCTCGTTATTTCCAATGTTAATGTCTGCGTCGTTTTGGCCGCCGTCATCTGAGTTATTGAGCGGACTGTCGATGAAAGCGAGCTTTTCTTAGTCTTGAGGAGTGTCGTCTGCGCTGCAGCTTGTCCCGGAAAGAAGCGATATGAAGATTGTTTGAAAGCTGCAACTTGGCTTCTCAATTGCACCATGCGTAAGCACGACAGGAGCGACTGAAATTAGTAATGGCCTCTGATTTTCCATTCGAGCAATGGCAAAATTGGAGAAAAACCTTGACGTATTCTTGGTTGTAACCGCTTTAGAGCTTAGTCCAACGACATTCCATCTAAGGAGCCAACCAAACGAAAGGACTTTACCTTACGAGCGAAAAGTCTGTAAGCGTGAGTCTGTTTTGAGCGAAGCATCCACCGAAGGATTCGTGGACGCCCTCGGTCGCAAACTCTACTACAAGTCGTTCGGAAAGCCCACCAAAGGTTGCGTGCTCGGCCTTCACGGAGGTCCGGGACTAACCCATGACTACATACTTCCTCTAGTCGATTTGGCTCGTTTTGGCTATCAAGTCGTGCTCTACGACCAGCTGGGTTGCGGAAAATCCCAGATTCCGAAGAACATCGGACTATTCACAGTTGAAAGAGCCGTCGAAGAAGTTGAGAGTGTTAGGCAAGGTCTCAAACTCGGAAGGATTCACTTGTACGGATCGAGCTACGGTGGCCTTCTGGCGATCGCTTATACTTTGAAGTACCATAAGAACATGCTCAGCTTGATCACTATGGGAGGACTTGCTAACGTTCCGTTTTGTGTTTCTGAGATGCAAAAGATGAAAGCGAGCTTACCGCCGGACGTTGTCAAGACGATGGAACTTTACGAGGAAGCCGGAGATTACAGTAATGTCGAGTACCAGAAGGCGACGCAAGAGTTCCTGAAAAGATACTTCTGCAGGTTGGAAGAGTGGCCGAAGGATCTGCAATATTCGCTAGAGCATTTGAGCCAATCGGTTTACATCACGATGAACGGCCCAACAGAATTCATGATAATCGGAGGACTAAGGTATTGGGATGTCAGCGATCAGCTACACAAGATAGGAGTGCCCACGCTGGTAACTTGCGGCAAATACGATGAAGTTTCACCGAAGGAAGCTAGGAATATTCACAAGGGCATACGAGGCTCTAAACTAGTAGTTTTCCAAAATAGCTCGCACCTCGCAATATGGGAAGAACGCGACAGATACATCGACGTACTGAGGAAGTTTCTAGACAGCGTTGCGGCGAAGACATCAAGGCGACTGCGATAAGCCTAGTTACGATGAGTGAGGGCGGCTAGTCCGACCATAGGGTCACGTGGTAGATTGCGCTAGCATCGCCAACATACTCACGAAGTCGGCATCAAAGCATCCAAGTCGCGTGACATCATCCAGCTTCCCTGCGCAACTGAGACGCTGATGGGACGGATAACGCTTTTACTTAGCTACCTGGTTACTGCTTCTACCTACTACCTGCGTAGACTCCGTACGCATCACATTTCACGGAGTTTCATTTCACCCGGGATACGCCAAAGGTAACTGCTAAATTCAGTTAAGATCTCGTCTACCTTCGTGGACGAACTGCCCAAAGACAGAGACTCGCCCGAGACAACGGAGAAACCGAGAGCTTTCGACGAGACAGGTGGCCCTTCAAATCACTTGTTTCGGCAAAAAACAACTCTGTTCACGATGAAGAACCGCCGCATCACGCTCCGTATTTGCCTGAAAACCGAAAACTAGGCACGTGCATTCTTGACTTGGTCAGAACGCAACAACTTAGAAAAAATAACCCCTGAAAGTCTCGAAGGGTCAAGGTCCTTCTCACGAGAGGTTAGTGAGACACCGTACTCACTTGCGCTTTCCAAGAGCAACGACCTGCATTGTTTCCTGTCTGGACAAATCCTGCACCGGCCCAGCTCATGTTGGTACCATACGCGCAGGCCGGCTTTCTTACTTAGCGTAACCATGGCCTCGATTTGGAACTCTCTGCTCCAGCCGACTAATACTCCTCTTGCACTGTCTACGATCCTAGGTTCCACACGGTTGAGCCTTGCCGCATCGTTCAGCGCGGCCGTCACTTTGTCGGGAATCACCTGAGTCAGTTGGTTGACAGCTTGACGACTGATGCCCAGTCTTCTTGCTATCTCACTTTGTGATAGACCACCTCGTATCATGTTCCAGATGTCTAGTTGACGATCAGTGAGATAGGCACTGTGTAGGCTCAAGTGCTCCACCATTTCCAACAATCGTGCGGGTAACTCGCCATGATTTCGATTTGCTTAGACCATTTGTGCTTGTATAAGTATTTGGCTAGGCGTCCTCTCAGTCGCCCTTTCTTACTAGGCCAGGGATTCATAGAATATAGAAAGGTGTTATATTCAAATGTCAATCATTCTCCTTGACACGTAAAGGGTCTAACTTGACATCCAAAAGAAATCATAATAGCAACGTAACCAGGATACCCAAACGGGATTGCTCGTGTCGGAGTATTGTGCCATGAATCCGGAAACTGTCTACGCGAGGAAGACTTCAGGATTGATCCGCCGGGTCTCCTCCTGGGACGCCATGATCTACAACGTGATCTTCATGGCGCCGACCATGGTGTGGGTTTTAGGTATCTGGGCACTAATAGCGTACCCTGGCGCCGACTTGCCAACAACAGCTGTCATCTCGACCGTAATCGCTATCCCCATAGGCCTGTTCTATGCCATATATTCAGCCGCGATGCCTAGGTCAGGGGGAGATTATGTCTGGGTCAGCCGAGTCATCCACCCCGCCATAGGATTCAGTATCAATTTCTGGTTCTTCGCTACTGTCCTCGGGATTGCCGGGTCCTACATGCCTATGTTCAATCAGTACGCATTGAGCCCGATTCTTGAGGTGGCAAATTACCCGAACCTCGCGGCTGTGGTCGTCACGCCAGAGTTCATCTTCGGTTTCGCAATACTGTTCTTTTTGGTCTCGGGCGTGATTATCTCGCGGGGAGCTAGAACTGCGCATCGCGCGTTCTGGATCTTCTTCGCCCTGATATTGGTAGGCGTCGTAACATATGTCTCTGCGCTGCTCTACATAGGTCCAGCCGGGTTCAGGGCCAATTTCAATGCTCAGTCAGGCATGAACTATGATGAGGCAATTTCGACAGCGGTGGGATCTGGATATCCAGCATCGATGCTCTGGCCTGCAACACTACTGGGCTTGGCGTTCACTTTCACGAACTTCCTCGGCTTCAATTCGTCGATATACATGTCCGGGGAGATCAAAGATGTCCAGAAGTCGCAGCTGATCGCCATACCTGTGAGCGTGATACTCTTCGGGGCGATCATGTGGATCATGTACCAAGTTACTTACTATACGATGACGCCTCAGCTCATCGGAGCATTGGCGTTTCTATTCGGTACGGGCAATCCAGCCTACAAGCTAGCTTATCCCCCGTTCTTCCAGAACCTGCTCAGGTTTGCAACGTCTTCGCCTCTAGTCTACGGTATCGCAGTGTTCGGATTCGCAGTGATGACTCTCTCATCCTCGATGAGCTACGTATTCGTAGCCGTCAGGCTTCTCTTCGCATGGTCATTTGACAGAGTGGCACCGACAGCAATGTCGAGGGTGGATTCAAGGTACGGAACGCCATACGTTGCCCTGATAGTAGCGACTATCGTAGGGATCATCATGACGGCCATCTGGCTATGGACCCCTTGGATGAGCCTCTTCGCCTACGTAGTATTCGGCTGGATGATCATGCAAGCCATAGGCTCAATCTCAGGAATGATCTTCCCATGGAGACGCAAAGACATCTTCGAGGCCTCACCAAAGATAGTCAAGATGAAGGTTGGATCGGTCCCATTGATTACGATACTCGGATTCATCACACTGGGCATATCAGTTTGGCTAGGATATGCAAGCCTGTCACCGGCAATGGTCGGAACCATAAGCCCGTCCACAATGGAGTTCACGATAGGCCTCTTCATCTTGGGCGCCATACTCTACTACGTCTCGTCGCTGTACCACCGCAAAGGAATACCACTCGAACTCTCATTCAAGCAACTCCCACCAGGGTAAACACCGAACCCCCAGCACACATTGACGTAGAGCGGAGCTGAGTTTGAATGGTCCAGACAAGAGTTTTCTACACGACTGACATTCACGGCTCCGAGGACTGCTTCAGGAAGTTCTTGGCAGCAGCCAAAACGTACAAGCCAAATGTCCTCATCTTAGGAGGAGATATGACCGGAAAGATGATCATCCCAATTATCGCCGAATCTCAGACAGAATGGACCACTACATTCCTTGGAGAACACCTGACGATGCGGAGCGAATCCGAGCTTCAGGAGACTGAGAAGAGGATACGAGCGACCGGCTCCTACACTTACCGCGTCTCAGGGCGGGCGGAAGCCGAAGAAATGCAAGCCGACAAAGACAGGGTGCAAACCCTTTTCTGCAAACTAATGTGTGACTCGGTAAGTAGCTGGATACGTCTCGCGGAGGAACGACTGAAAGGATCCGGCGTAAGATGCTACATCTCCCCCGGCAACGACGATACATTCACGATCGACCCGATCATCAAAGCATCGGACTACGTCATCTACCCTGAGGGGAAGGTCGTAATGATAGACGAACAACATGAGATGATTAGCTGCGGATACAGTAACATGACACCATGGAAGTGCCCCAGAGACATCGCTGAGGAAGAACTTGAGGAAAAGATTGCGAACATGGCCGCCCAGGTGCAGGATATGGAGCTATGCATCTTCAACCTCCACTGTCCACCCGTCAACACGACGCTTGACCAAGCACCGAAACTTGACAAGGATCTGAACCCCTCAGTTCAGCCTGGTGGCGGATTCGAGATGGCGCCCGCGGGAAGCATCGCCGTTAGGGACATGATCCAGAAGCATCAGCCACTGCTCGGATTGCATGGTCACATTCACGAGTCCAGAGGCACCTTCAAGATTGGCAGGACGCTCTGCATCAATCCGGGCTCAGAGTATGCCGAACGTGTTCTGAGAGGCGTGCTCCTAGATATCGACGGCAAACGCACCAAAGACTTCCTGTTCACTTCCGGCTGAGTCGTGCTCTACCTAAGGAAAAAAGGCAGAAAAAAGAGGAAAAGAAAAAGAGGAAGAGAGAGGACTAGGGGGATATTATGCACGTCGTGAAGCATGATAAATGGCACTTCAACTGGAGTAAAGATCACGAACCCGTCCTCCACATTAAGCCAGGAGACACGGTCAAATTCGAAATAAATGAGGTGACATGTGGACAGATAACATCTGAAAGCAGTGCAGCCGATTTAACGAAACTAGATTCTTCTAAGCTCCTTCCGTTGACGGGACCGGTTTTCGTTGAGGGCGCTTCGCCAGGAGATGCCCTTATCGTCAGAATTAGGGACGTGAAAATCGCCGATTGGGCTTGGACAGCGATAATTCCCGGCATGGGGCTCCTTGAGGAATTCAACAAACCATACCTATGGATATGGAAGCTGACTAACCGGAGATATGCGCTTTTCAAGAATGACATAAGGATCCCTCTGAGGCCCTTCTGTGGTACCATAGGTGTCACTCCTGCAGACGAAGGGGTTGTCAACGCTATGCCCCCGGGTAAGCATGGAGGAAACATGGAGCTGAAACACCTCACCGCTGGAAGTACACTCATCTTACCTGTTTGGGTGAACGGAGCTCTCTTTTCAGTAGGCGATATTCATGCGGCACAGGGTGAGGGAGAGTTGTGTATCGCCGCGATTGAGTCCCCCGGTGAAGCTACCTTCACTTTTGACTTGGCTAAGAACGCGAGAATAGACACTCCACGTTTCTTCACCTCGGGACAACAACGCTCTAGCCGTGGATGTGTCGGGACGACTGGCATGTCGCCAGACCTCTTGACTGCGTGCAAACAAGCCGTTAGATCCATGATAGACTACCTTACGAGAGAGCATGGACTTACAAGAGAAGAAGCCTATATCCTGTGCAGTGTCGCAGGTGACCTGGTGATACACGAAGTAGTAGACCCAAGCCTGACCGTTGGATTGATGATTTCGCGAGATATTTTCTCAAGGCTGCCAAATGAAAACCGCTACCTGATTGAACGCCGTTAGCCTGTCAATCCTGTACCCCCACTGTTGAATAGGCGGATTGAGACCGGAAATGCGACCCAATAAGGGCGCTGATATCTCTGACGACTTTTTCATTGATGACGCAACGAGAATAGTGAGATTGTCTGAGGAACATGGCACTGTCTTGAGGCTAATCGGCGCCCTTGCTGTCAGAATTCACAGTCCACAATTTGCCAGCCTTCATCGGCAGCTTGGCAGACTTGGGGGAACGCGGAGTTTCAGCGATGTGGACTTTCTTGCGTACAGTAGACAACGAGGCAAAGTGCGCGAACTTTTTGAGCGCGTGATGAGATATCAACCCGACAACTACATAATCGCTCTGTTCGGTAATAGCAGACTCGTGTACTATCACCCTGAAGACCTGTATCATGTCGACATCTTCTTTGACAAACTCGAGTTCAGCCATGACATCATCTTTGGGTCGGAACCAAGCAGCGGTAGGCTTGAACTTGACTACCCGACCATCTCTTTGGCAGATATGTTCCTAGAGAAAATCCAGATACATGAGATCGAGGAAAAAGACATGAAAGATATCTTTGTCCTGTTAAGGGCGCATGAAATTGGAGATGAAGACGAGAAGGAGCTTCTAAATGCAAGACATATTGCTCAGGTATTGGCTAACGATTGGGGATTTTGGTACGAGGCAAGGCTGAACATAGGAAAGTTTAGGGTTTTCGCTCAGAACTGCTGCAGCAGAAACAAGGTATCCACAGAAGATTATGGAAACGTGCTTAGCAAGATAGACGCGATCTCGATGTACATGGATGAAGAACCGAAAACAGGGAAATGGCAGAAGAGAGCCAAGCACGGAGCGCAAAAGCCGTGGTGGCGTGTTGTGGAAGAGCTCACACGAGGGACCTAGAGACAAGGAAATTCTTCACGTTTGTTTCGAGTTCCTTCAACGTTGTCTGCAAGGGATTCATCAGGGGATGAAGCGGGTGTGTGGAAAGATATGCTGCCTGAGTCGTATATTGACCGTTGCAGAGTTCCAGACAAGTCTTGGTTGCCGAAAGAATCTCACTGGAATTCCGACTAACCTGGAGACTGGGCCCCATGCACCAGCTCAAAGCCAATAGTTTATCGCAAAATCAGGTTCTATCGAGTTGCAAGTGGCTCATTTCGAGACGCTTTCGGCACCAGAATTACCCCACGTGGGCTACTTTTACTCACACTTCTCTTAACTCTCTATTAGAGATTTGTCGTGCATGACAAATTCTCACGGCGTGGGAAATTCCTACTCCGGTATAGATTTGCACTGTAGTGCAAAATTGTGATACATCACACTTTTCCAATGCATTGGCAAACTACTTGCTCGTACATCTTGGGCAGGCTTGGTTTCGCTCATTCAGCAGGAGACTAGTGTTACCTAGTCTCACCCGTGCAATTCAGTTCCGCATTCCTCGCAGAACTTGCTGTCGCGAGGTATCTTGGCGCCACATTCACGACAGAACCTGGTGGGCCTGACCATGTTAGCAACCAGACGACCGCTAACCGACGGCTGCGGCTTAGCCGTCGGTTCAACCAAGGTTCGCACCTGGCCCGTCTGTTGCGCCTTAGCAAGAAACACTTGATCATCCTTGTAGCAGTACCAGCGATCCCCCAGCTTCCCATCCGCGTCCTCGCCAAGAAACGTCATCGGTTGGCCACACACCCTGCACCTCGGGGCGAGTTGACTTGAACTCACCTTTCAGTCACCGCTGAGGTTCTCAGCCAAGAGAACCTGAGCACTAGGCCTGCCAGTATGCCTCCTGCGTGTGCTAGGAATCCGCCGCCCGCGAATAGGTCGAGTCCCCCCAAGAAGATCATCCCAACAAGCCCTCGAAATCCTCCCGCAGCGGCTAGGAGTCCATAAATGGCTCCTGACGCTCCGACACCGCTGGCATCCGGGAGAAGCAGCAGGAACAATATGTTCCCAACGAGACCACTTGTGAAGTAAGTGATTAGCCATCGCTTCACCGAAACCTGCTCCTCCAGGGCTGTCCCGAAGAGCAATAGGAAGAACACGTTTCCCCCAAGATGCAGTAGGTTCGCGTGAAGAAACATCGATGTGAAGAGCATCCATACTGCGCCATGCCAGACTTCCGCGTTCACCTGAACGAACGGGTAAACGACATTCAGATCAGGTTCGAAGAGATTTCCCGAAAGTATGGCTGTAGTCACGTAGATGATCACGAGAATTGTGGCCATCCACAGACTGGGGGAACCAATAAACTTCGAGTCTGTGCTAGAGGTCAAAGTTCACCCTCACCTCGAGAAATCAAGGTTCCAGAGTAACGTGTCTTTCGTTGGCGGGGTAGGACCCCTCGTGCAGATACGTCAGGCGGATTCCATTACTATTGTTGTGAGGGTTGATCTCACTTTGTCGAGCCTTCGTACCTTCCATGTCACGATCTCTTTCAGCTTATCCATGGTTTCCGCTTCTATTCTAGCAACGAGGTCATAGACCCCGTAGACGAGATGCGCCTCCTTAACATTTGGAATCCCTTGAAGTTGCTTCAGAACTTCTTGTTCGCCACCCGTGTCTATGTTCATGAAAACAAAAGCCATTGGCATCGAACGTGCCTCAGCTATGTGTTAGGCTCCGAGGCATTATGAAGATTGCCCTCTCTGGAAGGGCGACCAGTAGAATAGTCATCAAAACGAGTGGAAATGAGAAAAATGGGTGTTTGATTCTCGGCTAGGTGAATGCGTAGGCGATCTGGACGCTGACAGTGTATTCTAGTTGTCCCGGCATGATAGGTGCCTGCGCTGCTCCGCCTTTGAGATTCATTGCAACAGGTGCATAGTAGTAGCCTATGCTGACGGAGATTGGGCCAACGAGGCTGACGCCCATCGCATTCGCGATTGTCTTGGCTCTGTTGTCGGCGTCTTTCACAGCTAGATCGAGCGCCTGTGACTCTGCCTGTTTCGCCTTTGCGTCGGATAGACCGAAGTATACTCCGCTCACATCGTTTGCTCCGTTCGAGATCGCGAGGTCAAGCATTTTGCCCAGTGCGTTTACGTCGTTGACGGTCACACGGATCGAGTGCCTTAGCGAGTAGCCGACGAGTATCGGCATCTTACCAGGTTCCTTGGAATCCTGATAGATCGGGCTTAGCGAGAACTCAACCGTCTGTATGTCCTTCTCAGCTATTCCAGCGCTCTTGAGCGCGGAGATGACTTTCGACATCGCGTCGTTGTCCTGCTGTTCAGCCTGAGCTGCAGTTGCTGCTTGTGTTACTACGGAAGCCGTAAACCAGCCCATGTCAGGGCTCATCGAGACAGTTCCAGTGCCGCCGACTGAGATCGTCTTCTGTTCAGTTCCGGATGGCGTAGGCACGGGCCCCGGTTTCATGTATGATGAATAGATCGCGACGCCGGCTAGAAGAGCCACCACAACTACAAGGATCAGAACAAGTCCAAATAGCTGCTTCTCGTGTGTTTCACTCATTCAATTCACCTCCATCATCGGTTGCATCGTCGCCGCATACTGCGTCGCCCTTGATATGAATCCAAGTGTTCGAACATGCTGTTGTGATTACCCGCCCATGAATGGGTGTGGGCTTCTGGGCTTGCAGGCTACTATTTCTCTTGCCTGTTCATCCCCAGTATAGGCCAAATCATCTGTGGCCTGTCGAGTCGTGGCCGCTGGCAAGAAACGCGACCCGATATTGATCGCGGCGTTATAGTCGGCGTTGTAGATGAGTTCACAGTTCCAGCAGTGGAAGATGCTTTGTGCGAGGCGTTCCGTGTGTCGTGAGCCGCAGCGGTGACATGTCCGACTTGACCAACGTTCATCCGCTGCTTCTGCTGGAACGCCAACTTTCACGCATTCTTCTTGGATGTAGCGGATTTCTCGCCCATATGTCCAACGGGCGAGTATTTTGCGAAGCCCTGCCTTATCGTTGCCCTTGAAGTTCTCATACTTGATGCCCTTCGGATAGCCGACCACCACGAGACAGTTTTGGGATGCTGTGGCGACTTGTTTCGCTGTTAGTCTGTCATAGTATTCGCTGATATGCAGTCTCTTGTGCCGTAGCCTTTTTAGTGGTTCCCACTTCTTCGCATGTTGCAGCTCTGCTACTCGCTTCTCTAGGCGGTTCAGTTGATCCCGCTTCAACCCATCCGTCTGGATTGAGAAGTCGTTTGACCTTAGAGGCTGATTCGGCTTCAGCATCACGGATGCGATTGACCGCTTCACTCCAAGGTCGATGCCACGTACTGCACAGACGGGCTGATCTGGAACCGCGGACTCCACCTTCACGTGAACGAAATACTTCCCACGCCGCTTCACAAGCTGGAAACTCTTCAAGGTACCCTGCTCTAAGAGGTCAAGATGGTACTTGGCAGGATTCAATGGAATCGTAAGCTTGACTCCTCTACGAAGCGTGGAGACACGTGCCACATAGGAGCATAGTCTCATGTGCTTCGATTGTTCAATCGCTCCGAAGCGGCTGTCAAAATATATCGGAACTTTGCCGCGCATACCATTCGTGAATGGTTCCTGTGGTTCGCGTCGTAGGAGCTTGCGAAGCCGCCACTTGTCACCTTCCCGTCTGGCGATCGCAACGTTCCTACGCCAAGCCTTATGCGCTTCGCGATAGCTCCGCCACATCCAAGCCGCTGTATCGAAGCAGCATTGAGTCATGGCACCACTGAGTTTCACTTGTTCCTTGACGTTCGCATGGAACAATCGCCTGTCCGCGTAGGAGCCCTTCAGCTCATGCTTCTTGAATAGTTCCGACCATGTCCAGACCGCATACGTGGTTCGCGCCGTCAACGAATCCAGAATGGAGAGCTTACGCTTCGTGATGCCGTAATGAACTGGAACCGTCACAGTCCTCACGACAAGCATACGGTTCCCTCCTTGCAGCATGACCCACTGATCGGTTATAAACCGTGGAGGGTTACGCTTGCGGAATTGGTCCGCTTGAAAGCGGGCACGCAATTCATCCCACCCCTAAAGGGAGCGGGGTTTCTTGCTCAATTCTCGCTAAGGATTGGTATCTCATCGAGCCCTCAACTGATTCGTGCTTCTCGGCCATGAGGATGCTCATGTCGTGAGCGTCAAGGCTTATTTCCACATAGGCATAGTGCAAGATGGCCCAAGACGGCGAACAGCTTGTTCAACATCAACATCGCGAGCATGGTGCTGGACCGAATCTCCGCCGACGTAAGGCGTCCGTATGAGCGCATCGGGTTATTGATCGGATCCTTCCTTAACGACGGACTATGGGTGAACGACATCGTTATCGGGGGAGACAGTGATTCGGAAACATCATGCGTGCTCCCCGCAGACAAGCTGGCCAGAGTTGCAGACGACATAGTAAGAGGGAAGATTGACGGTAGGATTATTGGGTGGTATCACTCTCATCCCGGTTACGGCATATTCATGTCAGAAACTGACATGACGACGCACGGCAAGCTGCTGCAATTCTCGCCGTTCGTCATCGCTCTTGTGGTTGATCCTGCGATAAACCAGTTCGGGGTATGGGCGCTCGAACCGGACGTTGGAGTCGTTCAGGTCTCAAGCGAGTACATCCGCATCATTTGACGACGATGCGCCTTTATGTTGCGTGTCTAGTCTTGCTCCGAAGTCCCGTTCTGATTCGCTGTAGTTGACGTGACCATTCGTTGGCGAGCGGGAGCTTGTACCTCATCAACTTCGATCTGGTCTCCCTCCAGATGGGGTCGAGAGTGGCCTTCGAGTATCCCATTTTCTCATATTCGATCACCTGAAGCAGAAGATCAAGAGCGTCAGCACAGTGTACGATCCTCCCCTCAAGCGAGTTCGAGGAAGAATAGCGCTCAATGGTTGTCCTGAATGTGTGCGCGAGCCGGTCGTTTTGAAGATCCGCTAGGATGCGAGAGGTTGCCTTCTCTTCGAGGCGTGTCTTCATTCGAGAGCCTTTCCTGCCGAGGTATCGTAGGTACGCTTTGCTGATATCGAAGGTCAGTGACTCGGAGAGGTCGTGGAGGAGCGCCATCTTCAACACCTGCTCCACATCCACTTCCTGTTTCCCCAGTCGCATGATCTCAGACATCGTGAGCGCAATCACGGCGACCGAATAGGAATGCGAAGAGACAGATTCCACGTCATGTTTGCCGATTCTGTATGTTATCCAGCCGCTCCTCGGAACACGTTTCAGGCTCATCACATCATCAAGGAACTTGAATGGAATCAAGCCTACGGAGCCCTCATTCAAAGCGAACCTCAGCGGGCATGAGATATAACTCTACGACGAGAGCAACGAAAACACGCGCGTTCTTGGGAAGCGTTTGGTCCGTCCTCACATGTTCGGAGCTAAACTCTGGGTACGGATGCCGCCTGAGTATGTCGCAGCGCTGAAGGCGTTCGCTTTCCAGTCCGACGTTCCACTCGTGGAGTACGTGCGCGACATGGTGCATGATCACATCCTCGAAAGAGGTGCCGCTTTCCGGGAAAGAGGTGCCGCTTTGCGAGCTCTCATCAACGCGGGAAAGGCGTACCAGGAAGGCGTCCCGGTGTCGGAGTATGTGCGCGAGATGGTTCATGACCATATCCTCCAAAGGGGGGCCCGTTTCAGGGAAACGGGGGCCCGTTTGAGAGTTCTTAGCAACGCGGTGAAGGCGTGGCTCATCGCCTACCATGAATGCGTAGCCGTCGCGGCAGGCCTGCCGGGAAAGGAGAGTCTGACGGCAACATGGGGAAGGGGATGAAGAGGCTAGTCACGGAGAACCATGAAACTGACCAAATCAACATTAGACTTCTGCCAATCCACACTCACGGACATCTACCCTGATTGGTTGCTGCAACACGCTAGAGCCTATAATGCGTGGGCGCGAACGAAAGGACGCGTTCGACTGGCACTTGCCGACTAGCCGAGAGTGCGGAGAGAGTGAACGTTCACTCTGCTCTTCCACGGGGGTTCACGGCGCATTCTGTGTTTGCGGCCACTGCATCGCTAACCTGAACCAGGTTGAGGAGGTCTAGTTTCAAACGCTTTGGCGGCTGCTTGAATGCGAGGAATCCATGCAGTCGGAATTTCAAAATCGCAAAGACTGACTAAACATGGTGACTGTCCAAGTTCCTCCTCGCTGAACCCAAATACATGCAGCAATTCGTGAGACAGAACCATGGCAACAGATCTGGTGTAGTCTTTGGGGTCTAATCTATCCCAACCTAGAGCCACGACCACCCACCCTTTAGTAAGATCCAGCTTCGGTTCAGTTCCCCAAACACAGCCCAAGAATGATTTCCGTCCTTCAACATCAACAAGATCTTTCATCGAGACAAATTCAAAACCAACGTCAGGGAAGATGCCGACAGGAACGTCTGTCTCAGGGTACAAGTTCCACGCTTTCGGCGCCCAATCCTTGAATTTCGGCGTCCAACTAGCCACATTACCACAATACGTGCCTGGAGAACACACTATGCTGGCAATGTCCTGACAGTACTCACCGCCCGGCATGAAATCCTCCGATCCAGCATGACGGACAAAGAAGTATACGCCAGTATCAGCCCATTGCACGTCATTCATGTATTTTACGACCTCGTATACATCAAAAGGGGGGCTGTACGTCTGCCACAGAAAAGTCAGCCCGACAGTTATCGAACTCGCTATTCTGAGTTGTTCACGTAGGTCTGTGATGTCTATCTGAAGCTTTGCGACCTCACCTTGCGTCTGGTTCAGCCGAGTCTCCAACGCCAGAAGACGCTGACTGCTGTCAGACAGTTCCTTCTTGAGCCGTTGATTCTCGGCTGAGAGCTGCGCATTCTGGGCATACTCGAAGGCGGCAATCACGGACGCTACTACTAGAAGGAGAACGAGTAAGATCGACCTAAGGTTCAACGCCCCAAGACCACGTGACTCTATGTGCTGAGTTGGCGATAAATGATCTTGGAAATAGCTCTGGTTCTAGAACTCATCTGCATCTCTTCTGAGACCGCCAAGCTCCAGAGGTCTCCGCCAAGTCGGTTTCAGTCGCAAGCGCCTTATGCTTGCAGTAGTAGACGGCTGTAGTATTCTGTTCGGTGATGCGAATGACTGACACTGGTCAGTCGCCCTCTAAACGCTTCGTTGTGCTACCACGTTGCCCCACTTGTGGGACCGAGACACCACTTCATGCTCAGGTCTGCCCCAGCTGTGGATCCAGTATGACAGTCAAGACTGTTCCTCAAACGTCAGACCACAGAGGACAGCATTGGTTGTGGCAAGACATGCCCCCGCAGCCCCCAGAGGTTAGGAAGACCGCCCCACAAGTTCGTAAGCACAGATTTCACCTGCGTCCCCAACTCATTGGCACCATTCTCTTAGTAATAGTCGCGTTCTCGGCAGGGCTTGCAATTGGACCGTATATCACGCCATACAGATCAACGCAGAACCTAGGGCCGATGACAGTCACCGTCACGACCTCTGTCGAAGCAACTCTCTTCACTGCCGCGAGCGCCTCATACCAAACAACCTCAGCCACTGCGTTGCAGACGACGAGCGGTCAGAAGCCCAAGTGGCTTGGCTCTAGTGCGAATGTCGTATCATATCTTCAGGCGGCGAACTATGTCGGCCAGTCAAAGACGGTTGAAGGCATTATCGTGCGCACGTATGTCTCAAGCAAGGGGACAGTGTTCTTGGATTTCCACGACCCTTACCAAGGATACTTCCAAGTCACGATCTTCTCGAGCGACGTGAAGAACTTCGCATTCTCGCCTGCGTCATTCTACCTCAACAAGGAAGTTCGGGTCACGGGAACGATTGAACTCTATCAGGGAGCCCCCGAGATTATCGCACATTCGCCGTCACAGATTGAAGTTGCCTACATGGGTTTCAACTATCCGTGAGGTCATCTGGGGCACTGTAGCTGGGCCTCCTTCGGTACCAGATGAGTGCGACGAGGGCAGCCACCATCACTGTCAAGGCCACGACCGTTGGATACGGAACATTCACTGCGGCGATTGTGGTACTCGTCGTAGGGGTACCGATAGGAAGGTTGACCTCTGCAGGTCGGTATCCTTCCTTCTGTGCCGTGAGGACGAAATTGGCGTTGTACGTTCCTGACGGTACGGCGATTACGTATTCGCCGACAGGAGGCACAACGTTTGCCACTTGTCCTCGGAAGGTTGATCCGTCAACACTCAACGACACGTCGGCTCGCGTCTTCACTCCAAGCGCATCAGTCACATGAAGTGTGATGACGCCGTAGCTTGTGCTATTCAGAGCGATGCTCTCAACAACGATTGAAAGCTCGTCGGTCTTTGGCAGTTCTGGTGGCAGAGAGTTGGACCTCACCATTGCCGTGTACCAGACTCTAGCTGTCGCGATGATTGCCGCGTTGGTTCTGTTCTCGACAATGTTGGTGAGTTCAGGGCTCCACTGTAGACCCTCGTCGATGAGGGTTTGATTGATGGATGACAGGAAGGAGTGGCTTTCGATAGCTGTCTCTATGACAAAAGTGGTCATATTGCTGATCGGTATGATCAGTCCCACATCAGCGGAGCCCACCATCCTAATCTCCGATAGATGGGCCAAGGATGTCGACTCAAACAGTTGATGCGCTCCGACGCCACTTCTGGTTTGAGGATCGTAGTTGACTGTTGTGTGGTACGGTTGGGTAACATCGGCCATATAGTGGCAGAGTCGGCCAGCATCAATGAACATGCTGTTCCAATCCTTCGCTCGTATTGCAGATTCCAGTTCTTCAGTGAACTCTTCGACTGCTTGTGGGAGTGTGCCTGTTGACGGATCGTTTGGATTCCAGATTTCCAGATCTATGAAGTGTCTCGGCGATTCGTTCGGATCACTTTCACGATAATATGTGTCAGGATAAGTTGCAATTTCAGCAAGCAACTCTGCATAGTATGCAAAGAATTGTCTCCACGGGCTTGGAAGCAACTCTGTCGCGGCTTTCGCGATTGCTGAGTGAGCGTCAATTGACCATGCAGCTGCGGGGTATGGTAGGATTCCGATTTGTAGGATGCAGAAGAGTGCGAGTGCAAATCTGGCCTTTGATTCGGCGATTCTGATGAAGCGGATCACGATACGTCGACTATCCAAGGCAACTCTGCAGTTGTCAGCCTATTCAAGTCAGCTTCTCTCTAAGACTCTTTGTGAAGCGATGTTTTTGACGTGGGTAGTGGCTTGAATGCAGGCAGCTTCTTTTGTGAGAAATAGGTAGTCCAAGATCATAAGATCAACCAGCAACCGGGACAGCGCTCCCGAACACCCGATTATAGCCGCAACGTAGATTCGCCGCCTAAACCTATATTTTAGCTGCGAAAGCGCATCCAACAATTCAGTCGCAAGATCTTCCCGTGAAAAAGCCCAAGCGTTAATACGCATACTCTCAGCATCGGATGCTCGTGGTTCTCTCTTGGGCACAGCGGATGAAGGCGCACGCATAGCAGTTGAGGTCTGCATGGGAGTCAAGTCAGGCGAGCATGTGTTCATAGTGACAGACTCTTTCACCCGTAGGATCGGGGAAGCGCTGAAGCGGGCAGCTGAGAAGGCTAGCCCGGGAAATGTGAAGATTGCGTTCTTGGAGGATTTCGGCAAGCGTCCCCTGACATCACTTCCCAAGCCTCTAGGGGAGTCTATTCCTTGGGCGAATGTGACATTCTACGCCGCACGAAGCATGGGCGGCGAACTAGGCCTAAGGATGCCATTCATCAAACTCGCTAAACAGTATGCAAGGCACGGACACATGCCCTCCGTGAACGAGCAGCTGATGGAGGAAGGCATGTGCGCTGACTACGAGAAGATATCTGAACTCACGAAACGGATTCACCAACGCGTGGCAACTGCCAAGAAGGCACATGTCACAACCGCAGCCGGATCTGACTTGGCTGTAGAATTCAGCCCTCAGTGGAGATGGAAGGTGTCCGACGGAATCTTCCGAAAGAAGGGAGACTGGGGCAATCTCCCCGATGGTGAGCTATTCACCGCAGCTTGGAAAGCAGAAGGAACAGTAGTAGCTGACGAGCTAGGCGACTGGTTCAGCGACAAGTATGGCGTGCTGGAGAAATCGCCCGTCACGATAAATGTGAGGAACTCGCGAGCAGACCTGTCCTCAATCAGATCCTCCAACAACGAGTTGCAGAGCGAATTGGTGAAGTACCTTCAGACAGACAAGAACAGCACGAGACTCGGCGAGTTCGCAATCGGCACGAACACGTCCCTGACGAAGCTCATTGGAAACCTACTTCAA
>Ga0315279_10003711_pt1 | contig 20983 bp, 21 predicted proteins | sample YL17G06_20_MG_FD_203694 | JGI IMG/M metagenome (GOLD analysis project Ga0315279, IMG submission 203694) | Sediment microbial communities from Yellowstone Lake, YNP, Wyoming, USA - YL17G06_20 | ecosystem: Environmental > Aquatic > Freshwater > Lake > Sediment | place: USA: Wyoming | collected... | reverse complement strand
GCCGAGTCCCACGTTGACCGGAGCATCCTCGAGCCCCAGGTGTTCATCAGCACCAATGTACTGGGGACTCAGGTGTTGCTCGATGCGGCGCTGCGGCACAAGGTAAAGCTGTTCTACCAGATTTCTACGGACGAGGTCTATGGAGCGCTCAAGCTGGGCACAAAGAAGAGGTTTGCCGAAGGCTCACCCCTCCGCCCCAACTCCCCCTATTCTGCCAGCAAGACCTCGGCCGACCTTTTGGTTCGAGCCTATCACCACACCTACGGGCTGCCCGTAGTCATCTCTCGGTGCAGTAATAACTATGGCCCGAAGCAGCACCCTGAAAAGTTCATCCCCACGGTCATCTTGAATGCTCTGCATGAGAGACCTGTCCCTATCTATGGTGACGGCCTCTACGTTCGCGACTGGATTCATGTCCTCGACCACTGCCGTGCCATAGACCTAATCATGCACCAAGGCAAGCCGGACGAGGTCTACAACGTGGGCGCTGACAACGAGTGGGCAAATATAGACCTGGCCAGGAAAATTCTCAAAATCCTGGGCAAGCCCGAGTCGCTGCTCACATCGGTGAAAGACCGGCCCGGACACGACAGGCGCTACGCCATAGACAGCGCCAAGCTGAGGCGGGAATTGGGCTGGAAACCCTCGATCCCCTTCGATAGGGGCCTCATCGAGACTGTACGACGCTATTCTGAGGCTGCCAAGTAACCCCATGAGTAACGTCCAGAGAATTGCCAGGAACACCACCCTCTTACTTCTCTCCAACGCTGCGAGCTTCGTTTTGGGCTTCTTCATTACCATGTACGTCGCCCGTCAGCTTGAAGCTGAGGGCTTTGGCGTGCTGTCCTTAGCTATAGCCCTGACAGCCATTTTCGGCGTTTTCGCGGATCTCGGTTTACAGATGCTAATGACAAGGGAGATCGCCAGGGATAAGTCGCTAGCACAGAAATATCTGGGGAATATCGCAGTCATCAAGATACTCCTCGGCATTATTACCTTCGGTTTGATTGCTTTGGCTGTAAAGCTGATGGGTTACCCATCTGAGACTGTTAAGGTTGTCTATTTCATTGGTTTATCGGTTGTGTTAAATGCCATCAGCCTGATGTTTTATGGGGTATTCAGGGCATACGAAAGGATGGAGTTTGAGTCCCTGGGGCTGGTATTGAATGGCGTGCTGACCTTGGCTGGTGCTTTCTATGGCATAACCCACGACTTCAGCGTCGTTGGCTTCGCTCTAATATACCTTATAGCGAGTGTGATTACGCTGGGATATAGCTTCTTCATGTCAATCTGGAGATTTGCTGTACCGAAAATAGAGGTCGATCTGCAGTTTTGGAAAGAGGCTCTGAAGCAGGCATGGCCCTTCGGTTTAGGACTATTTCTGGCGTCAGTCTATGCCTGGATAGGGGCGGTGATGTTGTCTCGGATGAAAGGCGATGAAGCGGTCGGTTTATACAATGCTGCCTATAGATTGGTCTATATGCTACAAGTCGTTCCTCTGGCGTATTTCACCGCTGTGTTCCCCAGTATGTCCAGATTCCATGTAACATCTAAGGATTTCCTGAGGTTTACTTATGAGAGGTCTTTCAAATACATGCTCATGATTGGAATCCCCATCGGGGTAGGAACGACAGTTCTAGGAGGGAAGCTAATACTGCTGATTTTTGGGGGAGAATACTACCAGTCGATAATCTTGCTTCAAATACTCGGGTGGTCTGTGGTTTTCCTATTTGTTAACGGAGTTTTTGGGAGTCTGTTTCAGTCTATTAATAGGCAGATGATAGCAACCGCGATAACAGCAGCCGCAACGGGACTAAACGTAGTGCTGAATATAATCCTCATTCCCAGATACGGAGCTACGGGAGCAAGCATTGCGCTTGTAACTGCTGCATTTGCAGGTTTCCTCATCAACTGCATCTGGAGTTCGAGGACAGGGTATGGCATCCCCATTAAGAGCTTCTTCAACATCTTCGCCAAGGTTTCATTTGCCAGTGCAATAATGTCAGTTTTTGTTTTCTATTTGAAGGACTTTTACATACTGGCCCTAGTCCCCTTGGCGGCCTTGCTATACTTCATTGTCCTTCTTATAATCAGGGGTATAGATAAGGAGGACATCTCTTTGCTGCGCTCAGTCTTTGTTAAGCAAAAAGCCAATATAAACGAGGAGGAGCATGATACAGGCTGAGCCTTCATAAAACCGCTTCAACTGTTGAGCCTGTACCTGTGATCTGGAGTTTGACTCAGAAGTCTATGGAGAATCAAGCATATAGCCTGGGATTCAAAAACGTTGGACAAGACGTAATCGTCTGGCCTATGGCCAAAATTGTCTCACCAGGGGTTATTTCCATAGGTAATTCAGTAATCATAGACGATTTCGTTTTGCTAATGGGTGGTACAAAAACCACAATCGGTAGCTTTGTGCATATCGCTTCTTTCACATCTATAACAGGTGGCGGCGAATTAATAATGGAGGACTTTTCGGGATTGTCAGGTGGCATACGGGTGTACACTGGCAACGAGGATTACTCTGGTGGAAGCATGACTAACCCAACAGTACCTCAGCCCTATCGTGTTCCTATCCGCTCATTTGTGCATATAGGGAAACACGCAATTATAGGAGCCAATTCTGTTATTCTTCCGGGGGTAACAATAGGTGAGGGTGCAGCGGTTGGAGCGAATTCTCTCGTTACAAAAGATTGCGAGCCATGGACCGCATATGTTGGCTCACCTGCGAGAGCATTAAAGTCACGCCCCAAAGAACGTATTCTGGAGCTCGAGGCGAAGTTACGTAGAGACCTTTATGATTCAAATGGAAACTATATTCCGAAACACGCGAGAAAGCCGAAGGCAACATAGATGAAGGCATCCATCGACAAACTCGCAGTGTTTGGCGGACCTTCCGCTTTCCGGGAGAAGCTACATGTGGGTCGTCCTAACGTAGGCAACCGACAGCGTCTTCTAGAGCGAATCAATGACATGCTCGATAGACGGTGGTTTAGTAATAATGGCCCCTATGTCCAAGAGTTCGAACGGCGCATTGCAAAGATGGTAGATGTCAAACATTGCATCGCCATGTGCAACGGAACTGTGGCACTGGAGATTGTCATCAGAGCCGTCGGACTTAAGGGTGAGGTGATAGTGCCCTCGATGACGTTCATCGCCACCGCTCACGCTCTGCAGTGGCAGGAAATTACGCCGGTCTTCTGCGATATCGACCCGAAGACATATAACCTGGATCCACAGCGTGTCGAGAAAATGATTACGCCCCGCACCACAGGGATCATAGGCGTCCATCTGTTCGGGAGACCCTGTGATACAGAGGCACTGGCTGAGATAGCTAAGCGGCGTAAACTGAAGTTGTTATACGATGCCGCCCATGCCTTTGGCTGCTCGTACAGAGGGCGCATGGTCGGGAGCTTCGGCGATGCCGAGATGTTCAGCTTTCACGCCACGAAATTTTTCAATACCTTTGAGGGTGGTGCCATTGTCACGAATAATGACGAGCTGGCGGCTAAGATCAGGTTGATGAAGAATTTCGGTTTTGCCGGATACGACAATGTTATCTATATCGGCACCAACGGCAAGATGAGCGAGGTATCAGCGGCGATGGGGCTGACGGGGCTTGAGAGCCTGGATGAGTTTATCAGCGTCAACCGCCGTAATTACAGGGAATACAAGCGTGAACTTGAGGGGATTCCTGGAGTTCAGTTCATGACGTATAACGAAACGGAGAGGTGCAACTATCAATACATCGTGCTGGAGGTTGATGAGCAGACTATAGGGATTAGCCGAGACCAGTTGGTTCAGATTTTGCACGCTGAGAATATCCTGGCCCGGCGCTATTTCTATCCGGGGTGCCATAAGATGGAGCCTTACCTTTCTCATTTCCCTCACGCCGGGTTGGTGTTGGCAGAGACAGAAAGACTTGTGCAGCGTGTGATTTCCTTGCCCACGGGCACGGCTGTGGGTGAAAGGGAAATAGCGAACATTTGTGGAATAATTCGCTTAGTAGCTAAGAGCGGGCAGGAGATTGGAGAAAGATTGCTGCAGAAGAGCGTTGCATGAAAGTTTGAACGATTCTAAAACTGGAGCAAAATTACCGTAAAATGAGAGAATTGCTACTGCGAATCGGGCAAGGCATGCAAGCTAAGATAGTCACGCACTTCCCTAGATTGTCCATAGATTTAAATCCATTTTCTAGAAGGCGTAAGAGACCGGTAATCGCGAGGTACCTGCAATTCTTGAAAGACTTCCTTAGAGATGAATCATTTGAAATTGGCGATTATACATACTGTTCAGGGCAACTGAAGGTCTTTAAATTCGCAGGGTCAAAGTTGACAATTGGGAAATTCTGTTCCATTGCTGAGAATGTCACGATCATGCTTGGCCAGAATCACAGAATGAGCATGATAACCACTTATCCATTTGGGGTGTTGCCCGATGTCTGGCCCATGGCAGAACATTTAAGGGCTGAGCACGTCTGGGCGTTCTCCAAAGGAGATGTTGTTATAGGCAACGATGTTTGGATTGGCTATGGAGCAATCATCCTTTCAGGTGTTAGAATAGGCGATGGTGCTGTGGTAGCAGCAGGGGCTGTTGTCACGACAGATATTGAACCCTACACGATCGTAATTGGTAATCCAGCTCGACCAACTAGAAAAAGGTTTGATGAAGAGACTATTCGGCGACTTTTGGAAATCAAGTGGTGGGCATGGCCTGCTGAAAAGATACGCAATAATCTAGATGCTATATGCAGTGACGATCCGTTACTGATATTGCGCGTAGATTAATTTGCCTTTGGCGCAAGCTGGTTGAAATCTAGGGGTATTCGATCGTGAAGATAACGTGCAATGGAAGATATGAAGTCGGGAGCATAGACAATAGGCTGTGTGCATTCGAAAAGGAGGACATCGTCCTGGACGCGGGAACGGGACAGGGGTACTATATAGGGCAGCTTTCTCAAAAATGTAATACGGTTTGCGCTATCGATATCAATCTAAGCCTATTGAAGAGCATTAGAGAAGGACACACGTATGAAAATGTCATACTGCTTTATGCAGACCTAAGGAAAATACCAATAAAATCTCGATATTTTGACAAAATAATTTGTCTCGAAGTGTTGGAGCACTTGGCAGCCCCCTTGGAAATAATCCGAGAACAATACCGTGTATTGAAACCAAAAGGTATATGCGTGATAGCAGTGCCGACCTATGAGTCTGAGCTTATTTACTCTAAATTGAATCCTCGCTACGATCGAAACAAAGGGGAGCACATAACCATATTGCGCAAGCAACAGTGGCTAAGAATGTTTGAAGAAACCGGCTTTACAATTTCAGCAGTGAGCAATGAGAACTTTGCGCCGGCAGTGCATTGGATATTTAGGAGTATATTCCCTACCCACTATGACGCGTCATCTGGGGGATTTGCGCAGCTTAGCCTAGTGGACAAGATACTCTTGGTAGGTATGGATAGAGTCGACAGATTAACGTTTGGGGCGTTCTACAGATGCGGTAATAGGCTGTTCCCTAAGAGTTGGTACTTTTATTTGAGAAAAGGCTGAAGGAGCATAGATACCGTATATAAATACAAGATTCATGGAGTCTATCATGGGAGTGGAAATGTCTCAACTATGTTATAATAATTTTGATAACATAAGAGAAATAATCGATTTTGGTTCGGTTACCTCATACAAGTGCCCCTCATGCTCGGAGGTCAATGATTGAGAGTTGCTATTTACGCTCCATATTTAGCAGTATCTGGAGGAGGGGAGAAGTACATCGGCAAGATAGCAGAGATTTTGAGTAAGAAACACGATGTTGACTTTGTTGTGCTGACAAGGCCAGATATTGAGGAATTACAGCGTAGCCTTCACATCGATCTGAGTAGAATAGGCGTTAAATGTATGAGATTCCCTAATATACTCAATAGCATGCCCCGTCTTAGATCACTTGTCGCCCATGGCCCCGTTTCTAGAATCAGTAAGGAGTATGACTTATTTATTAATCAGGAACACTTCTCAACTATCCCGAACTCTTCAAGATGGGGAATTCTCATCTGTGAGATCCCCGTAAGGAAATCTACGGGTCTTGTTCAATCGCTGATTAGGCCAGTCGCGAAACTGGTTTCCGACCCATGTATTAGGACTTATAACAAAATAGTGGTTAACTCCCAGTATACCCAAAGATGGATGACAAAGTACTACCACAGGACAGTTGAGGTGCTATATCCACCTATCGACACAGAAGCATTTGCCCCTCTACCGTTATCTAAGGAAAATATTATTTTGAGCGTGGGAAGATTCTTTGTGGGGGGGCATAATAAGAAACAGAGAGAAATGATCAGAATCTTCGGAGAGATTCAGGAACATAACGAGGTTCTTAGAGAATGGGAATATCACCTTGTCGGGCAGGTCGACGGAGATGCCAAGGCTCAAGAATATGTGAAGATATGTAAGAACGAAGCAAAGAATTATCCCGTATTATTTCATTTAAATGCGCCATTCCATGTGCTTCAAGACTTATACAGGCGAGCTAAGATATTTTGGCACGCAACGGGATTGGATGAGGACGAAACCATCCATCCAGAGCGATTTGAGCATTTTGGAATGGCAACGGTGGAAGCAATGTCAGCAGGCTGTGTTCCTGTCGTAATAAATAAAGGAGGACAGCCTGAAATAGTTCGTAACACGATTGAGGGCTTACTATGGAATACTTCTGAGCAATTGAAAGAATACACTCTCGATTTGGTGGAGAATGATAATCTAATGCAAAAAATGAGCCAACTTTCGGTTAGGAGAAGCCAGGAATTCAACATGAAGGTTTTTGAGGGAAAGGTTGAGCAGATTCTTGTACTTGAAACCAGTCAGCACTGAGATATTCTTAAAGATCGCTAAGAGATAATTCTAAAAAAGGGAAAGGAAATAGCGACATGCATCCTGTGAACAATATCCTTTCTATTTTAGGGCTACAGATAACTACAACCACACGAGCCAAAATGCCACGAGAATTCAGAAGAGATTATGACCATTTACTGAAAGAGATGAAAAAAAATCCACCCGAGGGCTTTAATATTACCCAGGACCCAGCCTATGATGTTGGAGTTCACCCATTGAATTATCGAGACTACGAATGTCAATTCGCAGCTTATCATATGAGTAGGCTGAAACCTCACAATATTATCGACATAGGCTCATATAGACAGTTTGTCCTCGGGCTTCTATCACATTTCAATGTGACAACTATAGATGTAAGAGAAAGAAAGGTAACGCCGCCTAACGAAACACCTGTTACCTGTGATGCCAAACATCTTCCTTTGCCTGACAACTCATTTGATGTGGCAATAACGCTGTGTTCGCTCGAACATTTTGGGCTCGGACGGTTCGGCGATGAGTTGGATTTGAACGCTGATAAGGAAGCCACATCCGAAATGGTGCGAGTATTGAAGTCCGGCGGACATATTATTTTTACGACCACGATAACGAGAGCAAAGCCATCTATTGCTTTCAATGCTCATAGAATTTACGACTATCAAATGCTGAGACAATTGTGTTCCGCTTTAGAATGTATAGACGAAAAGTTTTATAGCCAAAGGCTTCTGGATTTCTGTGCATTAGATGAAGTGACCAAGGAACCAAATGCCTGGGATGTTTATTGTGGTTGCTGGAAGAAGAAGTAATATCTGGCGAGTGAAACACGCCTCAAGAGTATCTTTACAATGACGATGAACACATAACACTCTTTTCCCCTCAAGAGATGAATACGAATTATCCCAAAGTATCCATAGTAATTCTCAATTGGAATGGCTTGGGGGACACCATAGAGTGCCTGGAATCACTTAAGAAGATAAGCTATCCCAACTATGAGGTTGTAGTAATTGATAATGATTCTTCAGGAAAGGATGTCGAAGCTCTGAACGAAAGATACAGAGACTACATTCACATAATTGCGAACGATAGGAACTATGGCTTTGCAGAAGGGAATAATATAGGTATTAGATATGCTTTAGCGAAGCAGAGCGATTATGTTTTTATGCTAAATAATGACACTATTGTCGACGCTAGCTTCCTCACAGAGTTGGTCCGCGTTGCGGAAGAGGACGATAAGGTTGGTATTCTCGGCGGCAAGATTTATTACTATGCTTCCCCGAGTAGATTTCAAAGCGTCGGTGGAAGGATATACTGGTGGCTAGGATACATTGAAGACATCAGTGGCCAGGACGACGTAGGACAGTTCGAGCGAGTCGCAGAGCGGGATTATGTATATGCGACCGCTATGCTCATTAAACGGCAAGTAATAGAGAAAGTAGGGTTGCTCGATTCGAGTTTGTTCTTCGGCATGGAGGACTATGATTACTGCGCCAGAGCCCAAAAGGCTGGCTTCAAAGTGCTCTATGTTCCGGGAGCAAAGGTGTGGCACAAGCAGGGGGCTTCAAGAAAGAAGCTGCCTGATTATCCTGAGACTTGGCGTTTAATCAATAGGGAAAAAGGTATTCTATCCTATAAGCCCAGGCCTGTTTTCCACTTATTCCGCAAACATGGTCCACGCTATCTATTCGTTTTGCCCGCGGTTAATCATATAATACAAGAGGCGATAGTGAACTCATTTGGTATGATAAGGGGTGCGTTCTATTACTTGAGGCGCGGCGACCTGAGATTCATTAAGAAATATTTGAAAGATACACTCAAGCATATGGTGTTAAGAATCGGAGCCCTGGGGAAGAAGCACTGAAATGGACATACTCATAGTCAGCCCGGAACTACCTTACCCACCGCACCCTGGAGGAGGCGACAGGTTAAGACTATACTATCTTCTGAAGTATCTGGCTCGAAGACACAGTATTACGCTTTTATCGCCAGTAGGCAAGAACGAAGCTCCAAGTAGAGCTCAGCTTGAACAATTCGGTATAAGCATTGAGGCTTTCGATGAGCCTTCGCAAAGGTTCCTGCTCCTGAGACTTCTACCTGGCCTTTTCTCCACGAAGCCCCTGGCATTTGCCACCCCAATTATGAAGACTTTGAGAAAAGAACTCCGTGCCATTCTGGGAAAACGTGACTTTGATTTGATATATCTACATTCTTGGAGAACTGGAGCATTATTAGATGATGTGATAGGCAGGCCTTGTGTGCTTTCACCCGCTGACGCTACTTCGTCATTGTTTGGTGAATTATCGAGAAAATCTCCCTCCCCGGTGGACCGGCTTCACTTTGTGATTGAGACGCCGAGAGTTAGAGCACATGAGGCTAATGACTATAAAAAAGCTACCAAGTGCATTGTAGTTTCACCCGGGGATAAGGAAATACTTCTTCGTAATAGCTCGGGGATGGATATTACAGTGGTCCCCAACGGAGTGGATACAGATTACTTCAAACCGATGAGCGTTTCCTCGGGGAAGCTATCAGTCGTCTTTACAGGAGGAATGGCCTGGCATCCCAACGTAGATGCAGTCTTGTATTTTTATCGTGAAATACTTCCCATAGTGAAGAAGTCTGTTCCCGAACTTGAGTTTTATGTAGTAGGCATGAACCCAGTCAAAGCAGTTCGCGATCTAGCCGCTGACAAAAGTGTTGTGGTCACAGGATTTGTTCCAGACATAAGGCCGTATCTTGCCCAAAGTGCGGTAGTTGTTTGCCCTCTGAGAATCAGTTTCGGGATCAAGAATAAGGTCCTGGAAGCCATGGCAATGGGGAAACCGGTAGTGGGTACCCCACCGAGCTACGATGGAATAGATGTCTCCTACGAAAGGGATGCCATCGTGGCTAGAGATCCCGCCGAATTTGCTGCGAAGGTAGTAGGCCTCCTCGAAGATGAACGTATGAGGGCTGAGATTGGGCAGAACGCAAGAGAATTCGTGGAAAAGAAATACAGTTGGGAAAGAAGAGCTCTTGAATATGAGCAGGTCTTTATTCAAGCTATCAGTAGATATCGAGGTATTAACTAGGTTTAGTCACTCCACCGACTCTAGAGACCCTAACCATCTGAGGCCGAGGTGATTTAGAATTATCTCTCCGATAGTGCTGATGGAATGAGCGAAGTCTTATAATGCTATTGTTTTACAAAAAGTGCGATGAACTTAATGTTGCATGACAAGTCAATGGCCTTCTCATTTCGGACCACGTATATAGTCAGTTCAAGGTTGCCTAGGTTACCACCAATTCTCTCGATAAAATGGGGAACGTCATAATATCGAATATGTCGGTACCCTGAGCCCTTTGCACAATATAATGTGGCATCATTTTCAAAGGGTATTCCGCCCTTCGGCAACGCCGAGGGGTCAGTTCCTAGCGCATATTTATTGAAAATAAATAACGGCAATATGCATAATTTCCCACCCTTCCTAAGAACTCTTCCTGCTTCTCTAATAAATCTTATATCTGAATCTTGTTCAAACATTTCAAAAGAACAATGCAGCGCCATTTTCGTGGCAAAACCGTCGTCCACAGGCATGTTGCTAGCATCTCCACCGATGACATTACCATGGATACCCGCCGGAAACACCAGATCCTGCCGATAGACTTTGCAACCGTACAATTTATGGTAAATCTCGGCTGCAGGAGAATCTGCACTCGCAACATCTATGTATATATCATCGTTCCGGAGATTCATCATTTTTGCCGCTAAATAGTGTTCAAGAGATTTCTCTACAAAGATCTCTGATAGGCCGCCTCCGTGGTAGTTGTGATACTTGTGATATGCTACATTTCCCTTATATCGTTTGTAATCTGAAATGTCTATCTCATAATCGACTACATTTAAACCGCTCTTTTTCATAATCTGTATAATTTCGTCTTGAGTCTTGGAATCAATAATCAAGGGGCTTTTTGTCTTTGGCTCTCGAAGAGCAGCATAATAGAGATTATAAAATAGAATCTCCTTCACTTTACGAATACCGAGCTTAGATAGCTGTTGAAATGCCTTATCTGGATGTGTGAACCCATTTCGTATTTTTAACAGGTATAGGTGAATATGTGAAAACGCCATTCATATCCCCCTCAGCATTTGATAGCCCAATCACATCAATCTGAAGAAACCTCAAGAGCTTCTCTTTTATACTATCTGCTACTACGATTACACTATCGCTATGCTTAGCCACCATCTCGTCCATCCAACAGGAGACCCTGCTGATTAACATCAATAGTGGATTCTTTATTATTAGCTTTAGTTCAGCACGTCGCCAGCCGTTGACCTCAGTTATGAGTGGACGCCTAGAAAACTTGGCTACAAGAAGGCCGGTACCCATTGAGCCTCCAAGTGTGTATATGACGTCAGGCTTTAGACGTAGATTTATAGATAAAGCTAAGATCAGCGCATAGCCGATAAGGGAAACAGGGCCCAAAAGCGGAACGGTTGAGAACCTGATTGGTTTGATATTAGCTCCGACTTCAAACATTTGCCTTTCTGGAGGACTAATGGCCACGACATTATTGCCCAGTTTCGCCAGATTCTCCGTAACCTCTGGGGCACGTGTTGGTCCTGGTTGAGGTATATACATTAGAATCTTCACAGTCCCTTTACCTCTAAACCTTCTATTAGGCTGGGTGAATAAGCATGCCGACAGACACGCTACCTAACAATCTTCCGAAGCAGCCTTAGACTCACGTCATTCTACTATGACACGGAACATATGGCAAGAAGCCTTAGACGTTGGTCTGACCGTATAACCATATACGCCCTCGTTGTCGGATAATTGGCAAAACCTCTCGTATATTGAGCGGGATAGTGCCCTTTGAAAGTTCTATTGGATCTGAAAGCCTAATTGGTTCAATTTTGTTGACTATATACATGGAACCGGGTAAATCAAAATTAGTACATTTCTTCAGATGCCAGTTTACTGTCTTTGCAGAGCCAGAGCAAGCTCCCAAGTGTCCCTCACATTATGCTTTGAAGGCGTCGCATTTTCACTGAGGTCGAACATCAACTTAGCTACCTATGTTGACTGGCCATTAGCATAATTGTACACTAGTGACCATGATGAGAAAAATATCAAGGGTCGTCGCAACTGTTCTTTATGTCGGTCTGGCAAGACACCTGCCGGGCTCGTTCAGCCATCTAGGTCTTGGATTGACCAACCCATTCAGGGCAACATTATGCCGTTTTATGATCAAGAAGTGCGGTAAGAACATAATTGTAGAACGAGGTGCTTGGTTTGGCTATGACCTGGAGATTGGAGACTATTCGGGCCTTGGCCTCAATGCTAGATTAGATGGGCCTGGAATAGTTATTGGCAACAATGTGATGATGGCACCAGATGTGGTGATTGTGACTGCGAATCATAAACATGATGATATAACAGTACCAATGCAGTCGCAAGGAATAGATACTGCTCCTGTCATAATTGAAGACGATGTATGGATAGGAACGCGAGCAATGATTCTCCCCGGTGTTAGAATTGGAAGGTCATCTGTTATCGGTGCTGGAGCCGTAGTGGCCAAGGATGTTCCTCCCTTTTCGATTGTAGTGGGAAATCCAGCAAGAGTAGTCCGAAAAAGAGATGGTTCTCCCCTCATTTGACAAGTTTGAAGAGTGAAGTAGGTTCAGAAGTGCAATTTGGCATGTTCAGCTTGGGAAGTCTTGTTATGATTTTATAGCTACTTTTGTCTTTTCTTCTATCGGAATTTGTCATTTTGAGGTGTGAATCTTCGTGGGCATTGGCATGACAATCCCAGAGTTATTGTGGCGAAGAATCCCTGAAAGGGTCAAACCCCATTTGCGATTTGCTATACCAGCCTATCGATCAGTATACATGCCTGTGCGCAGGAGAATAGTGCTGATTTCGCCCATAAGGCCCTTCAAAGTAGCAAAATTCAAGAGATATAGTCCTCTTAAGCTGAATGTTGGCTGTGGTCAGGTGAAATATGCCGGATGGGTAAACATTGACATAGAGCCTGGATCAGATATCACGATAGACATTAGGGACGGGTTGCCGTTTAATGACAACAGTGTTGATTTTATCTATAACGAGCACGTATTGGAGCACCTTACATTTGAAGAAGGGACCAAGGTTCTTAAGGAATTCGCGAGATGCCTCAAGCTAGGTGGCGTATTGAGGATAGCGATGCCTAATCTTGATTATGTTATTGAGCGATATAATTCTGATTGGCGAAATCAAGAGTGGCTTTCATTTCCCGAATACAAATTCATAGCAAGCAGAGGACGAATGATAAATATTTGTTTCAGTTCGTGGGGGCACAAGTATATTTATAATGAAGAAGATTTAGGGAATCAGTTAACAGCCGCAGGATTCCAGCAAGTGACACGATGTGAGTGGAACAAAAGCGCTCATGCCGAGCTTGCTGGTTTGGAGACAAAGAGAGACTCAAAACTGGTTATAGAAGCAACAAAACAGTGATTGCCGCTGGTCAAGGCGTGAGGCACTTGGGAGACAATTCATACAATGTGTTGTCACTGATTAAAATTTGGCACTCAGGCGAACTTCAATTCGGGGGTTATTTAGAATCGAACCGTGAATTTCTATTCAATAAATCACTTACCGGGTGAGGTGGGCCGAGTAGTGTCAGGAGGCCGGTTTCATAGTGTACCTTTTGGCGGTCTCTGCGCCGTTGCGAATCATTTTGCCCAGTAGCTTTCTATCTCGGTACAGCCTTTCCACTGCAGCAGCAATTGCTGCGGGATCTCCAGGAGGCACCAGAAGGGCATCCCAGCCATCGGAGACGACACCTCTATATGCTTCTGTATCAGAAGCGATGACTGCTGTCCCTTGTGCTAATGCATCGAAGAGAGTCCTTGACAGCGGGCCGGGCAGGTCTGGAATTAGTACGCAATCATGTTGACGCAGGCAGGCGAAGAATTGATCACCGTAAGGAACCGTCCCTTTGAAATGCACAGTGTCCGTCAATTCATATTGTTCAACCATATGCTCTAAGGTACTTCGCATATGACCATCACCATATATATCCAGACTGGTTGGAATGCCCATTTCTTTAATGAAAATTCGAGCGGCCTCAACGGCATATTGTATTCCTTTCATAGGGTAGAGAGTTGATGCAGTCATCAGTTTGAGGTTGCCTTCCCCTATGCTCACTATCTTTTCTTCCAGTTGCGTAGCAGAAATAGCTTGCTGCTCAGCTACCGCTGACCATGTGTATTTTACGACATTACCGCTATGGCCATACCTTATCACGAGATCATCAGCACCAACTAAGGTTAATTGGGACGTATGAATGCAAAAACGGACAATGGCGGAATAGATAATTTGGAGCAATTTCAGATATAGAGCTTTCGGTATTGATGCAGATTTGATCTGCCATTCCCAATAGCCTTCGATGTCGGTATCAATCCAAAACGTCCTTTTCTTCCTTTGAAAGTACCCGAGAACATTTGCCAAAATGCCAACAGGAGGATACGCCACCGCAGTGGAGATCATGCTATCCCAGTTTGGCATTTCTTTCCAGAGTCTCCAAATGATGCACGGGAGCTGTTTGCCAAATGTTACAAACCTTGCAATGCGGGAGATTAGCCCCGTGTCTACATCAGATATGGTGTTGGCCCAATTGTATAAGTTGTAAAAATAGATTTTTTCACCCTTATTAAAAACAATAGGGTATTTATCTTTCGTGTAATTGAAATCCCTTGGGCCGTAAAATACAATTTCTTCGGAGGAATCAGATAAAATATGTTTCAACCCAACCATTTTCCCATCCACAGCAAAGAATCCTTCCTCTGTTACAGCGTGAGGCATGGGGACGACTATCACGTTTGTGTGTTTTTTCCTGTTGCTCACTTTACGCACTCTAACAACCTCCGAATTCCATTGAACCTCTGCTTCAAGTCTGTTGCGCTATTTCCATCTGGCATCCCAGCTAGCATTATTCCAGTTCCCATATTGTCCACTTCAAGTCGGGTAGTTTGCTCACCCTCTCAATTCTGCACACTCTCTATGCATCTTGGTCCATAAGGTAGAAAGCTGCCCACGTTGTAGTGCAATGAATTTGGGATTTCCCTCAGTTTGATTGGCTCGCAAAAGATTTGTTTTGATAGACCTGCAGCAACCTCTCAGCCACCTTGCTCCAGTCGAACTCTTCTTCGGCGTATTTCCTTGAATTAGCCCCCATGCTTTTTCTCTCTTCAGGATTATCTATTAGATATCTTATTTTATCAGCTAATTGCTGCTCATTAGCAGGGTCAATGAGAAAGCCGTTCCAGCCATCACGAATATGGTGCGGGATACCTCCGATCCTTGTTCCGATAACCGGCTTTCCCGAAGCCATAGCCTCTAAGGTGACAAGGGGGTCTCCCTCAGCCAACGAGGGGAGGACAAAAATGTCGGACGCCGCATATAAGGCTCTGACTTCTTCCAGCGGAAGAGAACCTGTAAGCACAATGTTCCTATCCAGTTGATGACGCTTAATATAGCCGAGCATTTCCTCCTTATTAATCGGTTTCTCTGTGGCATCGAATGAAAATGGCCCTACCAGCAGAAATACCACATTTCCATACCCGAAGTCATTGACCAACATATTTGCGGCTTTTACAAGATGCTCCACGCCCTTGATCCTGGCCATCCTCCCAACGAACAGGAGAGCCAGTTTCCCTTCCAGACCATACTTTTTTCTGGTACTTTCTCCTGTATCTGTGTAAGGCCTGAAGAAATCGGTGTCTACGCCATTGTGCACTACCACTATCTTATCTGCACTGATTCGTGATTTGGATACGAAGCGCTCCCTGGCCGAATCGTTCAGCGCTATGACTTTATGTACGCGTCTCATCAGGAATGGGTCAAGAAACAGGTGAACGCGCTCAAAGAGACTCAGTTTTCTGCCTGACAACTCCCATTCACCTAAATGGCAGGTATAAACCATTTTACCCCGAAGCCTTCTATTCAAAATGCTCACGATCAGGCCTATGGAAGTCAGGTGTACATGTATAAAATCTATCTTCGAGCGGTTCTGCCTGAGGTAGCTGCTTACACTGAGGGCAAATAGGGCTGCATTCAGTTCAGCCAGAACAAAGCGGAGAAAGCCCGGTGCCTTGCTAAATGGGAACTGCATGACCTTCAGTCGGACAATTTCTACGCCTTCCAATTGCTCTGCGGGAGCGTCGTCTCTGGTGTACTTCCTATCCAGGACGACTACCCGGTGTCCCAGCTTCGCGAAGTGTTTCGAGGTATTGAATATTACTTGAAGGGGGGCGCTGCCCTCTTTAGGCGGCATCCTGACGCTGCCGACCGAGACTTGCACTATCCTCATGTGCTCCATGCTCCACAGCTATCCGCTAATCGGGTGTCGGACGACGTTTTCATTTTCTTTCGAATTGAGTTATGTATTTCTTCAAGGCGCTCACCAGCCGTTTATCTCTGGCAAGCTGAGGCGGTCTCAAATCCACCTTTCGCAATGCTTCTTCGAGCTTGTCTAAATCGTAAACAGCTATGACCTTGCCCTCTTTTTCCAGCTCTCTGGCAAAGTCCAGTTGGTGGTCGTCGATGACCTCGTCATACCGCTTGAGGCGCGGCACTACTATGACGGGCGTCCCTTGCTCCTGAGCATCCAATATCGACATGGCAGGCTGAGTTACCACAACTCTTGCCTTCTTGCACCACTCCTTGATGCCTGCCTCGGTGGTGAAATCGAACCATTTCGCGTTTTGAGGACGGAAGCTGGTATGGCCGATTTGCATAACCAGCTCCTCGCCCGAGGTGCCGGCAATCTCGTCCATCTTCTTCAGCAGGCGATCAAATCCTTTGGTGTGCATACCCACTGTAACGAAGATCAAAGTATTGCCCCCTCGTATCTAGCCTTCTTGCCGTACTTAGACAAGAGGCGTTCCCATTGCACTAAGAAGACGTCGGAGACGGGGTAGACTATCTTTCCCGTGCCGGTTGGACGGTCTACGCGGGTCCAACTTTCAATGAATATGGTCTTGATCCTGAGAATCTTGGCCAGGTAAAAAGCAGGTATGGCTATCTCAGAGCCTGTGGAGATAATTAGCTTTGGTTTCTCCCTGAGCAGAATCCTGAGCATGGACAGAAAGGCTCGGGCCATAACCAGGGGATTTGTACCGATGTTTCTCAGCAAGTATTTGCGCTCCAGTTGACGCGTTCTAACTGAGTTATATGTGATGAAAAACGTCTCGTGACCCTCGAACGCCTCGTTGAGCTGCAAAATCTCGGTTAAGTGGCCACCGTGGGAGCATACTAGGCAGATCTTCACAAGCGGCCTTCTATCAATCTCTGCTTCCAATTTAATACTTCCATAAGAATACAATAAGCCTAGGTACTATTTCTTGAATGCTTTGATTGTTATTATCGCACCATATCGAGTTATCTTTACATGCCTCTGTATAAATAGAGGCAATGGGTGTAGCCCTGTCCCCATTAGCTTAGCACACCGGAAGCCGTGAAATTCAAAGAGAGCCTTAAGTGCCGTTGAAGTAAAGACTCGTCTATGCGCTATTCCTGGAAAAGGAGGGAATTCTTTGCCGTTATCCGGGTTCAAGGGGTTCCCGCAGGCAATCATATCGCTAACTGTTGCCGTTGGGGGCTGATAGCCTAGCATAAGCGAGACTATATTATGAATACCGGCTAAATTGGGGGTGGAGCAAACGCAATATCCGCCCTTACGAAGAACTCGATACAATTCACATATGAAGCTGTCCGTATTGGATACGTGTTCCAACACATCATTAGAGACTACCACATCAAAAGTGTCAGATTTAAATGGAAAAGGATAATCGGCATCAGCCACTATCGCATCAACGTGACTATCTTTGTGTGCAGCCTTAGCGCAGTCCTTGTTTATTTCCAAGCCAAGAATCTTCTTGGTATTTATCTTCCTCGCAATTTCCCTAGTAAATCTACCATCATTGCATCCGACATCCAATACTCTAACGTTTGGGCTTTCATTCAGCAAAGCGAGAACATCCTCTTTGCTAATTAAGAGCACGCCCTTAAGCAGATTCTCTAAATATTCTTTCGCCAATTTTGATGGATAAAAGACCATTATCTTCGTCCAGCTACTTATTGACACTTGGTGTCATTTGATCTATTGCCCAAACTCATCTACAATTTCGTCCTATGTTTCCGAAAAGAGCCAATCCCAAGATATTATGAGTTCCTCCTATGTCAGCATCAACAATCGGTAGTAGGCTCTCAACAGAGGATTAACAAGCTTATCTAGAATAGGGTTTTGGATCTCTTCAAATGTAACTGCCGGGCTCATTGAATTCAATATCCTATGTAGATTCTCCCTTCTCCTGACCACGCTTTGTCTCTTTGATTTGACCAGCTTCCATCTGCCTATAATCCAGAAGTAGGATGCCATCTTTTCCTTAAACCAACCTTGCCAAATCGACATGGCTAATAGCCCCGTCTCCATTAAGACAAAAATGGGAAGTACTTTCAACAACAACCTCGTGCGATAGACTTTTAGTAGTACAAGCAACCTGTTCCTTTCAAGATAGTACATTTTTTTCTTCCCAGGTAAGAATTTGTACTTGTGATAGACAATGGACTTGGGATTGCACACTACCTTATATCCTAGTAACTGCATCCTCAGGCCTAAATCTGTATCATCAAGATACATAAAAAAATCTTCGTCAAAGAGACCGACCTCCTCAAGCACATTGCGCCTGAGAATGGCAGAACAGACAGAAAGGCCTAGAGTCGCTTGAATATCTCCATAGTCCGTATTTTTCTTTCCGTAATTCCTGCACCATGTAAACCCGAGGTAATTCACGTCATTACCTTCAGTGTTTATGGTGTCGGGCTTATTATACAAGAGTACTCTCGATTGGCAAGCAGCTATACCTTCATCTGCCTCCATCACTCTAACTAATTCAGGTAGCCAAGCCTTTTCCACAACAGTATCCGGGTTAAGGAGCACTACATATTTCCCTCTCGATGCAGTGATACCTATGTTGTATCCCTTAGCCGGACCATAGTTCTCCTTATTCCTGATGACTTTGATTGAAGGATAATTCTTCTCTACAAAACTAACTGTCTCATCTGCTGAATTATTGTCAACGACTATGACTTCAAAGGCAGAATAATCCTGGTCAACTAGAGATGGTATACATTCACCCAAATCTTCTCGGCTGTTATAGGCTACAATTACCACAGAAACGTGCGGATCTATCATAACTGTCCTTAGAGCTTGTCATATTTGCCTCAGTAATTTTTTACTAGAAAGCTCCTCACTCGCTTTGTCAGACAAATCAGGGATTCCCTTTTGTTGTTTTACCCATTCCACGAATTCTGAGATCCCTTCTTCGAGGCTCTTGCCTGGCTCATAACCCAATTTGCTTCTTATTTTGGTAAGATCTGAGTGGCAATGCCTGATGTCACCTATTCTATACTTCCCAACTATGACCGGCTTTGCGGATCCCCCTAATTTCTCTACGAGAAGATTAGCAACCTCCAGTATGGTTGTCTTTCTACCGCTCCCAACGTTGAATACCTCATAGTTGGCTTCAGTCTTCTCTAAGGCTAACATGGTGGCTTTGACTACATCAGACACATGCACAAAATCTCTGCTTTCCAAGCCATCTTCATAGACAAGAGGAGGCTTACCGTTGACTATCCTGGATGAAAAAATTGACAGTATCCCTGTATATGGGTTACTCAATGACTGCCGCTGACCGTACACGTTGAAATATCTCAAAATAACCGCTGGTATCTTATGCGTTCTTGCCATCACAGAAAACATTTGCTCTTGAGCCTGCTTGGTAACTGCATAGATGGACGTTGGTTTCAACAGTGATTGTTCGTCGGTTGGCAAAGGCTCGATACTACGACCACATTTGGGACATTCCATCTGCCATCGCTTTGCTCCAAGTGTATCCTCGGTTCTTTGCTCAGGGTACACTACGCCGCAGCTCTCACACCTATACTTGCCCTCCCCATAGACTGCCCTAGAGGAAGCAACAATTACCTTCTTGATACTCTTGCCCTTTTCTATGATTGACTCTAATAGCACAGCAGAACCTTTGATGTTGACATCTACGTATCGAGAGATCTGGTACATAGATTGACCAACGCCGGTCTCAGCAGCAAAGTGAATTACAGCATCTGTACCCGACAAAGCTGTTTTTACATCGACTCTACTTCTTACGTCTCCTTTAACAAACTCCACCTTATCTTTTAAATACTCCGGTAGTTTAGCCTCCGGACCGTGGATTTGAGGAGATAGGTTGTCGAGTATTTTGACTCTGTAGCCGATTTTGAACAACTCCTCCGCCAAATGAGAACCTATAAACCCAGCACCACCCGTTATCAGTATAGTCTCAGTCATACACTAATTGCCTCTAAATCAAATGTATCTCCGTGCTGAACAGCAGTCAACCTGACCTCGCTTAATTCATCAAACATGCTTCAATAATACTATAGTGACGTTGAGATAGCAAAAACCGCATCCCTGTTACCTGCTTTTCCATATAATCCAATCGTTCTACGAATGGCATCGTAAGCTCAGATTTGCCCAACTTACACCATTATGTTATCATGAAGCGTACGAGTCAGAACGTTTTTTGGTCTCAGAAAATGAGCAAGATTCACCAGGAAAACCAGAATATGCAGAGGGACAGAGAGGCAGCTCCTAAGACTCAGAGGCAGCAAATTCCTGAAATTATTGCGGCTATTCCTTGCTTCAACGAGGAACTTTTCATAGGAAGCGTTGCTCTCAAGACAAAAGACTACGTAGATCAGGTTGTCGTTATTGATGATGGCTCGACTGACAAGACTGCCATGGTTGCTGAAAAAGCAGGAGCTATAGTGATAAGGCATGGCTCCAATAAGGGCAAAGGCGTTGCGGTGAGTTCTGCTTTCGAGTATGCAAAGAAGGCGGGGTGTAAAGCACTGGTCCTTCTCGATGGCGATGGGCAGCATGACCCAGCGTACATCCCCTCTCTGGTCAAGCCTGTGCTTGAGGACAAGGCTGACATGGTAGTGGGCTCTCGCTATATGGAGATCAAGAGCCATATCCCTAGAGTTAGAAAGTGGGGACAACGGGTGCTTACCTTTTTCACCAACCTGGGTT
>Ga0315279_10003710_pt1 | contig 20987 bp, 26 predicted proteins | sample YL17G06_20_MG_FD_203694 | JGI IMG/M metagenome (GOLD analysis project Ga0315279, IMG submission 203694) | Sediment microbial communities from Yellowstone Lake, YNP, Wyoming, USA - YL17G06_20 | ecosystem: Environmental > Aquatic > Freshwater > Lake > Sediment | place: USA: Wyoming | collected... | reverse complement strand
GATAATCCCCACCAATTCCGGTAATAATATGTCAGGAGTGAGATTGACTATAAATGCCCGGGAAGACTGCTGGATAAAAGTTAAAAGCGATGGCAAGCTTCTTTACCATGGCATATTAAAAAAGGGCAGGCCTGACAGCTGGTTGGCTAAGGAGAAGATCGATCTTTCTCTGGGCAATGCCGGGGTTGTGGATTTGAATGTCAATGGCCAGGTTATCACAAGTCTGGGCAGAAGAGGTCAATCGATAAAAGACATCATGATAACCAAGGGAGGTTTGATTGTCCAGCGTTGATACAAAAAATAAATACAAAGTGGGAATATTAAGTTTAGGCTGTCCGCGAAACCTGGTGGATTCAGAAAGTATCCTGGGCCGCTTAAGCCAAAAAGGCTACCCTATTGTAGACTTAACCCAGGCAGATGTGGGGATAGTGAATACCTGCTCTTTTATCGAAGACGCCAAGAAAGAGTCAATTGAAGCTATCTTGGACCTGGTGGATTTAAAAAAAGAAGGTAAACTGAAAAGGATAATTGTCTGTGGCTGTTTATCCCAGCGTTATAAAGACGGTTTAAGAAAAAGGCTCCCTGAAGTCGATGCCTTTGTGGGAAAAGTTTCTTTGAATCATGGCGTCAGTCGTTTTGCGATAACGCCTGCGCATTATGCCTATTTAAAAATCTGCGAGGGCTGTATCCACAATTGCAGTTATTGTGTCATCCCTAAAATAAAAGGAAGATTTGCAAGCCTCGATATCAATTCCGTTCTTGATAAAGTAAACGGGTTTGACGAAGATAGGATTTCAGAATTAAATATCATTGGCCAGGATATTACCGGATACGGTTTGGATTTATATGGCGCAAGGAAACTACCCGGCCTTTTAAAAAAAATAATTAAGAAAGCAAAGCATATCAGCTGGATTCGCCTGCTTTATCTTTATCCGGGTGAGGGTATCGAAGAATTAATACCTATGATTAAGGATTCTCCCAAGATATGTAAATACATTGACCTGCCTATTCAGCATATCAATGACCGTATCTTAAAGATGATGCACCGGGATACGGCCAAAAAAGATATCCTCAAACTCATTGAAAAAATAAGAAAAAACATTCCGGAGGCTACAATACGCACTTCGCTCATCGTGGGTTTTGCTTCCGAAACCGAAAGGGAATTCCAGGAATTGCTTAATTTTGTAAAAGACACCAAATTTGAAAGACTGGGCGCTTTTATTTATTCCCGCGAAGAAGGTAGCGCCGCATATGATTTTAAAAAACAGATACCCCGCTTAACAAAAATCCAGCGGCTGGATGCCATTATGTCCAGCCAGAGGGTTATCTCACAAGAAATAAATAAAAGGTTTCTGGGTAAGATGATTGATGTTTTAATTGATGAAAAAGAAAAAGATTACTATCTGGGTAGGAGTCAGTATGACGCACCGGAAGTTGATGGCAGCGTATACGTTAATTCGAAAGAAACGCTAAAATTAGGTGATTTTGTGAAAGTTAAAATTACCGATACTCTAGAATACGATCTGGTCGGTGAGGCACTCATATGAACATAGCCAACCGTTTAACTATGGCTAGGATAGTTTTGACTTTTGTATTTATGTTTTTTCTCTTTGTGCACGGGCTTTGGGCAAAAGCCATTGCACTTACGATTTTTTTGTTTGCGGCTTTATCCGATTTCCTCGATGGACGGATTGCCCATAAGAAAAATATGGTTACTGATTTCGGCAAACTTATGGACCCTATCGCGGATAAAATTCTGGTTCTGGCAGCATTTGCAGCATTTGTCCAGATGCAGCTAATTGAAGCCTGGATGGTGGTGATTATTATTTTCCGTGAAATATTAATTACCTCTTTGAGGCTCTTTGCCCTTAATAAAGGTAAGGTTTTATCAGCAACCCGAACCGGAAAACACAAGACCTTATCTCAAATGGTGGTCATATTTCTCATCCTGGCATTTATCGTATCAAAAGAAGTGATGTTGGATTTCTTCACCTGGAACCCTGACTGGGAAAAAGTTTTTCGCCAGGGCATCTATGTGATTATGCTCTTAACCGTGGCCCTGACCCTCTATTCAGGTCTGTCCTATCTTTGGGAAAACCGGAAGATAATCGCTAAATTCTAAAATTTCCCTATATGATCATACGCGATTTTCTTATTAAAACCCTAAGTACGTTTTTTTATGCTGGCTATCTCCCCCTTATACCCGGGACATTTGCCAGCATGGTAGGGTTATGGTTATATTATTTTATCAAAGATAATCCGGCTACTTATTTAATACTTACCTTTTCTTTGATAATCTTAGGGTTTATTATATCTGGCAGGGCAGAGAAAATTTTTCACAAAAAGGATCACCGGGCTATTGTCATAGATGAGGTTTGCGGTATGCTGCTTAGTCTTCTGTTCATACCTTTTGACCCAAGATTCGCTATCATCGCCTTTTTTATTTTCCGGCTTCTGGATACGGTGAAACCCTATCCTGCGAATAGGTTCCAGGAATTAAAGGGGAGCGCCGGTGTAATGAGCGATGATATTGTTGCTGGCTTATATACCAATGTTATCCTTCAGGCGGTAGTCAGATTTACTTCCTTTAGAACTTCGTAGATAGGGCCTTGGGGAGTGAGCGTGCTTTTAAAAAGGGAAATTCTCTGTACCACTAATTCTTGCGGTGTTTCCTTAAAATGATTCTCAAGACTCTTTAGAGTAGCCACTAATTTATCCCGTGCCTGGTTTGACCTTATCCTGCCAATAGTAATATGCGATGAAAATGACCGGTCTTCCTTAGGTATTCCAATTTTTTCGATTCTTTCTTCCAACGCTTTAGCCAATTCCTGGATTTCTCTATCACCTTTATCAATCCCCACCCAGATGACCCGGGGAGAATTTATCTTGGGGAAGGCACCCAGAGAAGAAATCCGAATCGAAAATTTTTTTTTGTCCTTGGCAGTATTATCTAAGGTCGTTTTAATTTTCGCCAATTGCTCCTCACTAATTTCTCCCAGGAATTTTAAAGTTAAATGGATATTTTGAGGCCGGACCCATTTTACATCTGCTCCGGAAGTTTTTAATTTCTCCTGGATGCTGTTTAAGGAATCTTTTATTGCCTGGGGTAATTCAATGGCAATGAAAACTCTCATTTAAAAATAAGGTTAAGGTCGAGATCAAGGTTAAGCAATTCTTAGCCTTAGCCTCAACCTTGGTCTTCCTTTATTATTAGTGATTTCAATAATTCCAACGCCTTTGATACCGCAGCTTTTCTTATTGTTTGACGGCTGCCCTGAAATTGAAATCTCTGACAGGTTTTTTGCTTTTTGCCATCTACGGCAATAAACACTGTGCCCACGGGTTTATCCTTTGTTGAGACACCCGGTCCAGCAATACCGGTTAGGCCTATTCCAAAGTCAGTTTTGGCTAATTTTCTTATCTTTTCGCTCATTTTTCTGGCTACTTCTTCGGATACTGCCCCTCTTTGGAGAATGAGAGAGGCAGGAATATTAAGCATTGAGGTTTTAACTCGGTTGCTATACACCACCAAACCTAAAATAAAGTATTTTGAACTTCCGGATATACTGGTAAGAAGATAAGACAGGAGTCCGCCAGTGCAGGATTCAGCTACAGCCAGAGTTTTTTTATTTTTTATCAGGAGTTTATGTACTTGATTTATAAAAAGTTCCATAATAGGCTATTATAAATCTTTTTAAATATATTGACAAGTCCATATTTTTTGCTAAAATATGTCCACGGTTAATCTTCAGGGCATCCGCCGCTAAAACGGTGGCGGAGCCGCCAAGTCTCTTGGCGGAAGGTGAAAATCCTGACCGGCGGTTAAGCCCGCGAGTGGTTGCAAAAGCTTCTTAGGCAACCACTGATCTGGTAGATTCCAGAGCCGATGGTAAAGTCCAGAAGGGAGAAGATTAATATCCTTTCCTGCCCGAAGATTCTCTTCGGGCTTCTGTTTTAATGAGCACATAACTTAGCGAACGTCAGTGAAGCTAAGTTATAAGTGCGAATTAATCCCCCCTGCTTTCTTGTAATAAAGGGGGAAAGTTCGTGCATACAATTTACGTTCACTGTCGTTCCATAAATTGTGCACTCACTTATGTTAAATAGCATACCAGAGATTATTAATGATTTAAAAAACGCTCGTATGGTAATTGTGGTTGATGATGAAGAGCGCGAAAATGAAGGCGACCTGATTATGGCAGCATCATTTGTCAAGCCGCAGGATATTAATTTTATGGCTAAAGAAGGCCGGGGGCTTATCTGTGTTCCCATGGAAGAAGAAAGGCTGAATCAATTAGACCTCCAGCCGATGTTGGATGACCTGCGCCTTTCCAACCAGAAAGACCCATATTCCACTTTCTGGATGATTTCCGTAGATGCTAGCAAAGGTATAACCACTGGGATTTCTGCTTATGACCGGAGCCGCACCATTGAGGTTTTGATAAATCCGCAGACTAAGCCCGAAGACCTTATCCGTCCCGGCCATGTTTTTCCGTTAAAGGCGCTTAAAGGCGGGGTTTTGGTCAGAGCAGGCCATACTGAAGCAGCAGTGGATTTGATGCGATTATCCGGGCTTTATCCAGCAGGAGTTATCTGCGAAATCATGAATGACGATGGTACCATGGCCAGGCTTCCTCAACTGATCGATTTTGCCAAGCGTCATAATTTAAAAATCTGCTCTATCAAAGACCTGATCGAATACCGCAGGCGCTCAGAAAAATTAATTGAAAGAGTCTCAGAAACTGTTCTTCCCACGGAATTAGGCACCTATAACTTGATTCTGTATCGGGACTTAACTAACAATAAAATCCATTCTGTGCTTACAATGGGCTCACTCGATAATCAAGCGACCCTGGTGCGTGTGCATTCAGAGTGTTTGACCGGGGACGTGTTCGGGTCATTGCGCTGTGATTGCGGTCATCAACTTAAAAAAACCATGCAGATTATTGAGAAAGAAAAAAAAGGAGTTATCCTTTATATGAACCAGGAAGGTCGCGGCATAGGCCTTGTTGATAAAATTAAGGCTTATAGTCTGCAGGATAAGGGCATGGATACGGTTCAGGCTAATGAGGCTCTTGGTTATCAGCCGGACTTACGCGATTACGGTATTGGCGCGCAGATTTTGGTAGATCTGGGGCTAAAAAATATCCGGCTTTTAACCAACAACCCACGTAAGATTGTCGGCCTGGATGGTTATGGACTGAAGGTGGTAGAAAGAGTAGCCTTACAAACCGAACCCAATCCGCAAAATTATCATTACCTTAAGACCAAAAAGGAAAAATTAGGGCATGACCTTATGCTCGATTAAAAAAGGAGGAGAAAAATATGCCTAAGACAATTGAGGGAAATTTGATTGCCAAAGGTAAGAAATTCGGGATAATTGCTTCACGCTTTAATGATTTTATTACCAAGGAATTAGTCTCAGGATGCCTGGACACGTTAGTGCGGCATGGGGCGGTTGATAACGATATTTCTGTGGCCTGGGCACCTGGTGCCTTTGAAATTCCTACTGTTGCCTGGCGCATGGCTAAATCCAAATCCTATGATGCGATTATCTGCCTGGGTACAGTTATTCGGGGAGCAACTCCGCATTTCGAGTATATTGCTTCAGAGGTAGCCAAAGGAGTGGCCAAGGTTTCTTTTGATTCAGGACTGCCTGTGATTTTCGGTATAATTACTGCTGATACCATTGAGCAGGCAATCGAGCGCGCAGGCACAAAAGACGGCAACAAAGGCCGGGATGCTGCACTGTCTGCTATCGAAATGGTCAATCTCCTGAGCCAACTCAAATAATCTCACCAAGACAAATTACAGTTATGCGCAAACGCACATATGCACGGGAACTTAGCCTGCAGGTTCTTTATCAGATGGATATTACGCAGGATAGCGCTGATTTGGCCTTGGCTAATTTCTGGCAATCTCACGAAAAACCAGTCCATACTCAGGTAAAGAGTTTTGCTGCGCAGTTAATTAAGGGCGTAATGCAGAATCTGGCAGTAATCGATGACAGGATTTCTAAATACGCGACTAACTGGCAACTGAAGCGCATGGCAGTTGTGGATAGAAACATTTTGCGCTTGAGTTGCTATGAACTTTTATTCCGTGAGGATATCCCGCCAAAAGTATCTATCAATGAAGCAATAGAATTAGCTAAGAAATATTCTGGGCAGGAAGCAGGCAAGTTCGTCAACGGCATACTGGATAGGATAAAGACTGAGAAGAGCAAATGAACCCCGCACCTTCTTTCTATTCAGATGTGTTTTTTTGTAATATTTATTTTAGAGAATCTAAATTAGTCCAGAGGCGGAAAAAATTGGTTATGGCAGACGTATTGAATAAAGGAGAAGGTGCGGGATGAAATATGCGGACTTGCACCTGCATACCCTTTTTTCTGACGGCACGTATACGCCTGAAGAACTTGTTGAAGAAGCGCGAAAGAAAGACTTAGATGCTATCTCTGTGACTGACCATGATACTGTTTCCGGAGTTGAACCTACATTGGAAGCAGCGAAAGTCAAAGGCATAGAAGTTATTCCGGCGATAGAGTTAAGCGCTGAATACTATTCTCGCGAAGTACATATTCTGGGATATTTTATAGATTACAAGTCTAAAAACCTAATCGAAAAAGTGACGATTTTAAGAGAAGATCGCATCAACCGTATCCATAAGATAGTGGATAGGTTAAAAAGTATAGGCATAAAATTAAAGGCGCAAAGCGTATTTGATATTGCGGGTAGCGGCACTCCGGGTAGAATGCATATTGCGCTGGCTATGGTTAAACAGGGTTTGGTAAATTCTATTTACGAAGCCTTTGAAAAATACATCGGTGATAAAGGCCCGGCTTATATCTGCGGATTCAGGCTTTCTCCCTTAGAGGCAATTCAATTGATTAAGGATGTAGGCGGCATTGCGGTTCTGGCGCATCCGTATCTTCTTAACAACGATGATTTAATTCCGGAATTTGTCGAATATGGGCTAAAAGGGTTGGAAGTATATTATCCTGAGTATACCCAATCAATGGTGAATTTTTATCTGGGCCTGGCCAGGCATTATAATTTAGTGGTAACTGGTGGTTCAGATTTTCACGGTAAGGCCAAACCCGATATAAAGGTGGGTTCTATAAAGATACCCTACGATTTAGTGGAAGCGCTAAAGAAACTAAAATCATGAATGTCCACGAAAGATATATAAATCTAGCTTTAAACCTGGCCTTAAAAGCAAAGGGTAAAACCAGCCCAAATCCTGCTGTAGGAGCTTTGGTAGTAAAAAACGGTAGGATTGTGGGGAGAGGTTACCATAAAAAAGCTGGTCTGTCTCATGCTGAGGTTATTGCTCTGGAGGAGGCAGGTTCCAAGGCGCAGGATGCTACCCTCTATGTGACTTTAGAGCCTTGCACACATTTTGGAAAAACCCCGCCTTGCGTCCACAAGATAATTGCCAGCGGAGTAAAGGAAGTTGTTGTGGGTATGGTTGACCCTAATCCTAAAAATAACGGCAGGGGCATTGAGATATTAAAGAGGAGCAAAATAAGAGTTCAGGTGGGATTTCTAGAAGATAAATTACGTAAACTCAATGAGGTATTTATAAAATATATAACGAAAAGAATACCTTTTATTACGGTTAAAGTAGGCCAATCTTTGGACGGCAGGATTGCCACTAAGACGGGAGACTCCAAATGGATAACCTCGGATAAGTCCAGGGTCTATGCTCACAGGTTGCGCTCTGAATTTGATGCCATTATGGTGGGAGTTAATACTATATTAAGAGATAATCCACGGCTTAATGCTTCTTTTTCTGACAAACGTCTTATCAAAATTGTGGTGGACAGTCAGTTAAGCACGCCGCAAAACGCCAATATATTCTCCAAAGATAGCTCAGTCATCATTGTTACTTTGCCAACGCAGCCTGGGCAGCAAACCGAAAATCGTAAGATACTCACTCAGAAGGCAAAGATCTTAGAAGTAAAGGAAAAAGCAGGTCAGATTAATTTAAAAGATATGCTTAAAAAATTAGCGCATCAGGAGATATCCAATATCTTAGTTGAGGGCGGCGGCACGTTAATCGGCACATTATTCGATGAAGGGCTTGTAGACAAAATTTTATTTTTTATCAGCCCGAAAATTATCGGAGGTAAAGATGCCATCAGCTCGGTTATGGGTCAGGGTATAGCGCGGATAGATAGGGCCACTAAATTAAAAGACGTTAAATTAAAACGCATAGGCGAGGATTTTCTGGTAGAAGGCTATGTTCAGCGGTATTATTGAAGAATCAGGCCAAATAGAAAAGATTTCCCGAAGCTCAAACCTAACTTTATTGACGATAAAGTCCGAGAAAGTATGCCAGGATACAAAAATCGGCGATAGTATTAGCGTAAACGGAGTTTGCCTTACGGTTATTAAAAATGAAAATAATTTTTTAAGTTTTGAAGTTATACCCGAGACCCTTAAGATAACTAACTTGGGGCTTTTAAGAATTAATGATAGAGTAAACTTAGAGCGGGCTTTGAAAGTAGGGGACAGGGTTTCCGGACATTTTGTTAATGGCCACATTGATTGTCTGGGGGTGGTCCGCAAAAAAAAATATATTGGCGGAAACTTAAGTTTTGAAATCGCTGTACCTTCGCAATTTACGCAATATGTTTTACCCAAGGGTTCAATCGCTATTGATGGCATAAGCCTGACCATTGTCGATAAAAAATCCACGACCTTCAGTGTATACGTCATTCCCCATACCCTTAAAAATACCACTTTGGGTTTTAAGGGCGCTTCTGATAAAGTTAATATTGAATTTGATATTCTCGCCAAAAAGACAAGCCCCGCATCATAACTTATGTTAACCCCGTTACAGAATTATCTCTAACGGTATATTCTGTAACGGGGTGAACTTCTAAATATTGCCAATCTTTCTAATTTCTGATATACTAATATGATTTTAAACAGGTGTTTCGCCTTCTATCTAAAAATAGAGAAGGGCCCAGCGCCGATTTTACTCATTTTTTAATACTGTTGAAAAATCGGGGCGTGGCTTATCCTCAAGCAAAATACACTCAAGGATTTCGCCACGGAGGTACCACCGACTACAGTATTAGAAGGGTGGTACCGCTTTTCCGACAGGCAATAGATTGAAAAACGGGGCGTGGCTCAGTTTGGCTAGAGCGCTTGGTTCGGGACCAAGAGGTCGACAGTTCAATTCTGTCCGCCCCGACTTTAAAATTTTAGGTTTCTGCTGGAGACCGCATTAGAAATTTTTTGGCAAAGGTGTGCAAGCCTGCCTGCCGGCAGGCAGGGATTTACGAGGAGCACAGGACTGCTAATCCGATAAAGGCTCTCCCGGAGCGAGGAAGTAAACCATAGCACACGGCAAAAAATTTCAGCGGCCGAAAGCAAAACCTAAAATTTTATATTACTTTAGTATACATGAAAAAACGGCTGCACGTATATTTTGACGGTAGGGTGCAGGGAGTGGGGTTTAGGTTTACTGCTGTTGAGACTGGCCGGGAAATAGGGATTTACGGTTGGGTTGGGAATTTGGATGACGGCCGAGTTGAAGTAGTGGCTGAAGCTGAAGAAGAATCTTTGAAAGATTTTTTGCAGGATATAGCTGAGCGTTTTTCCCGCTATATCCGTGATACCGATGTAGAATGGCTTGATGCCACAGGTGAATTTAAAGAATTCACGGTAAAATTCTGATGCGTTATGGAATTTTTTCTGATGTGCATGCGAATTTAGAAGCGCTGGATGCGGTTCTGGATGATTACAAAAAAGAAGCAATTGATGAATTCTTATGCGGAGGCGATATTGTAGGCTATGGCGCAAACCCTAAAGAATGTGTCACGAGAGTAAAAGCCATTGCCAGAGTCACTGTTGCTGGAAACCATGATTGGGCGGCTGTGGATTTATTCCCCACAACTTCTTTTAATCCACTGGCAGCCCAGGCAGTATCCTGGACCAGGCAAAACATTGATACCGCGGATGAAGAATATCTAAAGTCCCTGCAGCTCATTTTTAAAAATGTAGATTTGACTTTTGCACACGGCACATTGCATAATCCCGAAGAATTTAATTATATGATGGATGGTTATGCGGCAAGTCAGACATTTGATATATTAAAAAGGGATATTTGTTTTGTCGGCCATTCTCATCTTCCCGGATTCTTTATTCAAGATAAAGACAAGCGCATTTCTTATCAGGAAAAAGATACACTGGTAATTGAAAAAGGTAAACAATACATCGTTAATGTTGGTAGCGTAGGACAGCCCCGCGATTATAATCCCGATGCTGCATATTGCATATATGATACGGATAAGAAAAAAGTGCAGATTAAAAGAATAAAATATAATATAGAGACCGCAAGAAAAAAGATTATTCATGCTGGTTTACCCAAGCCTTTAGGCGACCGGCTTCTATTAGGCAGGTAAAGATGCCGCAGGATATCAAGAAAAAAATTGAAAGTTTACGCCGCCAAATCCGCAAGCACGATTACCTTTATTATGTCCTGGACCAGCCGCAAATTTCCGATAAAGAATATGATGATCTGATGCAGCAGCTTAAAAACCTGGAAGAAAAATATCCTGAATATAAAAGCAATGATTCACCCACGGTCAGAGTTGGCGCAGGTATTCTGGAAGGATTTAAAACTGTCAAGCATAGAGAAAAGATGCTTTCTTTGGATAACACCTATTCTTTTGATGAACTTAGGGATTGGGATACGCGGGTGCGTAAAGGATTGGCTGATTCTGTAAAGATTGAATATGTAGTCGAGCTTAAAATTGATGGCTTAAGCGCCAATATCACTTATGAAAAAGGAAAACTCACCGCCGGTGCTACGCGCGGAGACGGTGAAACCGGAGAGAATGTAACCCTAAGTATTAAAACCATCCGTGCTATACCTCTGGTTTTATTAGATGGCGATATACCGGAGTTAATTGAGATTCGCGGAGAAGTTTATATGGATGTTAAAGAGTTTCAAGCCCTGAACAAAGAAAGGGAAAATGAAGGCCAGGAGCTCTTTGCTAATCCGCGCAATGCTGCCAGCGGTTCTCTAAAACTTTTGGACACGGCCCTTGTAGCCAAAAGGAAACTTAATTTTTTTGCGCATTCTTTGGGTGCGTATAAAGGCATAGAAATTCTCGCGCACTGGAAATACCTAGAAAAATTACAGAAGTGGGGCGTGCGCACCAACCCGCAGGCAAAGCTCTGTAAAAATTTAGACAAGGTTATTGAATATTGTAAGGTATGGCAGGATAAGCGCCAGATGCTAAATTATCAGATAGACGGCACGGTTATTAAAGTAAACAGTATTGCTCAGCAAAAAAAATTAGGTTTTACCTTAAAAAGTCCGCGCTGGGCAGTGGCTTATAAATTTCCTGCGCACCAGGCAACTACTGATGTCCTGAAGATAAGCGTTAATGTGGGAAGAACCGGGATAATTACTCCTGTGGCAGAACTTAAGCCGGTTAAATGTGCAGGAGTGATTATTAAACATGCTACCTTACATAATTTTGATGAAATTAAGCGCCTGGATATCAGAGAGGGAGACCGCATTTTAATTGAAAGGGCAGGCGAGGTAATCCCTAAGGTAGTTAAGGTTGTCAAGAAACTGGGTAAGAAACCAGTGCAAATTCCCAAAATCTGCCCGGTTTGTTCAGGCAAGGTAGTCAAGGAAAAAGAAGAGGATGTGGCTTATCGCTGTATTAATCCATCGTGTCCAGCCCAGCTAGAAAGGGCGCTTCTACATTTTTCCTCACGAGAAGCCATGGATATCGAAGGTTTGGGTGAATCCGCGGTTAGTCAATTGGCAAAATTAAAATTGGTGCGTAATTTTGCGGATATTTATAAACTTAAAGAAGAAGATCTGTTAAAACTGGATTTATTCAAGGATAAAAAAGCCAGAAATTTACTTTCCGGAATTGAAAAGAGTAAAGGTCGACCGCTCTCTAGATTAATTTATGCTCTGGGTATTCGGCACGTGGGCGAAAAGGCAGCCTATGTTTTGGCTAAAGAGTTTAAGACCATGGATAATTTGATGAAAGCCAGAAAAGAAGACTTTGATGCTATAAGCGAAGTTGGACCAGTGATGTCTGAAGCAATCGCAGATTATTTTTCTCAAGCTCAGACTAAAAAAATCATCGAAGAACTAAAGAATAGGGGTCTTAATTTTAAAGAAGAAATTATCCAGGCTGCCTCCGGACCTTTAAGCGGTAAAACTATAGTTTTTAGCGGTGAACTCAAAGGTTATAGCCGCCATGAAGCAGAAGAATTAGTTAGGCGCTATGGCGCAAATCCCACTTCAGTGGTAAGCAAAAATACGGATTTTGTAGTGGTAGGCCAAAACCCCGGCTCCAAATATGAACGGGCCAAAAAACTAAAGGTAAAGATTATCAGCGAAGAGGGATTCAAGGAGATGCTCAAATGACAAACCCTAAATTTGAAACCCAGGTTAAGCCAATTCTAAAATTGGTTATTGCTTTTTGGTTGATAATCAATTTGGCAGGTTGCGAAGCGTTTATTCGCAAATTCACGCGTAAACCCAGAAAGGAAAATCTACCCCGGGAGGAGATGGTCATTGCCCCGGAAGAATACAAAGCGCCTCTGTCAACCAAGGAAGAGCAGTACCACCAGTATTTTCTATATTGGAAGTCCTGGCAGGATGAACTCATTGAGTCTTTATCTTCAAGCACAAATCCGAAGAAGCAGTTAAGCTGCGTTAATGAAGCCATAAAAAATTTGGAACAGATCCGGATACTTCTTAAAGCAGAGAAGCAAAAAAAACTGGATGTCCAGATAAATCAACTTAAGAACCTTCGGGACGCACTTAGCAGTGATATCTACGGCACAAGCGCAGACAGAAACCGATTGAGTGCCGAGCGTATCCGCAGAAATATAATGCAGGATTTTTCATTCCCTAAGATAAAGGATTATCTGGCATGATATTCGAAACAGTTTGCGTGGGCGCTTATCAGGCGAATTGCTATATACTGGCATCCAGGCGAGGCAGCAATGCCATAATCGTTGACCCTGGCGACGAAGAGTCGAGGATAAGGCACATCTTGGATAAATATAAACTAAAACCCGCTTTTATTATTAATACGCATGGTCATATCGACCATATTGGGAGCGATGATAAATTTGGCGTTCCGGTTTATATTCATAGTAAGGAACTGGAGTTATTAAATAGCCCGCAGCTTAATATGTCGAATTTTTTGGGTGGCGCTTACCAGATGAAATCCAAAGTCATAACAGTAGAGGAGGGCCAGCTGTTAGAATTAGATGATATTCAATTAGAGGTTATACATCTGCCTGGACACACTCCAGGCGGGATAGCCTTGCTTATGAAAAAGCCAAAAGATAAAATTCTATTTACCGGTGACAGTCTGTTCCGTATGAGTATCGGAAGGACAGATTTTCCAGGATCAGATGAAGCTACGCTGGTAAGAGCGATAAAAGAAAAAATATTAAAATTGCCTGATGATACAGTGATTTATCCTGGTCACGGAGCGTCTTCGACTATTGGCGAGGAAAAAAGAGATAACCCATTTTTAAATTAGCATGCGCGAATTAATCGAGACATTCTTAGGTTATTTATCCGTGGAGCGGGGTCTGTCCCGCAATACAATTTTGTCTTATCAGAAAGACCTTAATTTTTATATGGATTTTTTGGAAACGCATGCCTTTAATGCCCTATCGAAAATTACCCGAAACGATATAACGGATTTTATGCTTTTCCAGAAAGACAAAGGCCTGGCTGCCAACTCCATTGCCCGGAGCTTAGCTGCGATAAAATCTTTTCATAGATTTTTGGTGCGCGAGCGCATCTTAAAAACTGACCCCACCAGTTTAGTGGATTCGCCGAAATTATGGAAAAAAATTCCGGAAACCCTTTCTTTGAATGAGGTAGAGACTTTAATCGCTCAGCCCAATATCAGAGATAAACAAGGCATCAGGGACAAGGCCATATTGGAGACCATTTATGCCACAGGCATGCGGGTATCAGAGGCGGTAAACTTGAAAGTCAACAATGTAAATTTAGAGGTGGGGTTTGTGCGCTGTATCGGTAAGGGCAATAAAGAAAGGGTCATACCTTTAGGTAAAAAAGCAATCGATAGTCTTAAAAGATACCTGGAAATCAGCCGGCCAGTTCTTTTAAATAAAAAGCAAAGCGAATTTCTCTTTTTAAGCCGGCTGGGTAAAAAAATATCCAGGCAGTCTTTGTGGAAGATTATTAAAAGGTATGCCCGTCAGGCCAGGATTAAAAAGCCAATCTGGCCGCATATCCTGCGGCATTCCTTCGCCACCCATCTGTTGGAAAGAGGTGCGGACCTGCGTTCGGTCCAGGAGATGTTAGGGCATGCGGATATTTCCACAACCCAGATTTATACGCATATAAATAAGGATAGGTTAAAAACTATACATAGGACTTTTCACCCCAGACCTTAAAAAATGAAAAATTACCTTAACCGAGTACCTCAGGAATTACAGGATTTAATCAAGTTAGCTTCGGATATCTCCTTACGCAGCAATATGCCAGCGTATCTAGTGGGAGGGTTTGTGCGGGATTTAATACTGGGAGTTAAGAATTTGGACCTGGATATTGTTGTGGAAGGAGATGCCATAAAATTTGCCGCGGATTTTGCTTTTTACCTTAAGGCAAAACTTACCACGCACCGAAGATTCGGCACAGCCACAGTGATTATAAGCCATAGTTTAAAAGTGGATTTTGCCACAGCCAGAAAAGAAACTTATCCCCATGCCGCTTGCCTGCCTTTAGTTACCTTCGGCAGTTTAAAAGATGACTTGGCCAGGCGCGACCTTACCATTAATGCTATGGCCATAAGTTTAAGCCCCAATGAGTTTGGCAGATTTATAGATTTATTTAATGGCCAAAATGATTTAAAGAATAAAATCATACGCGTATTACATGATTTAAGTTTTATTGATGATCCGACCAGGGTATTAAGGGCTATCCGTTTTGAACAACGGTATGATTTCAGAATCGAACCCAAGACCACAGGGTATTTAAAAGAAGCTGTAAAACTTAAAATGCTCAAGAAAGTCCAGCCACAGCGTCTGCGCGAAGAATTAATTTTAATATTAAAAGAAAACCAGCCACTGAAACCAATAAGACGCATCCAGGGACTTTCCGGATTTGATTTTATCAGCCCAGGGATGTCGGTTTCTAAAAAGACCTATGCGTTTTTGAAAAGGGTAGAGAAACAGATCAAATGGTTTAAAGAAACGCACCTGTCCCGCAGGAAACTCGATGTCTGGGTAATGTATTTTACGGGTCTGGTAGAGGCAAGGAGCATTAACGAGATAAGAGGAATTTGCAGCCGCTTTGTTTTTCGTAAAGGCGAAGAAAAAAGGATAATGGGCTATAAAAAAATCAAGCCAGGCTTGATTCGCAAGCTTAGCCGCAGCCACATTAAGCCGTCCCAACTTTTCTGGCGGCTTGAGCCCTTAAGTTATGAAGTAATTCTCTTGATTAAGGCAAAATATAAGAGAGGTGCCCTACAAAAAAATATCACGGATTTTTTAAAAATGTACAATGGCATGCGCATTTATACCTCCGGAGAGCACCTGCGGCAATTAGGTCTTTTGCCTGGGCCAGGATACCAGAAGATTTTCCGTAAAGTTTTAAATGCCAGACTTGATGGCTGGGTGAGGACAAAAGAAGAAGAATTTACCCTAGTTAAAAAATTCCTAAAAACAAAATGACCATTGGGATTTTAAAATTAGTGATATTTATTCCGCAGAGTAATTCGCTTAAATCCAAGAGGATGATTTTGCATAGTTTAAAGGCAAGGCTGCGCAATAGCTTTAATATCGCCATAACCCAGATAGATGACCAGGATAAATGGCAAAAATCCACCCTGGCAATAGTTGGGATTGAAAAAAACAAAAATACCATAAATAGTATTTTGTCCAACATCGTTAACTTTATTGAGAGGATAGATACCATCCATCTGATTAATTACGAAATGGAGATGATTTAGATGGCCAGATACGAAAAGGTAGCAGAGACATTAAAAAAAGAAATTAGCAACATTATCCACGATGAATTAAAAGACCCGCGCTTGGGTTTTATTACTGTCACGGGGGTGGAATTAAGCCAGGATTTAAGATTTGCCAAAATATTCTTTAGCGTTCTGGGTAAAGAGGAGGATTACCAGAAATCAAAGGCTGCGCTGGATTCAGCTTTAGGATTCATCCGCCGTTTGATTGCCCAGAGGATTAAATTGCAGTTTGTCCCGGAAATTGTTTTCAAAGAAGATAGATCAATCGAATACAGCATAAAGATAGAAGAGATATTACAGGAGATAAAAAACAGCGATGAGCTTAAAAAAGGTAATCGCCTGCATAAAAAGAAATAAACGTTTTGTCATTACCGCCCACACCAATTTAGAAGGGGATGCCCTGGGTTCGGAACTGGCATTCTACAGGCTTATCAGGAAATTGGGCAAACAGGCAGCCATTATTAATGAAGATGCCCTTGCCTATGGCTATGAATTTATGCCGCAGGCAGGGACCGTAAAGAAATTTAATAAGAAACTATGGAATATAAAATTCGATTGTTTCGTAATTCTGGATTGCTCTGACTTAAAAAGATGTGGCGATGTAGCAAAATTAGTTTCTGGCAATAAAACCATCCTTAATATCGACCACCATATCAGTAACCAAAAATTCGGTGATATAAATTGGGTTGACTTTAAAGCTTCTTCATGCGCGCAAATGATTTACAGTCTTTATAAAAAGTTGTGTATTCCTTTAGATAAAGAAACCGCCATACTTTTATATGTGGGAATCTTAACTGACACCGGTTCTTTTCGCTATACCAATACCAGTTGGTTAACCCACAGGATCGTCTCGGAACTTTTAAAATTCGACTTAGATGTTTCCAAGATATATCAAAGTGTATTCGAAAACATCCCTTTCTCGGATATGAAACTATTAATTAAAATATTACCCTCCATAAAACGCGATGCCTCAGGCAGAGTTGCTTGGTTTATGATAAAAAAGGATATGTTTAAGCACAGAAAAGTATATTTTGACCTTAGTGAGCACCTTTTGGGTTTTGCCCGCTCGATAAAAGATATCGAGGTTACAGTTATATTCAAAGAGAACCTAAAAGTTAAAGATGAGATAAGGGTGAATTTCAGGTCGCAGGGCAGGGTAGATGTAAACAGGATTGCTTCTTTTTTTGGCGGCGGAGGACACAGGACTGCCAGCGGCGCCACTGTAAAAGGAAAACTGGAGACAGTATCCAGGAAGGTTTTAGCGAAGATAAAAGAAGCTTTATAATGAACCTGTAGGTTTTCTCGCTCAGGTCGGTTTTTGATATTTTGCTGCGGGATTTGCTCGCGTGCTGAAAATTTTTGCCGTGCGCTACGGTTTACTTCGTCGCTACGGGTAGCCTGTATCGGATTAGCGTCCCTGCGAGAAACAAGCCAAGACAGGATCCGCGTAACAATTTATAAGATTTTATACTGATGAAAACAATATACGGCATTAGTCAAGTTAAACGGTATCCTAAGCTGGTGGTGGCGTTGGGGGTGTTTGACGGCGTACATATTGGTCATCGCGCTATATTGTCCGCCGTAGTCAAGAAGGCCATGGCTATCCGTGGTACGGGCATGGTACTTACCTTCTTTCCGCATCCGCAGGGGCAAAGCAGCCTATATTCTCTGGAGCATCGGCTGCGCCTAATCGCGGAGTTGGGCATTGATGTTTGTGCCGTTATAAAATTTAGCCGGGCATTTGCGAAAATTCCCGCGGAAAGTTTTATCAGGAATATCCTGGTCAAAAAAATTAACGCCCATTATGTATATGTGGGAAAAAATTTTAGATTTGGAAAAAATGCTTCGGGCGATTTCTCTCTACTTAAAAGATATTCGCGCATCTACGGATTTAGGCTAAAAGGTTTTGAGGTAATTAAAGCTAATCATCGCAATATCAGTAGCACTTATATCCGCAGGTTAATTGCCGCAGGAAATCTAGAGTTAGCGAAAAAAATGCTCGGTTGTCCGGTGAGTGTATTCGGAACAGTGATCAAAGGCACATCCTTAGCCGAAAAGATGGGTTTTCCTACGGCAAACATAAACCCTCATCATGAGATACTCCCACCTTCAGGCATCTATGCTGTGCAGGTTATTTTAAATAAAAATAAGTTAAACGGCGTTTGTTATATCGGAAGGCGCCCCACATTCTCAATGCAGAGTTTAAGAGGCAAGATAAAAAACTTAAAGCATGTGGAAGTACACATTTTTAATTTTCATAAAAATATATACGACAAGAATCTCGAAATCCAGTTTCTTAAAAAAATAAGAGAAGAGAAAAAATTTTCCTCGAGCCCCCCTTTAGTTGAGCAAATTAAAAAAGATATAAAAATCAGCCAAAAATTATTTTCCCGCCACTAATCTTACCCCAACATATCCACATAAACAGCTAATCAATACACTACCCGTTGTGTTTAATTAAGTTAGGTAAATTTTTGTCTTGACAAAAGAAATAAATTTCTCTATACTTTTGAATACAAGTGGAGTAAAATGGTGTAAAGTAGAGGAAAGGAAGCCATGTATTATGGCGAGTATCTGCATTCCATAGACCGTAAAGGTCGCCTGATATTACCTGCCAAATTTCGCGAAGTTTCCAAAGCCAATTTTGTTGAGAAATTTTATGTTACCCGGGGTCTAGATAAATGTCTTTTTATGTTTTGCGAAGAAGAGTGGAAACAGCAAGAGACAAAGTTTAAATCCATGCCCTTTACCAAACAGCAAGCCCGGACCTTCAATCGTTTGTATTTTTCCGGTGCAGTGGAGGCTATACCGGATAAACAGGGCAGGATTTTAATCCCGCAGTATCTTAAGGATTTTGCGGATATTAAAAGAGACGTTACTATCGTGGGCGTGTCCAACCGCATTGAAATCTGGTCAAGACAGATCTGGCAGGAATTTTACGGAAACTCCCGGCAGTCTTTTGAAGAAATTGCTGAGAAGTTAATGGATGTTTAAAAATTTATGGAAGCCTGCAAAATTAAACCCGGGTTGCATAATCCAGTAATGCTTAAAGAAGTTATAGATTATCTGAATTTAAAGACAGGCCAAACAATAGTAGATGCCACAGTAGGCTTGGGCGGGCATTCCCTGGAGATACTCAAAAATATTCTGCCTGGCGGTAGACTCATCGGTATTGACCGGGATCAGGAGTCTTTAGATATGTCCAAAGAAACCCTGGGTAATTTTGGAGATGCTTGCGAATTTATCCATAGCAATTTTACGGATATCGATAAGGTATTGAAAAATTTAAATATTAAAAAAATCGACGGGATATTATTTGATCTGGGTCTTTCTTCTTTTCAGTTGGATAACCCTGAACGGGGTTTTAGTTTTCAGAGCGAAGGACCTTTGGATATGCGCCTGGACAGGAATAGCTACATTTCGGCCTATGACTTGCTCAACAATCTAAACGAAGAAGAGATTTCCGCTCTTCTCTGGAATTTTGGCCAGGAGAGATGGCATAATCGTATCGCCCGTTTCCTGGTTCAAGAAAGACAGAAGCACCCTATCGCCACTACCAAAGAATTATCCGATATTGTAATCCAGGCAATACCTTATAAATATCGGAATTATCGTATACATCCGGCAACCCGGACTTTTCAGGCAGTGCGCATTGCCGTAAACCGAGAGTTAGAAACTTTAGAAACTGGCCTTAAAAAAGTAGTTGAATTTCTTAGTCGACGGGGGAGAATTTGTGTCATTTCCTTTCATTCCTTAGAAGACCGCATCGTAAAATTTACTTTTCGCCGATTGGCAACAGATAATGCAATAAACATCGTCACGCCTAAACCCTTAACACCGCAACAATCCGAAGTCAGGGATAACCCTTCCAGCCGTAGCGCAAAACTTCGGGTAGCGGAAAGGCTATAAAATGAAGGTATCGAAATTTTTATTATTAGTCTTAGTTTTTACCGCCTTTATACTTCTGTACGTATATCAGCAATCAGAAATTTTTCGCCTGGGTTATCTTATCGATAGGAAGCATGATAAATTTCAGGATTCGCTTGATAAAAATGCCTTATTAAGATACAATGTACAGAAAAATGCTTCATTGATACACTTGGGCGATAAGCTTTCCAGATGCGCAGATTTCCAGATGCCGGATACCTACAGGTTAGTTAAGGTTATATACCCGGTTACGAATCCAAGATCCTATATACAACTTGCCCGGAAAGAAAATATAATCGCGCGCATCTTCGGAGTAAAGCGGCAGGCTGAAGCAAAAACAATCAACCGTTAGTTTAATTCCCACTTAACCATCACTCTTTAAATTTATCCTAAGTGTACATAAATAATTATCGCCGTCGCTTTGATGGTGTATTTTTTTTCTTTATTATTTTTTTAATAATCTGCATTGCCCGCCTTTTTATCATCCAATTCTTACGCGCCGGTTCCTTGAGCGACAAAGCCCGCAGACAACACAGCCTGTTTGTGGAATTAGAGCCGCGGCGCGGCACAATCTATGATTCTAGTCTTCGGCCTCAGGCCGTGAATACCTCAGTGGATTCACTTTATGCCTCACCCCAGGAAATACCCGATAAAGATAAAGAAACAATTATAAAACAGCTTACCTATATATTAAACCTGGACCAGGTTTTTCTAAGAGACAGGCTATACCGTAAAAAATCCTTTGTCTGGCTAGCCAGAAAAATACCCCCGGCACAGGCTCAGGAGATTAAAAAACTAAAAATAAAAGGTCTGGGTTTTATTAGGGAGAGCAAGCGTTGTTATCCCAATGGTTATCTTGCCAGCCATACAATAGGTTTTGCAGGATTGGATAATGTGGGGCTAGAAGGAATTGAACTGTATTATGATAAATACCTCAAAGGTGAGCCGGGATGGGCAATGATGCTACGCGACGCCCGTCAGAAAAAAATAGACATTTCGGAAAAAATGGTTTCTCCCAAAAACGGCTACGACGTGGTTTTAACTACCG
>Ga0315279_10003709_pt1 | contig 20989 bp, 22 predicted proteins | sample YL17G06_20_MG_FD_203694 | JGI IMG/M metagenome (GOLD analysis project Ga0315279, IMG submission 203694) | Sediment microbial communities from Yellowstone Lake, YNP, Wyoming, USA - YL17G06_20 | ecosystem: Environmental > Aquatic > Freshwater > Lake > Sediment | place: USA: Wyoming | collected... | reverse complement strand
CCGCAGGCTGTGATGATGCGGACCCGTCAGGGTTCTGAGCTGCCCCCACGTAATAGCTGACGCCTGCAACTACCGCCACAATCAGAAGGCCGATGGCCATGATCGCGGCCACAAGTCGAACGACACGGTTCTTCTTCATGTTCTGTATCTCCTCTCATTCGTAGTAACGTTCGCACGACCCTTGCAGACGCCTCTTGCGGACCGCCTTCAGACGGCTCGCCTTCTCGATACCCTCGGGGTCCTGTTCCACGCCCCCGCGCGCCCGGTTCTCATCGGCCGAGCCTTGACTCCGCCACAACCTCGCGCACCGGGTTACTCCTATACTTCGCCAGATAGCGAATCATAGCCCATTGCCGGCCGCGCCGTCAAGAGGATTTCGCTGCGGGGTCAACGGAAGGCCCGCGATCGCGCCCCTCCACTGCGCTCGCCTCCCATTGTCCCCTCTGCGCGTCCGATTGAGCTACGGCATCCGAGGTTGAGACCATCCTGGGCGTGAACGCGCCCTTGGCCTTCCAGCGTCGCTCGGTTGCCCAGACAATCCTTGCCGCGACGAGTAGGCCGGCCACGGCGCCGACGAGCACGCCAATCCATTGAGGCCAACCGATCAAACCCGCCCCCGCGCCTCCAATGACGGCCCCCGCTGCCGCTCCGGCCATCGGCAGCCCGAAGAGTACCATCGCCAGGGCAGCCGAGTTCGGCTGCCGCACCTCGACCCGCACGGTCATCCCGACCTGCACGGGCTCGGAAACGGCCAGACGCAGAATCCGACGACGATCGTCCTCCTGTGCGGCCGCCTGACAGAGGCCGCACTTGCGGCAGCGGTCGCCTTCTTCGCCACGGAGGCGGACGACGCACTCCTTGCCGAAGACTGCTACGACCGTCCCTTCCTCGACGAACGTTACCATGTGCTTGCAGAAGCCCTCGAGCGGCAAACATGCAGGCGCAGGCTTGGGGTATTCGCTCGTCACCTGCGACAGACGAACATGGTGTTCCTGGGGGTCTCCATCCTGCGTACCGATCCGCCCATTCGCCTCAGCAGATTGTCGATACGGGCTGCCAGCCGGCCGTGGTCCAGTTCGTGCCTGTATTCCCGCCGTCCCCGGTCGTTCAGTTCCGCCACAAGGACCGCCCCTTTCCTCCGGCAGACGCGCCACATCTCTTGCAGGACTTCCTCCACGTTGTCGGCGTGATGAATCGCGCGATATGCCAGCACGACATCGAACTCCCCGGCCGCGAAGAGCAGATGCTCGGCATCCATGCGGCGCGCCAGAAAACTCCCCTTAAACTTCCGGCCGCGAGCCTGTTCTCGTGCGGCGTGGACGGCGTGGGAAGACCGGTCAATGCCAACGACGTCGAACCCTTCCGCTGCCAGCAGGAACGACATGCAGGCGCAGTCGCCCATGCCCACGTCCAGGGCCCGACCGCGCTTGAGCCCCGAGGCCTTCAACAAGGCCCGTCTTGCCGATAGGTCATCCATCCATCTCCCCCGTCCGACGCCGCAGGTGTCCCTGTTGCGGGGCGCCCGCCTGTTCCGGTCAGCCATGCAGCCGTAGGCGGCCCTTCGCGGGTAGTTCACCCGCAGCAGCCGCTTCGCGGCGCAGCCGCGGCCGCGAAGTCAATGCCCAAGTGCTCCGTCAGCAGCGAGTTCAAGTCCTGGAGGAGGGTCGTCAACTCCCGCAAGGTTTCGTCTCGACGGACGTACAGGGGATGATTGGCGATCTTCTCCTGCACCTGGGCCAGTTCCACCACCTGCTCGCCCGACAGCCCGCTGCCGCGAGCCTCGGCCCTTTGCCACTTGCCGGACAGTTCCTTATAACGCGAGAAGAGGTCCCCAAGCGCCGCGTCGCCCTCGAGGCTTCGCTGAGCCTCGTCCCATTGTTGCCACGTCGGCGTGCTGCGAATCGCCGCGGCAAAGGCCGTCGCGGGCTCAGTCTCGTGTTCATTCATTGGCGCCATTCGCGATCTCCGCAAACCGCCCGCGTGTCACACGCACCGACCGCCGGGGCAGCAATCGCCTCCGGCGGCCCCCCCAGGCTGTTTGGCCTTGGGGGACAAAATATTGACGGGCGAGAACGCCCTTAGAGTCTTGGGGGAACCACACTTCGGGCAGCGGGGCCTGTGGCTTTTCAAGTAACCCTCATACTTGGCCATAGAGGCCCGCAGTTCAAACGTCTCGAAGCATTCCTCGCAGCAGTAATCGTAACGTGGCATGGCGTTCTCCTGTCATTTCGTCACTGGGCCGCAAGCCGACGGATGCCGTTGATCCTTGCCGGCGTCAACCAGTCTCCGCAACCACGTCAGGAGGTCCTGGGAATCGGAAGTCCACGGGATCAGCGCCACACGGGAAGCATGCTCTGTTCGCACTTCCTCGACATATCGCAGTTCTTCCTTACGTCTTGATGCCAGCACCGGGTCACGAAGGCGGAGGGGCACAAGGCTTTGGTTGACGATCCACGCGAACGGGCTGATTCCTGCCCGGGCCAGGTCTCTCTGGAGTTGCGCGGCCTCGTGAACCGGCGTGGCCTCCGCCAGAGTCACCACCAGGATCCTGGTGAACCGCGGGTCGCGCAGCCGGGGCAGCAACTGCCTGACGGAGTCAGGCACGTCGCTCATCGTGTGCGAGACCTGCCGGTGATAGGCCTCCGTCGCGTCCAGCAAGAGCAACGTGTGGCCGGTGGGCGCCGTATCCAGGATCACGAAGCCGCTCCGGCCGCGGTCCACCTCGCGGGCAAACGCCCGGAAGACCGCCACCTCCTCGGTACAGGGAGAGCGCAGGTCTTCCTCCAGAAGCCCGCGGCCCCGGTCATCAAGGGCTTTGCCGACCGAGGCCATCACTTCTTCCCTGTACTGGGTTGTCTCGGCAATCGGATCGATGCGGCTGACGGTCAAACCCGGCACGTGGCTTGCCAGTGTGGCGTCCAGGTGCGCGGCGGGGTCGGTCGTCGTGAGGTGAACGCGGTGGCCTCGCCCGGCCAGTTCAACCGCAATCGCCGAGGCGAGGGCCGTCTTCCCGACGCCTCCCTTGCCCATGGTCATGATGACGCCGCCCCCGGCGGCCTCAAACTCGGAAATGAGGCCATGCAAAGAGCCATTCGGCGGCCCGTCGGCGTCCCGTCCGTCGGACGAGTCTCTTTCGGTAACATTCTCTCCGACCGTCAGCGTCGCCATGCCGCGTAAGGCGTCTATCCCCACCAGGCCGAGAGGCAGCAGCGGTATCTCGATCCTTGGCAGCGACGCCAGCACCTCCGGCATGCCGGCGATGGCGGACCTTCCGCGTGCTTCCAGGGCGCGGGCCGTTTCGTCCCGGGCGTCACGTGCCTTGAACAGGCCATTAAGGGCGAATTTCTGATTGGCGACTCCCAGCGCTGCCAGTTCCTGACGAGTCCTGTCGGCCTCCGCCAAGGCCGCTCGTTCCGGTCGGGCGACCAGGACGACCGTGGTAACGGCACCGTCGGCCAAGGCCCGCACCGTTGCCGCGTAGAGTTTGCGCTGCCCCTGGAGCCCGGAGAGCGGCCCCAGGCACGACGTCCCCCCTACATTGGACTCCAGGAACCCGCTCCATGCCGCCGGCAGCCGAAGCAGACGCAACGTGTGCCCCGTGGGGGCGGTATCGAACACGACATGGTCGAATGCCGCCGCCAGTGCGCGGTCCCCAAGCAATTTGGCGAACTCGTCAAAGGCCGCGATCTCCGTGGTGCAAGCGCCCGACAACTGTTCCTCCATGCTGGCCACGGCCGCCTCGGGCAGGACACCGCGGTACGGGCCGACCAGCCGTTCCCGGTAGTTCCTTGCTGCCTCGTCCGGATCGATGTTCATGGCATAGAGCCCGTCAACGGCGTCGACCCGAGTAGGGTCTCCCGTCAGCCTGACGCCCAGGACTTCATCCAGGTTCGAGGCGGGGTCCGTGCTTACCAGGAGCGTCCGCTTGCCGTTGTCGGCCAGAGTGATGGCCGTGGCGCAAGACAGCGACGTCTTGCCGACACCGCCTTTGCCCGTGAAGAACAAGTACCGCGTCGCCTGACCAACGAAGTTGTCGAACGTCATGCTCGCGCCTCCTCTCCAATCCCTAACCAAGCCGCCAGCATCTCGCGGGACGGATACGTCCCTTGACTCACGATGCAACCGTCGACCAGGATCAGGGGCAAACACTTGCTGCCGCCCTCGCGCAAGGCAGTCTTAACGACAGCGTTTCCCACGAAGGCATGCGGCTGCCGGGAAAGGTTGTACCGCTCCACATCGGCGCCGTGCCCTTTCGCCCAGTCCAGGTCTCCGGCAAACCGCACGAGCGTTTTGTCGACCGAGGGGCCGCACACGCCCGTCGAACAACACATGGGTGGGTCATAGACGGTCAGTCTTGCCATGCCTGATACCTCCACTCGGTTTCCGGGGTACAGTACTACGTTACTTCGCCACGCAACGAAGCAATTATAGACGACATCCTCCCTGTGTCAACACCCTTATCATAAAATTGTGTTGGGCTTCGCCGCGGGGCTGGCCGCCCTCGCCGGTCAGCCCTGGCCGGCGGCCACCTGCATGGCCTCAAGCAGGTCCGCCGGGACCGCGCGGCCGGCGAAACAGCCCTGATACCACAACCAGCAGCCCGATGCCGATCAGGAACGGGATGGCGGAGAGAATCTGTCCCATCGTCAACACCGACTCCCAGGGCGTCTGGAATTCCTTGAAGAACTCCACGACGAATCGGCTGGCGAAGTAGACCGTTAGGAACAGCCCGGTCATCAAGCCCAGAGCCCGCCGCTCTTGTCCGGCCCATCGGTCGGCCAGGTAAAGGATAAGCAGGACCAGCAATCCCAGGACGAACTCATAGAGCTGCGAGGGATGTCGGGCGACGGCGCCCTGGTCGTAGCGCATAAACCGCACCGCCCAGGGGACGCTGGTCGCTCGGCCAACAATCTCCGAGTTCAAGAAGTTGCCCAAGCGGATGGCCGCCGAACCCACCGCGGCGGACATCGCAAAACGGTCCATCAGTTCCAGGACGTTCAGGCGGTTCTTGCGGGCAAACAGGAACAGGGCAAGGATCAGACCGATCATGGCGCCGTGGCTGGCCAGGCCGCCTTGCCAGAAGAACAAGATGCTGATGGGATCTTCAATAAACCGCATTGGCTCATAGAACAGACAGTGCCCCAACCTGGCGCCGGCGAAGGTTGCGATTGTGCCCCAGATCGAAAAGCGGTCGGCGAGGGCTGCAGGGTGCCCTCCGCGGAGCATCTGTCGGCGCCACACCCAGTAACCCGCCAGCAGAGTCACCACAAAGACGAGACCATAGTAACGGACCTGAAGGGGGCCCAATCGCAGCAATACCGGGTCCAGATTATGCACAAAGCCAGGCGTCACTGTCCCGCCGCCTTGTCCCAGGTTCGGCGCCAGCCGCAGGAAGCCCCTCCCTATCGCCGGGTCATCCTGGCGAGTCGGGTGTGTTGGCCTGCCGGGCGACCCAGAGAAACTGCCAGGCCCGCCCTACGGTTGCGGCCAGGCTGTCCAGGCTCGAATAGACGACCGGGATGGCGATCATGGTCAGGAACGTTCCGACAAGCAGTCCGGTGGCCGCCACAATGCCCAAGGGACTCATGCGCTCCAGGCCGACAGCCATTTCAAATACCAGCGGGATCAAGCCGACGATGGTGGAGACGGTCGTCATCAGGATGGGGCGGATTCTCAGGCGAACCGACTGAAGTATGGCTTCATCTTTGGCCATGCCCTTCTTGCGGGCCTCCAGGATGAAATCCAGCAGGAGGATGCTGTTGTTGACGATGGTCCCGCCGAGGAGGATCAAGCCCATGGTGGCCGGCTTGCACATGGGCTTGTCGAACAGCAGCAGGCCCCAGAGCGCCCCGGCGACCGCCAGGGGGATGGCCGCCATGATCGTGATCGGATGCAGGAACGACCGGAACATCGCCAGCAGAAGGAAGTACAGCAGGACGAAGCCGATCATCAAGGCATTGCCCATCTCCTGCTGGCCTGTCACCATGTCCGTTATCGTGCCGGAGACCTCGACATTGTATCCAGCAGGCGACTGGACCTTCGCCAGGCGCATCTGGGCCATCTTGGCGACCTGCCCGATGGTATAGACCCGGTTGACCGCCGTGACATCAATCGTGTTCTGGCGCCGCTCGCGCGTGATGAACGGCGGATTGCGCTGGGAGTCCAGCGTCGCCATCGCCCGGAGGGGCAGTGGGCCGAACTGCGTGGAGACATAAGCCTCGGCCAAGTGGGCCGGCTCGGACATGTCCTCGGTGGCGTACTGGACGGTGATGGGTATGTCCAAGTATCCCTTCAGACGCATGGGCGTGGCTGGAATCCCCTTGACGGCGCCCTTCAACTCGGCGGCCACGTCGGCGGATGTCGTCTGGTACGTTCGGGCCAGGGCCGGGTCAACGTTCACATGGTACTCGGTCTTGTCGGCATACCAACTGCGGCGGACATCCACCAGGCCGGGCAGTCCCTTCAAGGCGTTGAGACTCTCGTCCGCCAGACGGCTGACCACCTGCGCATCCGGGCCGCTGAGGATCACGTCCAGAGGCGCCCGAGTAGTGGATACCGGTGTGGCCCCGTATTCGGTGATCCGAAAACTCCGGACGCCCGGGATCTTCCGCAGTCCGCGGCGCCACGTGTCCTGGATGTCCCAGATGGTCTCCTTTCGGCGGGTGCGGTCGACCAGGTGGATCGTCATCTTGCCGGACTGTGCTGTTGCACCGCCGCCGCCGAAACTGATCTGGCCGGGCTCGGACCCCACGACGGACGAGACCGACTCTACGCCTGGCTGGCGATAGACCATTCGCTCAACCTCGCCCAGCGTCTTCTCGACCTCGGCCGGGCAGGTGTCGGTGGGCGTCTCAAACTCCATTGTCACGATTCCGGTGTCCATCGGGGGCATCAGTTCGCCGCCGATGAGCGGCTGGACGACCTTCATCGTGACCACGAAGAAAGCCGCCGCCAGAATGAGCGTCGCCACTCGCCACCGGAGCGCCGGCCGCAGGATGGCCAGGTACATCCGCGACAGCACGCTAACACCCCGGTCCGTCTCGGCGAAGAGGCGCTCGAGGAGATTGCGGTGCTCGTGCGGCCGGGCCAGCAGCCGCGAGGCCATCAGGGGCACGACCGTCAGGGCGATCAGCAGCGAGGCGACCAGCGTCGCCGAGATCATCATATTCAGCGGCCGCATCGTCTGCTGCGTATAGCCGCCCGTGAACATGACGGGGATGAGCACGATGACGGTGGTCAGCATGCCGGCCGTCACGGCCAGGGCAACTTCGCTCGTGCCTTCGCGGGCCGCCAGGCTGGCGTCCGGGTGCTTCATCTCGCGATAGTGCCGGTAGATGTTCTCCAACACGACGATGGAGGCATCGACCACCATGCCCACGGAGATGATCAGGCCCGACAGCGTCACCATGTTCAGCGTATAGGGGCTGAACCACAGCACGACCAGGCTGGCCAGGAACGCCAGCGGGATGCTCACCGACACCACCACGGCCGCCCGCATGTCGGCCAGGAACACGAAGATGACTACGACCGTCAGGATCACCGCCTGGACCAGCGAACCGCGCATGCCCTGAACGTTCAGGTCGATGATGGGCTGCTGGTCGTCGGTGACCTCGAACTGGATGTCGGGATACTCGGCCTGAAGCCTGGGCAGGAAGGTCTTCAGCGCCTCGATCGCGCTGACCGTCGGCCCGTTGTCCGGCCGAAGGACGTTGATGGCGACGGCGGGCTTGCCGTTGCCGTGGTAGGTACTGCGCTGCTCGGCCTCGCCCAGGCTCACGTCGGCTACGTCGGAGACGCGCAGCCATCCCTGGTCGGATCGGCGGATGGGCAGGTCGCGGATCGCGCGGAGGTCCGCGAACTCGCCCGTTGTCTTGACCAGGTACTCGTTACCGCCGGCGTAGATCGTGCCCGCCGGGGCGGAGACGTTCTGGCGGGCCAAGGCCGACACCACTTCGCCGAGGGACACGCCGTTGGCGGCCAGGCGGTCGCGATTCACGCGGACCTTGACCTCCGGTTGATGACCGCCGAAGACGTCCACGTCGGCGATGCCCGGCAGCGCGAGGATCTGGTCCTCGATCTGGTTCTCGGCGAGCAGGCGAATCTGGGACAGGGTCTTCGTGCTCCCCTGCTTGGGAGAAAGGGCGAGCGTCACCAGCGGCCGGGTGGCATCGGTGATGCGATAGATGCGCGGCTCCAGGATGTCCGGCGGCAGTTGGGCCCGAATCCGGCCAATGGCGTTCTGCACGTCCAGGACCGCCTCGCCGATGGGCTTCTTATAGAGGAACTCTGCGTTGACGGAAGAGACCTCGTCGCGGCTCGTGCTGGTGACCCGCGTGAGCCCGCCGAGCGTGTTCAACTCCTTCTCGATCACCTGCGTGATTTTGTCGGCCACGTCGGCGGCGTCCGAACCGGGGCGGACGGTCACGACCACGACCTGCGGCGGGACCGTGTTCGGAAACAGGTCGGTCGGCGTGCTGAAAAAGGCGAAGACGCCCAACGCTGCCACCACCAGCACCAGGGCGATGATGGCGTAGGGGTTCTTCATCGCAAAGGCCGTCAGGTTCATCTCATGACCTCCACCTTCTGGCTGGACGACAGCATCGCCCAGCCCAGGAAGGTGCTCAGCACGACCTCTTGGCCGGCCTCGAGGCCTTCGACCGCCACGTCATCGCCGCTGGACCCGACCACGTTCACGGGGCGGGCCTCCAGTTGCCCATCCCTGACGACAAACACGTAGGGTTTCCGGTCGGGGGACTCGACAAGGCTCGACGCCGGGACGAGGACGGCGTCCTTCGTCTCGCCCAGCACCACGCCGAGCGGCACATAGGCCCCGGAGGACAGCCCTTCGGCCTCCGGCCCCGAAAGATAGACCTCCGCCCGCAGCATCCGAGCCAGGTTCAAGGACGGGAACAGGTGCGAGAGCGTCGCCTTGCGGTCCTGACCATTCACCGCGAAACGAACTGCAAGCCCTTCCCGGACCTCCGGGAGGTCCTGCTGGGGCACGTCGAAGCAGAGTTTCAGTTGGCGGCGGTCCTCCACCTCCATCAGGACCTTGCCCGGTGAGGCCAGGTCTCCAGGGTCCACCAGCCGATGAGATACAAGCCCGTCAAAGGGGCTGCGGATCGTGCAGTACGAAAGTTGCGTCTCTAACTCGGCCTGCTTGCGCCGAAGGGACTCGATGAGGTGTTCAATGGCTGAGGACTTTTTCTGCGCGGCGTCCCGTTGGCCGCGGGCCTCGTCCGCCTTGTCGGCCGTGCCCTCCGCCTGGGCGGCGGGGATCACGCCTTTGTCCGCCAGCGTCTTATCGCGCCCGGCTTCCCGCTCCCAATAGGCAACCGTCTTGGCCAGTGCCTCCGCCGTGGCCTGGTTGGAGGCCAAGTCCGCCTGGGCCTGCTCGACCTGCGCCTTCATGGAGGCGATGCTCTCTTCGACCTGCCGCCCGTCGAGAATCACGAGGACGTCGCCAGCCTTCACCGGCTCGTTTTCGTCGTAAAGAACCTTCTCCACGGTGGCGGTTAGGCGGGCGGACACATTCGCCACGCGGACGGGCTGGACGACAGCCAGGTAGCCGCGCTTGCGGACCAGTGCGCCCCGCCGGGCGACCGCCACGCGGACCGGCGTCGGCTGCATGCCGTACTTTGGGGCCTCGGCCAGCGCCCGCTGCTTCCGTTGCACGAGCCATAGCCCGCCGCCGATGACTGCCGCAGCGACCCCCAGCACAACCAGGATGCGAAGGGCGATCCTCAACATCACATCTTCTCCCCCACGGCGAGGCGGAACTGGGACAGCGCCGTGTCGTATCGCGCTCGATGGCAATCGCCGCAAGGAGCACAATCTTCCAGGCCGCTCTTATCGTGATGCGCCAACCAGGGGCCGGGCCGCGCGCCGGTTACTTGGCCGTACCGGCGACGCGCAGGGCGACCTCGGCCACCCGGCGGCCCAGGTTCTTCGCGGTCGAGAGGCCGAACTCGTCGCCGGAGATGTCGTCGCCCGTATTCAGGAGCGTGGCGCCCGTGTGGGCGGTCGGCCTGCCATCGCCCACAACGATCATCTCCTGGCAGAAGAGCGCGGCCTGGACCGACTCGATGGCCAGTTCCTGGCCGCCGTTGCGCACACCGCCCACCGCCACGACGCCGGCCACCTTGTTCCGCAAGGCGAACTGGTTCTTGCGGAAGGCCATGCACTGGTCCAGGAACGCCTTGCACAGGCTGGACATGCCGCTGAAGTACACGGGCGTGCCGAGGATGATCCCGGCGACCTTCGGGTCGGTGAGTTTGGCCGCCACCTGGTCGAAGTCGCCGGAGCCCGTCGCGGCAGGGTCGAACACGGGGATGTTCTTGCCCGCCAGTTCGATCAGTTCGACCTCGACGTTGGGGCCGACGGCCTTCGCGGCGTCCAGGCAGACCTGGAGCGCGGCTGCCGTCGTCTTGCCCTTTCGCGGGCTGCACGAGAGGCCCACGATCTTGATCGGCCCGCCCCTCGGGGCCTCCTTGCCTTCGGCGGCCGGTGCCACCTCAGCCGCCACGCCGGCCACAACCACCGCGCCGGCCGCTCCAAGAAATCCGCGTCTTGTCAGGTCTTCCGCCATCGCTGTTCTCCTAACAGGGTTCATCCGGGCAACGGCGGCCCTCGGACGAAGGCCGTCACTTGGCTATGTAAATCAGATATACGCCGGCCAGAAGGACCAGCACGCCGCAGACCTTCTTCAGAATGGCGGCGCCCTTGGACGCCTCGTTCCAGTTCAGGTAACGCTGGACGAGTTCGGTGGACGTGCCGGCCACCACGATGACCGAGCAGTGGCCGACGCCGTAGAGCGCAAGGAGAAGGATACCGTAGCCGATGTTCGTTGCCGCCAGCTTGAACGTGACACCGAGCATCGGGGCCATGTACGCGAAGGTGCACGGCCCCAGGGCAATGCCGAAGACGAGACCCAGGATGAAGGCGGCCAGCACCCCCTTGCGTTTCATGCCGAGCTGACCCGGCCCCGACCAGGGCATGGGAATCACGCCCAGCAGGTGCAGCCCGACGACGAAGAAGATGGCCGCCACGAAGTAGTTGCCGTAACGCCCCACGTCGCCCATCATGCGCCCGGCGGCAGCGGTGATGGCGCCGATCGCGCCGATGGTGATGAGGATGCCCACGGCAAAGAGCGTCGAGATCAGGAAGGCCCGCCGCGTGGAGATGCTGCCCTGTTCGTCGATGAATCCGACGATCAGGGGAATGCTGGCCAGGTGGCACGGGCTGAGGAGGATGCTCAGGATGCCCCAGGCGAACGCTGCCCCCAGGGCGATAGCGGGCGTGCCCTCGACGGCGTGGGTGAGCGCAGTGAAGAGTTGCTCCATCGCTATTTGACCCCCATCTCGGCCAGTTTCTTCTCGATTTCATCCTGCGGGAAGAAGCCGATGTGCCGGGAGACCTCGTTGCCGTCCTTGTCGAAGAACACCTGAACGGGAATGGACTGGATGCCGTACCGGGCCGCCAGGACCTGCTCCTCTCGCACGTGCACAAAGAGGATGTTGACCTTGCCCTCGTGCTTCTTCTTCAATGTTTCCAGGATCGGCGCCATCATGTCGCAGGGACGGCAGCCTGAGGCGCCGAAGTCCACCATCAAGGGCCGGCCGCTCGTGCGGGCCTTGTCCACGAGGTTGTCCTTCGCAAGCGCCGCCTGCTCTTTCACCCACGAGGCCGAGACCTCGATGGAGGTCCGCTGGCCGAGGGTCTCTATGTACTTGGCGATCACGGCCTGCTGCTTCTCGCGGACGAGGTACTTACGTATCTCGGGCTTCACCTGGTCAAGCGTCGCGTCGCCCACCATGTCCTTGTTCTTTGCGTAGAAATCGGCAACCTCGGCGTCGGTCACCTCGACCTTCTCGACCACTCCGCCAACGTGGTAATCGACAACCAGGCGGTCCACCTGCGACGGGAGTTCCTTTCCTGTCCTGGCGGCCTCGGCCTTGGCAACTTGGACGATGAGTTTGGGTCCGGCGATCTGTTCCAGCACGAAGAAGCCGTTCTTCTTGAGTTGCGCCTGGACGTCCTGCGGCGACTTGGCGATTTCGTCGGCCACGTCCTTCTCGGTGAGGGTCAGGTCCCCCGCCCGGAGGAGCGTCCCCTTCGGCAATTCCGTCAGTCGGGCATAGGTCAAACAGCCCGAGGCCAAGCCGGGATACGTCTCGCTGACAAGCGGGGCTTTTTCTCTGGGCGCGGCAGCGGCGGGCTTCTCCGCCGCCAACAGGCAAGACCCCAAGAACACAATCACCAGAAGGGTAACCGCCAAGGTTCGACAGCATTTCATGAAGGTTCTCCCACTTGTCCCACACCATCCCCCGTGTCACGACACGCCGCCCTTATTTCGGCGCACACTCGCCGATCTTGCACGCCTTCTGGATTTGCTGCGGCGAGAGTTTCATCTTGTCGGCCAGGGCCTGGGCGATGGTGATGGCCTTGCCGGTCGCGGTCGGGTTCTGCTCGACCCATTTCTTCAGGCTGTCCTCATTGACGAAGAACCCCTGGTGGAAACAGCCGGCCGACACGAACTTGCCGTCGGGCGCCTTCCTGAGCCCGAACCACGCCACGGCAGTCTTAGGTTCCAGCGACGCCACGCTGCCGCTCGCGGTCTTGACGACGATCATCTCGCCCGTCAGGCGGTCCCTCTCGTGAACCTCGATGTCCTTGCCCGTGCGGGCTGCCACGCCCAGGGCGCAGTGCGAGCAGCAACCCCAGGTGGATAGCCCCTCGACCTTGACGACGGCGGCGTCCTGGGGATAGACCGCCCGGTCGCAGAAGCCGCACCGCGTGGCCAGTTCCTTCTCCTGGAGGACGTTCCATGCCAGGATGTTGCCGCCGGACGCCTGTCGCTCCTTCTCGGCGGCCTCGCGGCCCGCGAAGGCTTTGATCGTGGGCCGGCCCGTCTTCTCGTCGGCACCGTAAAGGAACAGGGCCTCGGTCAGCGGGACCATCTTGCCGTCGGCCCAGTCGGTCACGGACACCTTCTTCTCGAAGGCCGTCTTGTCCTCCGTCAGGCACGAGTACATGATGAAGTAGCAGTGCGGGCCGCACAGGCGGACGTCGCCCTTGGCGCTCTTGACGACCACCAGGGTCTTGGGGTTGATGTCGCCATCGCACATGTAGCAGACGGCCGTCTTGGGCCGGTCGTCGGCCCTGGCGGGTTCGAGCCGGCTGAACGTTGGAGCCGCGCTCGCCGAAGCGACAGCAGTCAAGTCAACGCCCAACTGCTTCCACTTGGCCAGGATGTCGTCCTTGGCGAAGAAACCCTCGTGGCGGAAGCGCTCCTTGCCGGAGGCATCGAAGAAGACCTGTGTTGGAATGAGGCTGATCTTGTACGGTGTGGCGGCGTCGGGATTCGCCATCACATCAACAAACTCCACCTGGAGCCGGCCCTCGTATTCCTTCTTCAACTCCTCCAGGATGGGCGCCATCATCTTGCAGGGGATGCATGTGGTGGACCCCAAGTCCAGGAGTCGCGGCAGGCCGGCCGCAGGCTGCGAGACTTGAGCAGCGCCCTTGGCCGGGTCCGTCCCCGGCGACGAACCCATTTGCTTGTTGATAATGACGATGGCGACCACCGCAACCAGCACCACCACAAGGGCGATCTTCCATACCTTGCTCATACGAGATACACCGTCCTTTCCTCCTATCCTGTGCACCAGCCAGACAGCACACGCCACCAGGCCAAAGATCAGGAGGGGGCCGGCCCCCGGATCCCCGCCGCTGCACGGACATTGCGCCAGCATCAACGCCTCAAGCACGCCGCGGGCCCTCCCCGGACGGCGGACTCAGGGGCGGCGGCCCAATCACCGATTGCCCCTCGCCCAGTTCAAACGCCGGGCGACAGTGCGAGGGCGCCAGCGCCTTATCGACCTGCGGCTTGACCACCTTCTCCAGGATGTCGAGCGCCTCGGCGCCGTCGCGGTCCAGGACCGCCCGCAGGACGCGCTGAACGTCGAGCGCCGTCAGGACAATCGGTACGTTCCGCTCGGCCATAGTGTCTCCCCGCCTGAAGGCGCGTGCCGCGCACACCGACGCGCGGTCGTTGCCACAGAACCGCCTGTTGCCGCAGGCCCTACTTCAGCATCGCCTTGATGGCCTCGACGTCGGGCACCTTGCCGACGACCTTGACCTGGCCGTCCACCACGAGGGCCGGCGTGACCATCACGCCGAAGGCCGTGATCTTGTTGATCTCTGTGATTTTCTCCATGTAATAATCCACGCCCAGCGCCTTGGCCGCGGCCTCGGCGTTCGCGGCCAGTTGCTTGCACTTCGAGCAACCCGGCCCAAGAATCTGGATTAGCGGCATGTCCCCATTCCTTTCCATTACCTGTCCAAGTGCGACCGCCTGCAATTCGGTAACCCGTGCCCAGAATCTGGAGTTTCATCCGGGCGTCTCTCTTGCTACGGCTCAGGATACTTGAAGTCCACCGTAATCGGGATGTCAGGATGAAAACTAGGCGTCAGCGGACAGCCGCCGGCCGCCTGCTCCAGGGTGCGGCGGTCTTCGGCCGGAAGCGCCCGTGGCAGTCGCACCTCAATCTCGATGGCGTCGACGCGCTGCGACGTTCCGCAGGCCATGCGTACGGCCACATCGACGCGCGTCCCGGTCAGGTCCACCTTCCGCCGCTGGGCCGCCATGCCCATGGCCAGGAGCGTGCATCCTCCCAGCCCTGCAGCCACCAACTCATCCGGCGAGAACTCCTCGCCCTTGCCTCCGCACGGGGCGGGGGCATCCATAGCCACCGCCTTCCTACCGGAGGCCTGCCTCGCCGTGCAGTGCTGACCGCCGTCGTACACGACCTCGATGCTTCTTGCGGCATCCATGTTTCTATCCTCCAGCCTGGGTTCGTGAACTTGCCTCAACGGCTAAGCGGCGGTCGCGTCCTTCAGGGGTGTTCCCCCTTGCGGCCTCTTACGTTGTCGCAATGACTTCCTTGGCTCTGGCCACCGCGGCGACCACCTGCTCGTCGGTCGCACGGACGCCCTTGACCTTCTCGATGCCCAGGTCGGTCACGCGGATATACTGGTAGTTGGTGACGCCGGCATTATCGAATATCTTCTTCGCGCAGTCCATCGGACAGCCGTCGATCACCACGTTTACGTCGGCGTCCTTGGCCGTCTGGACCATCCCCTGGATGCCCGCGCCGATCCCCGCCAGGCAGAACATGCTGCCGCAGCCGGAGAACATCAGTTCCCGCGCGGTCCGGTCGGCGATCTCGGCCACGTTGGCCCCGCCCGAACAGGCGTAGAGGAGCACCGTTTTCTTCGCGTCCCCGCCGCAGCAGTCCGACTGCTTCGGTTTCACCTTGCCGCTTCCGCAACATTCCGACGCCATGACCTTCTCCTTTGTCGAAAGGCGTTTCCGCCGTTCATCAAGCGAGGAGGGAACCGCCCCGCCTCGCGCCGCTGCATTTTCAGGTTGCCGCACCCACCCCCATGCAAATCTCCACCAGCGCGTCCTTCAGGTGCCCATACTCGCCCTGGAACACCGGCAGACACTTCGACGCCGGGAGTTCCCCCATCTGGACCCGCACGGCAAACGCCAGGCACGTCCGCTCGCCGCATGCCCGGCAGTTGGTCTTGGGGAGGCGCTTGAAGATCTCCAGCGCCGGCGGCTTCTCGCGCATCTCGTCACACGGCTCAATCTGCGCCCGCCGCGCCCAGGTGTCGTTGACGCGGCAGCGAATCATCTCCAGCGTCCGCCACCCGTCCATGATCTCGTCGGCCTTGGCCACGGCGATCCGCTGCGGATACATCGAGATCATGCGGTAGCCGTCCATGAACGTAAACGTCGGCCCTTTGGCGTTGTACGACGCCTCGCGCATCTCGGCGTTCATGTACGGGAACGCCTCCGCCATGTTGCCGCTCGTGTGGGCGATGAGGCGAATCTTCGTCAGGTCCGCCACGCACGGGGCCAGCACCACGATGGCCGCCTCGCCGAACACATCTTCTTCAAAGCCGCGCGGCGGCTCGGCCGGCACGGGTATCCGGGCGGGCCGGTAGTCCACGAAGCCCGCACAGAGCACCGGATCGCCCCTGCCATCCGTGAGTGCCGCCCGCGCATCGGTACCCACCACCAGCGCCGGTACGCCGACCTTGGCGTAGCCCGGGTCGGGCGCCACGGCCTCGTAGGCGAGCGCACGGCCGTCCAGACGCACCTGCGCCCTTCTGAACTCATCGCGGCTGGCGAATGTCGTGACCAGCTTCATGGCGACATGACCGCCGTCCCACGGGGCCTCATCAGACCAGCATCCCGAAAACCCACCCCACGATGGTGGACATCACCACCGTCAGCAGGCAGAAAACGAACGTCTTTTTGAATCCGACGATCTTGTAGATCACGAGAATGCTCGGCAGCGACAGGGCCGGCCCGGCCAAGAGGAGCGCCAGCGCGGGTCCCCGCCCCATCCCCAGCCGCGTCAGCATCTCGACGATGGGGATTTCGGTCAGCGTGGCGAAGTACCAGATCATGCCCACAAAGGCCGCGACGAAGTTCGAGACGAGGCTATCGCCGCCCACAAGGGTGGCGACGTATTTCTCGGGAATCATCGCGCCGATGAACCCGGTGATGAACACGCCGCCAAAGAGGAGCGGCACGATCAAGAGCGCAAAGTCCCACGTCGCCTGCATCCACTGCTTGGCCTCGTCGCGCGAGAACCACCGCCAGAGCATCACGAGGACCGCCAGGCCCATCGCCCCCGCCAGATACCACTTCAGGCCGTGAACCGTCATCACGAAGCCCGGCACGGGCTCGACCGTCTGGATGTCGGCACGGCTGAGGCGCCGCACGTCGGTGCTCAACTGCCCGTCGGCCTGGTACTCCTGGATGTCCATCGCGTCCTGCGTATCGTAGCGGACGTTGGCCGTCAGGACCGCCCCGTCCTTCATCGTGATCTTCACATCGTTGGTGTTGTACCAGTCGCTGAACACGAGGAACAGGATCATGCAGAGGAAGTAGAGGGCCGTCTTCCAGAGCGACCGCGGGCTGTGGGGAGCCTCGGGCATCTGCATGGCCACCTCGACCCGCTTCTGCTCGCTGCGGCGGAAGATCAGGGCCATCGCGAGGCCGATGATAAACGCGAAGGCCACCGCACCGATGGCCCGCCCCACGCCCAGGTCGAGCCCCAGCACCCGGGCCGACAGGAAGATGGCCATCACGTTGATCGCCGGCCCGGAGTAGAGGAACGCCGACGCCGGCCCCAGCCCCGCCCCCATCGTGTAGATGCCCGCGAACATCGGCAGGACGCTGCACGAGCAGACGGCCAGAATGATACCCGCCACCGATGCCACCGTGTAGGCCAGCGGCCGGTTGGCCTTCGGCCCCAGGTAACGCATGACCGATGCCTGCGAGAGGAACGTCGAGATCGCCCCGGCGATGAACATGGCCGGCACCACGCAGGCCAGCGTGTGGTTCACCGCATACCACTGGAGCAGCCGGAAGGCCTCCAGGATGGCGCTCGTAACCGTCCCGCTGCCCAGCGGCAGAAAATAGGCCACCAGGAACACCGCCACCAGCACGGCCATCTTCTTCCAGTCTTTCACGAGAGCACTCCTCTTTGGCCCCCAGTTGTGGTCAGCCTTGCAGGGCACCTGCTATCCCAGGGCCGCTTGGCTGCCGAACCTCAACGCCCGCACCTTGCCATGCACTCCACCATTTGTTCGCAGCAATCGAGCACCCGCCGGCCCGCCGGCGTGATCCCACATGCAACCCATGAGGCTTTCTTCTCGCTCTGAACCAGCCCTGCACGTCGCAGGATGGCCACGTGCTGCGAGACCGTGGAGGCATCCACGCCGATTGCCTTCGCCAACTTGCCCACGGTGCAGGATGTCCTTTTCCGCAGCACGTCCAGAATCCGCAGCCGCATCTCCGACGCCAGCGCCTTGGTCACGGGCGCCACCACCCGACAGCGGGCAAGGGCCGCAGTCACCGCCTCGTCACTATGTGATTGCATAATCATGCTTCATCCGAAAAGAAGAACCCCTATAGTCTCCGCAAGACCGCCGTGTGTGCCTCAACCTGCTCGCGCAGTACGTCGGTCACGCACGAAAGGAAGTTCAGGATGCAGGGGGTCTTCAGCGAGTAGATGACCTTCAGGCCCTCCTTGCGGCAGTCGACGATTCCGGCCTTCAGCATCACCGACAGGTGGCGGGAGACGTTCGACCGCTGGGCGCCGACGTGCGTCGCTATGTCGCAGACGCACTGCTCGCCGTCCTTGAGGAAGTCGATGATGGCCAGCCGGATCGGGTGCCCCGCCGCCTGGATGACCTCGGCCTTCATCTCGTAGAGTTTCTTGCTCGTCGCGTCCATCGGCAACTCCGTTACAAGGTACTCACATAGTAGCACTGTCGGCCTAGCCTGTCAAGGGCATTTCTGCCGAGCATTTCTGTCGAGCCAAGACACCTGGGTGCCCCCTGCCGAAGGAAGCCCTTCCTGCCAATTGCAGCCAACCTGACCACGACACCAGCCCCACAGACGTCGGCCACGGCCTCCCCCCAGAAGGGGCCGGCATGCGATGCTGCAGACGGGCATGGGGTCACAGAATCAGGATCGAAGCAATCGCACCGGCGAGGACGACCCAGAGGATGTCAACCTTGAGCCGAAGCGCCACAAGAGCGGCCGCCGCCAAGATCGCCGCCGGGATACTCCACGAGACGGCCAGCGCGAAGTTCACGGCCACGGCAGCCAGAAGGCCGACGAACGAGACCAGCACGCCACGCAGCGCACGGCGGAAAAACAGAGAGCTCTGAAGGCGGTCGAAGTACGGAACCGTTGCCAGGACCATCAAGAATGAGGGCGTAAAGATACTGAACGTGCCCACCACGGCCCCCGCCAGGCCGGCGACCTCGTAGCCGATGAACGTGGCCGTGATCACGATGGGGCCTGGCGTCACCTGCCCCAAGGCGATGCCATCCATGAAGGTCTGGCTGTCGAGCCACCCGCGTGCATCCACCACTTCATGCAGCATCAACGGCACCGACGCAAAGCCGCCGCCGAAGGCAAAGAGGTCGATCTTCAGCATTAGGAGCGCCAGCGCAAACAGCATCCGATCCAGGAAGAACAGCGTCGCCATGCCCGCCGCCACGCACACGACCAGTCCGGCCGCAAAGCGCAGCGGTCGGCGCGGGCCGTCAGCGGCCTGGGCGCGCCACTCGGCCCCAGGACTCGCAACGCCGCGGTACAGGAGCAGCCCCAGCGCCGCCGCCCCGACGATGGCGACGATCGGGTTACCATGCAGGACCAGAAACGCCGCCGCGCTCGTTGCCAAGAGCGCATCGCGCCAGTTTCGCAAGGAACTGAGGCCGAAGTTGAAGGCGGCGTTGGCGATCAAGGCGACCACCACCACGTGAAGCCCGCGGAACGCCGCCAGGACCGGGGCAAGGTCGCGGGTCTGGTGATAGACCGCCGCCAGGACCACCATGAGGACGAACGCGGGCAGGCCGAAGCCCGCGAAGGCCGCCAGCGCCCCCCTTGGGCCGCCCGCCCGCAGGCCCACATACGCAGCCGTCTGCATCGCCGTCGCGCCGGGGATCGACTGGCACAGGGCCACGCCGCTTTCAAACGATTCCTTCGTGAGCCATTGCCTCCTCTCGACAGCCAGGCGGCCGATGTAGGCCACCATCGCCGGCCCGCCGAAGGCCGTCAGCCCGAGCCGCAGGAAGGCCAGAAACAGCCGCGCCGCCGAGGGCCTTCCCGCTTCGGGGTCAACGCGCCCGGCTTCCTCGGTCTCCTGCATTCCTGACTCCCGATGGCGGCTGCATCTCACAGCATGCGGGCCAGGCGGTCCTCCAGGCCGCGGACCTCATCGTCGGTCAGGCCGGCCATTGCGTAGAGAACGCGGTCGATGAAGTCCTGAAGGGGCTGGGCGGCGGGGGCGAGGGCGGAACGGGCGGCACGGGGGATTTCGCCGCGGGCGGCCTCGATGGCGATGATGCGGTTCACAAGGTCCACGATCACGTCGCGCACGGCCGGGCTGAACGGCGGCTGGGCAAGGCCCGGCCCGAGCGCGGCAAAGGCGGCCTCGAAGTCGCCCTGGGCGACGGGCGCGCGGGCGCGGTCCAGGATCCGCCGGTCCTCGGCGGTAGCCTTCTCTGCGAATGCCGGGCACGGAAGGTTGTTGAACTGGTATTCATTCACCTTGGAGTTGGTGCTACCCAAGCGGAAGTACCAGTCCAGTAGTTTTGAGTTTAACAGGCCCAGCAAGAGAGGCAGCGCGATCGAGGATTGAGATGGTACGACGTAACTCACTGTGTCAAAGCAATAACTGCCTGCGGCGATGGGGGCGGCCACGATCCGCCGGAAGTTGTTCTGCGGCGAACTTCTTTGGAACCCGATCCTCGGTTCCTTGGCATGACGCGCCTTGGACGTCTCCGCCTTGCCCTCAAGGAACTTCCCCTCTACCAGATAGAACGCTTCGCCCTGCGATGCTTGCCGGACCGCATACACGCACACATTCGCGCCCCTGAGAATAAGCGGGCCGTCACCGGGCCCCTTGGAGATATTACCCTTCGGCTTCTCTACGGTCTCGTTCACCTCGCCCTGGAATGAAGTGCAGAAGTCGGCCAGGCGCCTCATTCGGCGACCTTGGATAATCCGGATTGCCAGGTCCCAGTCGGCCTGGGAGCAACTGGCGATGGTGGAGTTCGACGCGTCGTACTGGGGGATGTCGGCCGAAGCAAGGCTGAGAGACGGCGAATCTTCCCGCACGAAGTTCTCCGGGTGAACGCGGATGGTGAACGGCTCGCTGCGTGCGGCGACACTTTCGGTCTTCATCAACGTGAAAACGACGGTCGAGAGTTTGGCTTCGCGGAAGATGCGCTTGTCCGGGTCGTCCTTCTGCGGGAACGAGTCGACGGAGGTGAAGGCCGCGCGGGCGAGGATTTCGCGCCTCAGGTCCGCCGCCTGGTCGTCGCCCAGGATGGCCATCGGCGTGATGAACCCGAGGCGTCCCCCTTCTGCCAGAAGGTCGAGCGCGCGGCA
>Ga0315279_10003708_pt1 | contig 20993 bp, 20 predicted proteins | sample YL17G06_20_MG_FD_203694 | JGI IMG/M metagenome (GOLD analysis project Ga0315279, IMG submission 203694) | Sediment microbial communities from Yellowstone Lake, YNP, Wyoming, USA - YL17G06_20 | ecosystem: Environmental > Aquatic > Freshwater > Lake > Sediment | place: USA: Wyoming | collected... | reverse complement strand
AAGTGGCGATGGCATCGCCCAGATAGGTCCGGCCCAGGTGCGGGTTGAGGTCACGGCCCATGGAGCCGGAGATGGCGGCCAGGTGCCCCTTGTTCTCCGCCAGCAGCACAACGAAGACGGGTGCGATCACCAGCAGCGCGTTCAAGCTGAATGCCGGCCTCTCGAACGGCGGCAGGCCGGCCCAGGCTGCGCTGCGGATGCGCGCCACACTCGAAACGTCCAGCATCCCAAGGAGCGCGGAAAGCGCATATCCCGCAATCACGCCGATAAGGATGGGCAGGAGTCGCAGGAAGCCCCTCAGGTGCATCGCAACCAGGGCGGCGGTGAGGAAGGTCACCGTGGCGATGGCCAGGGCCGCGAGATCTCTGGTTGTACTGACTGCCAGCTCGGCGTTGACCGCGTTGGTCACCGACGAAGAGGCCAGGTTCAGGCCGATAATGGCCACCACTGCGCCCGTAACGACAGGCGGCATGAGCCGGTCGATCCAGCTCGATCCCCAGCGTATGGTAACCAGCGCGGCGGCGGCGTAGAGCACGGCGGCCCCGGCAATCCCGCACAACGCGAATGGAATCTTCGTGGCGTCGCCGCCGGTTACCGCCAGCACCGGCCCGATGAAGGCGAAGCTGGAGCCCAAATAGCTCGGGACCTTAAATCGGGTGGTGAAAATGAAGATGAGCGTCCCGACGCCGGAGAAGAACAAAGCCACCTGAGGATTGAATCCCATCAGGACGGGGGCCAGCACCGTGGCCCCGAACATGGCCACCACGTGCTGCATCCCCAGCGGGATGGAACGGGCCAAGGGGATTCTGTCTTCCGGATAGTAAATCCTGTTCTCGGACATTCCAAACGCCTCTCCCAACCTCACCCTCGCCGCCACGCCCTGACGCCGGTAGGTATTGTAGAACTTCCGGGCTCACGGCCGCATCATCTTGACGGGATGACAGCGAGACCGAATGGGCAGAGGCGGACGGCCGCGACCTGGAGGGCGCCGGCGGCTGTTGAAGGAGATCGACGCCGCCGGCGTTATGGCCGCGCCCGCCAAGAGCGCCTGCAACGAGCTGGTCATCGAAGCGGGCCGGCTATCGATTCTGAACGGCGGCCGGGAAGTCGTGATTCATTACGGCGAAAATGCGCGCGTGGCATTCGCGTAGCACCTTTGCCGGTCCTTCAGTCCGCCGCGGCGGACGGCTTCCGATTGTCAAAAAGCGGGGCACCCGGTCAGGGATCTGTCCGAAAGCGGTGCGAGACCTTGCGTGGCGATGGACGCCACATAGCGATCAGACCTGTTAGGTCGCGCTGGCGGTGGGCGCTACGTCAGCCGGCCGGACCATAAGCTCTGCGATCTGCTCTTGAAAACAAGCGAGCACAAGCGTTTCCAGCGGCGCCAAAGCGCCGTTGTCCGCCGCCTGCAACGCGTCTAAATACTCGCTCTTGCGCTTCTTCAGCTTGGTTGGCAACGACTCGCCAGCAAAGACGGGAGCTACCTCCAACAGTACGACCAGATATGCCAGTGCCCTGGCAACCCTGCCGTTCCCCCCGTTGAAGGGGTGAATCGCATTCGTCTTCCACAGCAGGAAGGCGGCGCGTCTTAGCGGACTCTGCTGGCGGCCTTCTCCGTACAGCCAATCAAGCATGTCGTGGACGTCAGATCGAACCTGAGAGGGATGGGCCGGCCTGTGGGTGGTGCCGGTGATAGTCACGCTAGTCGTGGCGTCTCTATAATCCCCTGCGCAGGGATAAATACCCTCGATGGTCAGGCGATGAATCTCGCTGACCACGCTTTCCCCGATTCGAGTCCGGCCCGACCGAACAAATTCCGCCAGAAAGTCAACCACGTTCGCCTGATTGGCGATCTCGCGTCGCGCCTTGTCGTCTGGCGCGCACAGCAGCTTTACATCAGTCCCCATTAAGCAAAAATGGTTAGCCCGCGGGAGGCTAACCATCAGGGTTCAGCGAAACGCCCCGGAGAACAACCTCAGTCCTTGATGACGCTCTGGACCTGCTCCCGAGTAATCGTTTCATCCTCCAGGCCAGCGTTGCCGTAGGCCCAGTCCTGCTTGAAGGTGACGCTCGGTTCCGTGATCTCGGGCCGCTCGGCGGCAATCCGCCTCATCTCCTGGACGACCTGCTTCTCTGCTTCCCGGAACTCGCTCTCGCTCATATGGCTGCCCCCCTCGTCGCGTCTCCGCCGGCGAACCGCAACGTACAGTACCACACCTGCGGCTGCCAACAAAGGCAAAACAGCCCATGCACCGTTACCCATAAAGGACTGATCCTCGCCTGCACACCGGATTCGAGAGCGCGACGCTCAAATGCGACGCCGGGGAGCCACCGCCACACCAGCACCTCTCTTTTTGATTCAGCCAAGACCAAATCCGGTTCGCGAAAGCGGAGAGTGCGTTTCGGCCTGCTGGAGCTGCCCCATGGTGCCGGGGAGAGCGGCCGTCGTGCCACGGCGGGGGCGCCTCATGCGCCGTGGCTCGGGGTGACGGCTTCGATCAGTTCTCGGGCGTTGACAGCTAAAAGCCCAGCCGCCCGCAACCGGGCCGCACCCGGGCGTTGACGGCGTGTGTCCTTAAGGCTACCCTCAAGAATTGCGGCCGGCCTTGTCGATTCCAGCTCGCGCAGCGAAAAGGGCCGCGTTCGGCTGCGGGACTGCTGCTGATGGCGCGACTCGCATTAAAACCCGATTCGAGCTTTTTCCGAAAGATAGCCGTCGGTGCGGTCGGTACGCGCAGTGTCTGCCTGGACCTGGACGGGCGCGGACACCAGATCGCCGAGTTGGAGCGCGGATCGTTGGACACCAAGCTTTGGAAAGACGTCAAACGAAAAAGGGTGCGGATCCCAGACTTGGTGTGCCAACGGTGCGGCCTTCGCGTGGAGAGCCGGGCGAAAACCAAACCGGACCTGTCGATGTCTCATAGCCTCGCGGACGAGGCGCGCGCCTGGGATTTCGGCATGGTGGACACCGACTGTGTCGCGTTTCCGGTGTGCAGGCCGACCGAAGAGAGATTCTGGAGTGCGGGGAAACTGGGCAAGGAATCATCGTACTGGCACGAGAGAAACTGGGTCCGATGGCAGCTTACGGGGCCGATCACATATTTCCGGGTAGGCGCATTTCGCTCCACACCCCACACGCGCACCCGGGCCAAAGGAGTGACGGAGGGATCGGAAACCATAGTTTCTTGGAATGCGCTTTTTTCAAGCCGTACAGGCACGGTCGAAGCTGTAGATGGCAGCCGCCTTACGATTCGACGCACCGCGGATGGTCACCTGCGCACCTGCACCGTGCCTGCAACCCTGCAGATCTGGGTTTCCGAAGGCCAGGCGGTCGAAGCTGGCCAAGTGTTAGCCTCAAGCGTCCGCCCGCCCTCAGCGACTGAGCTCTCATGCCCTGCTCGGTTGCCAGAAGACCATATCGCCCACCTCCTGGCTTCTCGGGAGCGCACCCAACGCTTTACCGGCATCAAGCTCGCCCGCCTGCGGGCAGAGGAAGCGTATCGGGATCCTGTGGCAGACCTCACAGCAGATGAAGAGGAGGACGTGTACGTTCGGCTCGAAGGCGCTTCCTTCCTCGCATCCGTATGCGGATTGTCCGCAATGCAGCTTTTTCGCCCCTATCTGACCAGCCCGGACGCACAGACGCAACTCGAAGCCGTAATCGCTCTCGGTGAAACGGCCAACCCTGAGGCTATCGAGCTCCTGTCGGGCATGCTTGGTGACACCAGCAGACCCTACTTCATGCGCAGTGCAGCCGCGTGGTCCCTGAGCCGTACTGGAGCCCGAAATGCGGCCGAACGCCTGGTGCGCGCGTTTTCCGATGTTGACCGAAACATCCGAGAGGAAGCACTCGAAGGTCTCGTTTCAATCGGGGGCGAAGCAGTTCCCTTGCTTCTTGCCGGTCTTCGCGAAATCACTGAGCAGGTCGCAGCCGGGTGCGCAGAGGCGCTTCGACAACAGCAGCCGCTCCCCGAAGACGTAGTTGCCAACCTCATTTCAGAACTGCACCAGAAGGAACCATCCCGCTGGGCGGTCTGGCTGATCGCGCATCTTCCACGTGAGCGGGTCGCTACCTCCATTGCGGCGCTTCAGGAATCCTCGCCCGAACTTCACTATGCAATCAGCCTGCTCTGGTCATTTGTGGAAAGCTGGATCGCACGTCGCTGGGAGTTAAGCCCTGGGCCGGCTTTCCCGGCTTCGGAGGATTTCCATGTCGTTTAATTTCCCTCAGGCGATCCAGGTCTACCGCACTCGGCACGGCGTGCAGCTTGCGGGGGACAGCCGCGAAATCCTTCGAACGCTCCCGGAAGATTGCATTGACCTCATTGTCACCAGTCCCCCCTTCGCCCTGCTCAGGCAGAAGAGCTACGGCAATCAAGACCAAGGGGCCTACGTCGCATGGTTGGGGCAATTTGGGGAGGAGGCTCTGAGAACGTTGAAAAAGACGGGAAGCTTCGTTCTCGACCTCGGGGGCGCTTATCAGCGCGGGAAACCCGTGCGCTCGCTTTACAATTTTCGCGTGCTGCTGGATTTTTGTGACCGCCTTGGCTACCGCCTGGCAGAAGAGTTTTTTTGGTACAACCCCGCAAAGCTGCCTTCCCCAATTGAATGGGTGAACAAGCGCAAACTGCGCGCCAAGGACGCTGTCAACACTGTCTGGTGGTTTTCGAAAACCGACAACCCGAAGGCCGACATAACGCGGGTGCTTGTTCCTTACTCGGAGCGGATGAAGACTCTGCTTAAGGATCCGCGAAAATTCTACAAGCCCAAAGAGCGACCCTCCGGCCACGAAATTGCGGAAGCGTTTGGCAGAGCCAATGAGGGAGCAATTCCCTCGAATCTGCTACAGATTGCGAACACTGAGAGCAATTCGCACTACCTTCGCTTCTGCAAGGAGCTGGGCAGAGAGGGCCACCCGGCGCGGTTCCCTGCCGAGTTGCCTCGCTTTTTCATAGAATTCCTGACCGATCCGGGAGATCAGGTGGCTGATATTTTCTCTGGCTCAAACACGACCGGCTATGTCGCTGAACAACTTGGGCGGAAATGGATCAGCGTGGAAATTGATCGTCGCTACGCCGCTCTGTCCGCGGTCCGCTTCATGGAGAACTGGGATCTGCAGGCCGTGCACCGCGCCATGACCGCTATCGATAACGGCACGACCCTTAATTTTCATCCAGCCAAGCGGCAAGCGCCCAAACCGGAGAGTGAACCTGCCGCTCCGCCACTGCCGGCGTACCAGGAGCCGCTCTTCCTGAAATGAAGGCACGATCAGCTCTCGGGCGTCGACAACCGCAGTCAGCTTACGGCGCTTCGGGAAGTGGCGCTTGTTGCCGGTTACCAGGTAGTCCCTGCCTCTTCCGCGCATTCCAGCAGCCGGTCTGAGACGAGTATAATGCCTGCGATCTCTGCGGAAGGGCATCGCTGCCGATCCGGGCGCGAGGACGCTCCCGGCGGCGGCAGAAGGAGCGGGATTCCATGCTGTTGGGCACACGCTTGACCTTCGTTTCGTTTCTGCTTTCGATTGCCATATGCGCGCCAGGCCGCGCCGGGGAGTTGTTCAAAGATGACTTCTCGCGCTTCCCGCCGCGGATCTTTGCGGAGCCCGTCAAGGGACTCACCAACGCGCTGCATGAATACCATTACGTGGCCCACCGGGGCGTCCCGCTCGACCCCTGGGCCAATGCCATGATCCATGACGACGCCTGGGCGGGCGGCGACGAAGACGGCAAAACGTACGTCGAGCAGCACGTGGTGAACAACCTGGCCCGGCATTTCCATTCCACGCTGATCATTGGCGACCCGGAGTGGTCCGACTACACCGTGGAAGCCAGGGTCAGGCCGTTGTTGATGCAGGGGCCGGCCGGAGTGGTGTTTCGCTACCGCACCAACCGCCACTACTACCTGTTCGCCCTCACCGGCGGCAACAAAGCGCGCCTGGCTCTGCGCCTGCCCTTCGAGAAGAAGATGCGGGCCGGGGAATGGAAGGAACTGGGCAGTGCTTCCTTCCCCTACGATTCGCTACGCTACTACACCCTGAAGGTGGAGAACGAGGGGCCGAGGATTCGCGCCTACGTGGACGGCAAGCTGCTGATCGAGGCCAGCGACGGAGAGATCGTGAAAGGCAAGGCGGGCATCAGCGCCGCGACTCCGGCCCGCTTTACCGACTTCCGTGTCGCGGCCTCGGACGCCGCCGAGAAAGCCATCAAGGAACGCATTGCCCGGCGCGAGGCCGAGCTGGCGCGCCTGCGCAGCGACAACCCCAAGCCCAAGCTGTGGAAGAAATTCGATATCACCAACTACGGGGCGGGGCGCAACGCGCGCTTCGGCGATTTAGACGGGGACGGCGTTCCGGACATGCTCATCGCCCAGAACGTGCGCAAGGCCTCGAAGAACTCGTTCGATCACATCAGTTGCCTCACCGCCGTCACCTTCGACGGCAAGGTGCTGTGGCAGGCCGGGCGCCCCGATCCCTACAACGACGTGCTGGCCAACGATACGCCGTTCCAGATTTTCGACATCGACGGGGACGGCAAAAATGAAGTCGTGCTGGTGAAGGACTTCAAGCTACAGATCCTGGACGGCCGGACCGGCCAGGTGCGCAAGTGGGTGTGGATGCCCAAGGCTCCCGAGGACAACGACGAAAGGCCGTATGAACTCGAGGTCGGCGACTCGATTTACTTCGTGAACCTCGACGGCAGCAAGCGCCCGCGCCACATCCTGGTGAAGGACCGCTACCGCACCTTCTGGGTGTTCGACAACGACCTGAACCTGATGTGGAGCGGCCAGGGCAGCCTCGGGCATTACCCCTACGCGCTGGACGTGGACGGCGACCGGCGCGAAGAGATCATGATCGGGTATTCCCTGTGGAGCGCGGACGGAAAGAAGCTGTGGGACCATGACAAAGACTTCAAGGAGCATTCCGACGCCGTCATTCTCGGGAATTTCACCGCCGATCCGAAGGCGCCCATCCTCGCTTATTCCTTCGCCAGCGACGAAGGCTTCATCCTCTTTGATCTCAAGGGCAACATCCTGAAGCGCCAGCAAATCGGCCACACCCAAAGCCCCGCAGTCGGAAAGTTCCGCCCCGACCTGCCGGGTCTGCAACTGATCTGCGTGAACTTCTGGAGAAACCCGGGCATCGTGACCCTGTTCGACGCGGCGGGCAACATCCTGGCCCAGGACGAGCCCATCCACAGCGGCAGTCCCATGCTGCCGGTGAACTGGCGCGGCGACGGGCAGGAGTTCGTCATGCTTTCCGGCAACGTGAAGGAAGGCGGCATGATCGACGGGCAGTTGCGCCGGGTGGTCATGTTCCCCGACGACGGGCACCCGGACCTGGCCTTCACCGTAATGGATGTCACCGGAGACAGCCGGGACGAGATCATCTTGTGGGACCAGAAGCGGGTTTGGGTTTACACGCAGGACCGGCCGTTCAAGGGGAGCAAGATCTATGCGCCGGTGCGCAACCCCGACTACAACGACTCGAACTATCGCACCGCCGTCTCGCTGCCGGCGTGGAAGGCGGTGGAGAGCAAGAACCGGTGAGCAGGATGGGGGCAGGAGATCGCCGCGGTGACCCAGCCCCCACCAGGGCGTCGCAGGGGCGACCCGTGCGGTCGCCCGCTTCGGCTCAGCGGGTAGCCTGCTTCAACCCCCGCTTCTCCAGGAGCGGCTCGACCGAGGGCTCGCGCCCGCGGAAACTCTTATACATCTCCATGGCATCCATGGTCCCGCCCTTCTCCAGAATCTTTTTCCGGAAGGCGGCGGCCGTGGGCTGGTCAAAGAGGCCCTTCTCCTTGAAGGCCTGGAAGGCGTCGCTGTCCAGCACCTCGCTCCAGATGTAGCTGTAGTAGCCCGCGGCGTAGCCCCCGGCGAATATGTGTTGGAAGTAGGGGCTGCGGTAGCGAACCACGATTTCCGGCATCAGCCGGATCTTGTCGAGCGAGGCCTTCTCGAACGCCGCCGGCTCCGCCGCCTTTTCCTGTGAAATCATGTGCCAGTCCATATCCAGGAACGAGGCCGCCAGGTACTCCACCGTGGCGAATCCCTGGTTGAACTTCTCCGCCTTCTTGATCTTGGCCAGCAGGCCGTCCGGCATGACGGCGCCGGTCTGATAGTGCTTGGCGTAGACCCTCAGGACTTCCGGCTCCAGCGCCCAGTTCTCCATGATCTGCGAGGGCAGTTCCACGAAATCGCGCGGCACCCCCGCCAGGCTTCGGTAGTGGATGCGCGAGAGCAGCGAGTGCAGCCCGTGGCCGAATTCGTGGAACAGCGTCTCCACCTCCCCCAGCCGCAGCAGGGCCGGCTTGCCGGCGGACGACCGCGTGAAGTTGCACACGTTGACCACGATGGGACGGATGTCTTTGCCGTCCTTGAAGCGCTGCCCGCGGTAACGGCTCGACCACGCTCCGCCGCGCTTTCCCGGCCGCGGGTGATAATCGGCCAGGAACACCCCCAGGTGTGAGCCGTCGCGGTCCTTGACCTCGAACGCGCGGACTTCCGCATGATACCTGGGGATGTCCTTCCGTTCGACAAACGTCAGGCCATAGAGCCTGTTCGCGGCGTAGAAAGCTCCCTCCCGGACGCTGTCCAGCGTGAAGTACTGCCGAACCTCGTTCTCGTCCAGTTCGTAGCGCGCCTTCTTGACCTTCTCCGCGTAGTATCGCCAGTCCCAGGGCTCCAGCTTGAAGGCCTGTCCCTGCTCCTGGATCATCTTCTGGAGGTCTTTGGCCTCCTGGTGGGCGACCGCCAGCGCGGGCTCCCAAAGCTGATTCAGCAGCCCGTACACTTTCTCGGGCTTTTTGGCCATGCGCTCTTGCAGGACAAAATCGGCGTGGGTTGGGTAACCCAGCAGCCTGGCGCGCTCGGCCCGCAGCGCGGCGATGCGTGACAGGATTTGGTTGTTGTCATACTGGTTGCCGCTGTTGCAGCGCTCGACATAGGCGGCGAGGATCTGCCGGCGCAACTCGCGGTTGTCGGCGTGGGAGAGGAAGGGCCAGATGCTGGGGGCCTGCAGCGTGAACACCCACTTGCCCGGCAGCCCGGCCGCTTTGGCCGCGTCGGCGGCCGCCGAAACGTCTGTTTCCGGCAGCCCCGACAGGTCTTCCTTCCTGTCGATCGCCAGCCGGTAGGAGTTGGTCTCCTTCAGCAGGTTGTTGCCGAATCGAACGCCGAGCACCGAGAGTTCCTCGTTGATGGCGCGTAGCCGCTTCTTCTGCCCGGCGCTCAGGTTGGCGCCGCCGCGGACGAACTCCTTGTAGGTTTCTTCCAGGAGCTTGCGCTGCTCGCCGTTGAGCTTCAGCTTGTCCCGCTGCTGCCACACCTGCTTGACGCGTCCGAAGAGCTGCTCATCGAGGAGTATGTCGTCGCGCAGAGCGGAGAGCAGAGGGGCCGCTTCTCTTTGGATCTCCTGCAGCCGGTCGTTCGTTTCCGCTCCCGTCAGGTTGGAGAACACGCTCTGCACCTTCTCAAGCAGTTCTCCGGCCGCATCAAGCGCTTCAATGGTGTTCGCAAAGGTGGGCGCCTGCCGGCTCCGGGCAATGGCCTGCGCTTCCCGCCGTTGTTCCTCGATGCCTTTCTTCAGAGCGGGCGGAAAATGCTCGTTGTCGATGCGCTCGAACGGGGGCGTTCCGAACGGCGTCTTCCATTGTTCGAAAAACGGGTTGTTATCGGCTGCCGGCGGCGCCTGCCCGCCGGCGAGCAAGGCGCACGCCCAAAACATGAAAAGGAAAAGGCGGAAATAAGTTGCTTTCATAGGACAGTGAGGATAGCAAGTCCGCGCGGCCACAGCAACCCGCCAGAGGCGCGAGGGGCTCGCTTGACATGAAGGGGATGATTCCCTCGCGGGGTGGTAGATTAGGCGGCTTGCGCAGCCATCCCGCTCGCCCGGCGCGGGATCACCTCCGGCCTTTCGCCCGGCATGACGGCAACGGCCAGCCGGGGCGACCAGAGCATCCGGCCAATCACCTTGTCCCGGTCGTGCCTCAGGCCCAGTTCCACGAGCAGGCGGTTCCGCGGCTTGCCTGAACCGGCTGTGGTATACTGGCGCGTGGCTATCCGCGCGCCGGAGAGGTGGCCGAGAGGCTGAAGGCGGCGGTTTGCTAAACCGTTATAGGGGCTTAAACCTCTATCGAGGGTTCGAATCCCTCCCTCTCCGCCAATTTTCCCTCCCACCCCCACGTTCATCCGCCCGGGTTCGAGCCCCCCATGGCAGGCCAAGCGGCCGCAAGCGGGAACGTAATACTAAAATTTGAACTTCTTACTTCCTCGTCAACTGTGTTACAATGGTTTCCGCATGGATACCATCGTCGCAGAAGTAAACGTCAAGGGTCAGATCGTCATTCCCGCCGAGTTGCGGGAGGCGCTGAAGATCAAGCCCGGAACGAAGGTCGCCATCCAGCGCAACGGCAATGCTCTGGTCCTGCGCCCGGTGACCGACGACTTCATCGAATCGCTCCGCGGGTACTTCAAGCACGGTCCGTCGCTCAGCGACATTCGGGAACGCGCGCACCGGGACGACCGCTATGAGTAAGTACGTGCTCGACAGCAGCGCCCTGCTGCGGTACATCGACGACGAAGCCGGCAGCGATACCGTCCTTCGGGTATTCAAAGAGGCGCGGGACGGCCAGTGCCAGTTGCTGATGTCAGCCGTGAACTGGGGCGAGGTGATCTTCGTGACGGCGAAGGCCCATGGCGTCGACGCCGCGCGCGAACTGGCCGCGCACCTGCGCTGCATGCCCTTTCAAGTCGTTCCGGTTGAGCCTTCCGACGCCGAAGGCGCGGCGCTGTTCAGGCACAACTTCAAAGTCCCGTACGCGGACGCCTTCGCCGGCCACCTGGCCCTCCGCGAGGACGCGGCGCTGATCACCGCCGACTTGGACTTCAAGAGTTTGCCGAACATCCCCATTAAACTCGAGTTCCTGCCAAAGAAGAAGGCGAAGGGCCACTGAGGATCACCATGCCGTGCCTCAGCGTATAATTACGGCATGACCTTCCGAGTGGTCGTCGAATTTGATCCGGAAACTGGTTCCTATTCCGCAGTTTGCCCAGAGCTGCCCGGCTGTGCCAGTGCCGGCCTGACGGAGGCTGAAGCCCGGACGAACATCGAGGAGGCCATTCGGCTTTACCTCACGCCTTCGCCCATCGAGTTGCCTGACCGAGCCAAGCTGATCGAGGTCCAGGTTGGGTGCGAGAAGCATTCCGCGCCTCACAGCGGATGAGGTGATCTCCATCTCGGGTGGGCAGTTTACACTTCTCCCCTTTGACTGTCCCTTTTCCGCAACCTGCGCGGTTGGAGAGATGCCGGAGCCGGGCAGATTCTCCGTGTCCAGCCTGGCGTGCCGGCGCGGTTGTGGCTCACGTACGTACGATAGTGCCCAAGCGAACGTATGATAAGATGGATTGGCAGGAGCCGATGGGGAAAACCCAATGAGAGTCACTGCTTCAAAACTCCGCGAGAATGTCTACCGAATCCTGGATGAGGCGATTGCCACGGGCACCGCCGTCGAGATCATCCGGAAGGGAAAGGTTGTAAGACTCATTCCGGAGAACCGTGGATCGAAGCTCGGCCGGCTCAAGAAGCGCGCCGGCTTTCGTGGTGATCCGGACGACATCATAGGCATGGACTGGTCGAAGGAGTGGGCTGAACGGCAATGATCTACCTGGACACGCACGTTCTGGTTCGCTTGTACCTTGGCGATGCCGACGAGCTTGGTGTGGCCGCTCGCCGGGCCATCGAGGAACAGGAATTGCTGGTCTCGCCGGCCGCGGTTTTGGAACTGGAACTTCTTCACGAGATTGGCCGGCTGCGGCCGACTGCGTCAACGGTGGTCGGCGCCCTGGCTGACGATATGGGCCTCCGTGTATGCGATCTGCCCTTCCGTACCGTCGTCGATCAGGCGCTGAGAGAAGCGTGGTGCCGCGATCCCTTCGACCGCTTGATTGTGGCAAACGCAAGAGCCAACGACGCGCCCCTGGTCACCAAAGACGAGAAGATTCACCGCCACTACCCGCGCGCCGTGTGGTGATTCCCGCCAAGACGCTACCGCCTGCCGGCAGCGCGAACCGGCAAGCTCGAAAAGTGTCCACGGCGCCCGCCGGGTTCATACGCAAAGCCACATCGACTACGTGGTGGAGGTCATCACCGAAGTGTGGAAAAACCGGGAGCGGATTCGCGGCCTGCGCGTGGTCGAGGAAGCGCCCTTCCTGCGCCACTTCACCGCGCACCTGGAACCAGTCTAATTTCGGATTTCGGAGTTCGGATTGCGGATTTCGTGCGCCAAATCCGCAATCCGCAATCCGCAATTCTACGGTCGGAACAGCCGCTCGCGGGTGTAGGCGACTAACCCGCCGGCGTCGATGATGGCCTGGCGAGCGCGGGGCAGGTAAGCGACGGCGAAGATCTTGCCGCTGGTGTTGTTGTTCAGCGCATCGGGGTTCAATTCCAGATCATCGCCCTCGGCCGCCTCGATTTCCGGCGCTACTACCACTTTCAATCCCAGGTTGATTGCGTTCTGCAGGAAGATGCGCGCAAAACTGCGGGCTACAACCACAAGTTCGTGGCCTTTGAGCGTGGAAGCAGCCTGTTCGCGGGAGGAGCCGCACCCGAAATTCCGCCCGGCAACGATGATGCTTCCCGGCGGAATATCGCCCGCCTTCAGGCCAGCGTTGAATTCGGCGCGGTCGGCGAAGGCGTACTGGGGCGTTTCGCTGGGCAGCACCGTGGCCATGAAGCGCCCCGGGTAAATATCGTCGGTGGAAACATCGTCACCCAGCTTCAGTACCACTCTGGCCATCGAATTTGCTCCTCGGTCCGGGAAGTGACAAGTGACGAGTGACGAGTGAAGGAATCTCGTCACTCGTCACTTCTTCTGGGGTCGGTGATGACGCCCGTTAATGCGCTGGCGGCCGCCACCGCCGGCGAGCAGAGATACACCTCGGCCCTGGGGTTGCCCATGCGGCCTTTGAAATTGCGGTTGGTGCTGGACAGCGCCACCTCGCCGTCGCCCAACGCGCCCTGGTGTACGCCCAGGCAACACCCGCAGCCGGGGTTCATGATCACCGCGCCGGCGTCGGCCAGGGCGGCCAGGTGTCCGCCGTTCATAGCCTCCCGGTAAACCCGCCAGGAGGCGGGAAAGACCAGCATGCGGACGCCGCGCGCCACCTTCTTGCCGCGCAAGATGCGGGCGGCGACCCCCAGGTCGTCCAGCCGGCCGTTGGTGCAGGAGCCGATCACCACCTGGTCGATCCTGGTTCCCGCGACGGCCGTTACCGGCTTCACGTTATCGACGGCATGAGGGCAGGCCACCTGCGGCTCCAGCGACGAAGCATCGATTTCCAGCACCTGGTCGTAGGGGGCATCCGGGTCGGGCGCCACCACCTCGATCTGATCCCGCACGCCGGTCTCTTCCCGCAAGTAGCGGAGCGTCTCGGTGTCGGCGGGCACGATGCCCGAGGTCGCGCCCGCTTCCACGGCCATGTTGCACAGCACCAGCCGGCCGGAAGTGGACATGAGGCGGATGGTGTCCCCGTGGTACTCGATGACCTTGAAATTGGCGCCCTGCGCCGTCAAGCGGCCGATCAGGTGGAGCACGAGGTCTTTTGCCGAGACAAAGCCGGCCAGGCGGCCGCTGATCAGGACCTGGATGGTGGCCGGCACCTCGACGTTCAATGCCACCCCCAGCGCCCACACGCTGGCCATTTCCGTGGCGCCGATGCCAAACGCAAACGCGCCCAGCGCGCCGTGGGTGGCGGTGTGGCTGTCGGTGCCGACCACCACGCAACCGGGCCGCACCCAGCCGCTTTCCGGCAGCACCTGGTGGCAGATGCCGCCGTCGTCGCCGCGGATGTCGCGGAACTTGGCGATCCCCTGTTGGGCCACGAACTCGCGCACCTTCTTCTGGTTGGTGGCCGTCTTCGAGCTTTCGGCCGGCACGCGGTGGTCGAAGATGATGGCGATGCGCGAGGGGTCCCAGACGCGCAGCTCCCGCCCGGCGCCTTTGTAAACTTCGAGGAACTGATTGATGACCAGGGCGGCGTTCTCATGCGACATGGCCAGATCCACGGCCGGCTCCACCACATCGCCCACCTGGACCGATGCCCGGCCCGCGGCCCGCGCTAGAATTTTCTCAACAACTGTCATCCCCATAGTGCACCAAAGTGGACTTCGGATTGCGGACTTCAGGCCCCGCGCTTGAAATCCGAAATCCGCAATCCGAAATCCGCAATTACCCTACAATCTTACCTGCGCCGTGGTACTTCGCTTCCAGGCGCTCCTTGGGCAGATATTCGTCTTCCATGGCCCGGTACTGCTTCAGCCCCGCCAGATCGGTGTACTCCTCAAACGACGAAACCCACTGGGTCTGGCCGGGCAGGATGCCGGTGGGCGAAGCCTTGAGGGCGGTGAAAAAATTCACCAGCGCCTTGTGCGTCACCATCACCGAGGCCACCGGAATGGAAACCCGGCCGACGCCCATGCGGGCCAGCTCGGGGATGGGCACCAGCTCGGTCGTCATGCCCGAAATGGCATCCATCAGGTTGACCGAAAGCGGGCCGCGGAGCGAGGCCACCGCTTTTTCGATGTCCGCCCTGGTGCGGATGCCGTCGATGAAGGCCAGGTCGGCGCCGGCTTCCAGGTAGAGATTCGAGCGCCGGATGGCCTCCTCCAGCCCGTACACGGCAAAGGCGTCGGTGCGCGCGTTGATGATGAAGTCCTTGTCCCGCGCCGCGCGGGCCGCGGCGCAGGCGCGCACCTTACCGGCCATCTCCTCGGCCCCGATCACTTCCTTGCCGGCCATATGCCCGCAGCGCTTCGGGAACACCTGGTCCTCGAGGTTCATGCCGGCCACGCCCATGGCCATCAGCCGCTCGGTGATCCAGGCGGCGTTGACGGCGTTGCCGCCGCCGGTGTCCACGTCGGCCATCACCGGAATGCGCACCGCCTGGGCGATGTTCCAGGTGATGTCGAGCACGTCTTTCATCTGGACCAGGCCGACGTCGGGCTTGGCCAGCAGCGAGCCGGCCAGGCCGTAGCCGGAGATCTGGGTGGCTTCAAAGCCGCATTGTTCAATCACCCGGGCGCTGAGCGCGTCGTGGCATCCGGGCACCACCACCGCCCGCCGCTCCATGATTGCCTTGCGCAATACAGTTGTTTTTCTCATCGGGGATCTCCCATCCGCAGATTACGCAGATTGCGCAGATTACTGGGCTAAATCTGCGAAATCTGCGAAATCTGCGGATTGGTCCTATGCCGTTGTGCTCGTCGCGCGCAACTTCGCAGCGATCGCCTGGGCCATCTCCGTAGTGGTGTTGCCGCCACCCATGTCGTAGGTGCGCACCCTGCCCTCGCGGATCACCTCGGCCACCGCGTTTTCCAGTGCTTCCGCCTTCTGCCGTTCGCCCAGCCACTCGAGCATCATCCTGGCGGCCAGGATGGAGGCGATGGGGTTGGCGCGATTGTGTCCGGCGTGCTTGGGCGCCGAGCCGTGGGTGGGCTCGAACACGGCCAGCTTGTCGCCGATGTTGCCCGAGCAGCCGAACCCCAGCCCGCCCACCATCTGCGCGCACAGGTCGGAAATGATGTCGCCGTAGAGGTTGGGGGCCACCAGCACGTCGTAGCTGTGCGGGTTCTTCAGCAGCCACATGCAGATGGCGTCGATGTTGGCGTCGTCGCAGGCCACGCCGGGATAGTTGCGGGCCACATCGCGGGCCGCCTCGAGAAACAAGCCGTCGGTGGCGCGCACCACGTTGGCCTTATGCACGATGGTCACCTTGCGGCGGTTGTGCTGCTTTGCGAATTCGAACGCGGCCCGCGCGATCCGCTCCGATCCCTTTCGCGTGTTGACTTTGCAGGAAACGGCGTATTCGTCCGGCTCCAGCGCGGCGAAGGGCAGGAAATTCTTCGACAGCTTGGCCAGCATCCCCGACAGCTCTTCCGGCACGGGAGAGAACTCAACACCGGAGTAAAGGTCCTCGGTGTTCTCGCGGAAGACCACCAGGTCGATGCCCTCTTTATAGTTGAGATGGTTTCCGGGATAGCCCTTGCAGGGGCGGAGGCAGACGTACAGGTCGAACAGTTGCCGCACGCGCACGATCGGGGAACGATAGACCAGCCCGCGCCCTTGCAACTTCCTGTCCAGTTCGGCCTCGGTGGCGCGGACCGGTTTCGAGGTGATGGCCCCGAACATGGCCGCGTCCACCGACTTCAGCAGGCCGATGGTGCGCGCCGGCAGCGCCTCGCCTCCCTGCCGCCAGAACTCCCAGCCGATGTCGCCTGGGAGGTAATCGGCGTCGAGCGCCAATTCATCAAGCACCAGGCGGGTGGCTTCCAGCACCTCCACTCCGATGCCGTCGCCCGGCAGCCAGGCAATCCTGTACTTCGCCATGACACTAGTTCATCACAAAGCGGTTGCGGAGACAAAGCCCACAGAAAAGAACGGCTGACGCCCGTCGGCTGTCGGCCGGGGGCTTCCGCCAGCCGATAGCCGCCAGCCGACAGCCGACTCAGGCGATGGCGAAGGGGCGGACGGGGGAACCGGTGCCGCCGCGAATCTTCAGCGGCGAGGCAACGAACAAAAACTCATGCACCCCCGCCTCGTGCAGCGGCTCCAGGTTGAGCGCCTCCATGATGTGAATGCCGCTGTCGACCAGCAGGTGAACATGGACGGGAAAGGTGCTGGTGGGCGTGACCTCAAACGCCAGGGTATCGGAGCCGGCGGCAAAGATCCGGCGTGTGCTGAGCCATTGCGCCGCGCCCAGGTCGAGGCCGGGGGCGCCGCCGTGGCCGGCCATTTCGCGGGGCCGGTCCCATGACCGTCCCCAGCCGGTGCGGACCAGCACCACGTCACCCGGCTCGACGGGCACCGCGGCGCGGGTGGCGGCCGCTTCCAGGTGCTCGGCCGTCACCACCTGCGAGGGCGCCAGCGTTTGCATGCCGCTGGGCGCCACATCCAGCAGCACACCGCGGCGCACGATGGGCAGAACGCGGTCGATGCCGGCGATTGCCAGGCCGTTCCCCATCGACTGATTCGGCGCTGCTTCCACGCCGCCGTGCAGGCGGCCGTGGCGCGAGAAATGGCCCAGCGCATCGATGTGGGTGCCCAGATGCCCGCCCAGCGTCATCACCTCGGCGGCGGAACTGACGCCGCCTTCCAGCACGATGTCGCCGTGGCCCTTGCTGAGGCTGTAAAGAAACGGCGGATGCGTCGGCCAATGCGGCATGCCCAGCCGCCATTCCTGCGAGAGATCGAAAATGCGCGCGCGGCCATCCGCCACGGCTGCCGCTACCTGATTCAGCGAGTCGAGCATAGACAGGTCCCAAGTCCAAGGTCCAAGGTCCAAAGTCGATTGCACTCGGCACTTGGGACTTTAGACTTTGGACTTTAGACTGAGTGTATGCCGGAATTGCCCGAGGTGGAAACGATTGTGCGCGGCCTGCGGCCGCGGCTGGCCGGACGCCGGGTGGTGCGCGCGCGTATTGCACACCCCGGCATAGTGAAGGGCCGCGCGGCCGCTCTCACCACTCGCCTGGAAGGGGCCACGGTGCGCGAGGTGCGGCGCTTCGGCAAGCACATCCTGCTGCGCATGGGCCGGCGCGGCGAAGACCGAACCTGCTGGTTGATCGTGCACCTGGGGATGACCGGGCAGCTTGTCGTCGAGCCCACGCAGCGTGCGGCGCGCCGGCATACGCACGCCTGGCTGGAGCTGGCAGGCGGCGAGTCGCTGCGCTACACCGACCCCCGGCGCTTCGGCCGCCTCCGCGTCACGCCCGATGAAGGCTTGCCTGCGGAGTTGAGCCGGCTCGGCCCAGAGCCGCTGGAAATCGGCGAGGAGGACTTCGTCAAGCGGGTGCGGAGCCGCGCCGCCGGCATGAAGTCGCTGTTGCTCGATCAGCGCTTCCTGCGCGGGGTGGGCAACATTTACGCGGATGAAACCCTGTTCCGCGCCGGCATCCACCCGGCCACCCCCGGCCGGCGCATTTCCCCGAAGCGGGCCAGGAGCTTGTGGCGCGCTATGCGCCGGGTGCTGGAAGAGGCCATCGCGCTGGGCGGCTCTTCGGTTTCCAACTACGTCGATGCGGCCGGGCAGCCGGGCGGCTTCCAGCTCCAGCACCGCGTGTACGGGCGCGCCGGCCAGCCGTGCGTGAATTGTGGCGCCCGGCTGCGCCGCGCCATCATTGCCGGCCGCGGCACGGCCTGGTGCCCGAAATGTCAACGCAAGTAGTTTCCAGGTTCCAAGTTCCAGGTTCCAGGTTCCAGGTTCCAGGTTGAAACGTTGCCTGGGCGCCCTTAAACTCAAACCTGACACCTGAAACCTGACACCTGAGGACCATGCGCGATTTCGCTATCGGAGTGGATGTCGGCGGAACCAACCTGCGGGTGGCCGCCATCGGTGCCAACGGAGAGCTTTTCCAGCGGATTAACCTGACCACCGAGGTGCGCGCGGGCCGCGACGCGGTGCTGGAGGAAATGGTGTCGGCGGTCGAGGCGCTACGCGCCCAGTATGCTTCCAGCGCGCGCCTGGCCGGCATCGGCGTCGGCGTTCCCGGCCTGATCTACATGAAGGAAGGGAAGCTGCGCGAATCGCCCAACCTGCCCGGCTGGCACGACTACCCGCTGCGCGACATGCTGGAGCAGAAGCTGGGCACGCGCGTCTTCCTGGAGAACGACGCCAATGCGGCGGCGCTGGGCGAAAAATGGATGGGACACGGGCGCCAGGTGGATAGCCTGGTGATGCTCACGCTGGGCACCGGCGTGGGCGGCGGCATCGTGCTCGACGGCCGGATCTGGCACGGGACGCTGGGCATGGCCGGCGAACTCGGCCACATCACCGTTCAACCAGATGGGCCGCGCTGCGGCTGCGGCAACCACGGTTGCCTGGAGGCCCTGGCCTCGGCCACCGCCATCGTCCGCATGGCCAAGGAGGCCGTGGCGCAAGGCCGCAGCCCCGCGCTCCAGGCCGCCGCGGCCGGGGGCCAGCCGATTACCTCCGTCACCGCCTACCGCGCGGCCAAGCAGGGCGACCCGGCAGCCCGGGAAATCTTCCGCGTGGCGGGCTGGGCGCTGGGTGTGGCGCTGGCGGATCTGGTGAACACCTTCAACCTGCCCATGTATGTGCTGATGGGCGGGGTGGCGGCCGCCTGGGACCTGTTTGCGCCGCCCATGCTGGCCGAGGTCGAGCGGCGCTCGTTCGTCTACCGGGCCGGCGGCACGCGCATCGTAGTCTCGAAGCTGGGCGCCGACGCGGGCCTGTTCGGCGCTGCGTATTTGCCTCTCCAGGCCCAGGGCCGCGCCAGCACCTGAGGCGCAACAACCCGGGCTGTCGCTGGCCGAGTGCGTAAGCGGCACGCTGTCTTGCCTATCGGTGTTTATCTGCGTCCGGTCTTCTTCTGCGGGGCGAATCGGCGCACGGGGTGCTCGGTTCCCAGCAGCTCCCAACTGGCGGGGTCCTCCTGTCCCAGGCGCCAAGCGGAGAAGCCCGGCAGCCCATGGCGCTGGATCAGCTCGAGCTTGGCGCGCAGGCTGCGCGCGTCCTCGTACCAGATTACGTGGCTGGCTTCGTTCTCGGTGAACTCCAGGCGGCCGGAGCCGAGGGTTTCGTCCCATTCGTTTCGCACGCCCTCGCGCCCTATCCAGCCGCCGAGGTCCACGAACTTGTGGCTGCGGCCGCGCCACTTCTCCTGCCCCGCCTCCCGCCACCAGTGCAGGTGATAGACCGGGATGCCCCAGGAAATCTTGGCCCGCGGCACCTGGCTGAGCGTGTACTCCACGATCTTCTCCATCCAGGGGATGCTGCCCACCGAACCCGGCTGGCCGGAAGCGGAATGCTCCGGGTAGGCCATGATGCTCAGGAAGTCAGCCACGCGCCCGAGCTTGCGATAGTCGTACACGCCCGACCAGTTGTCCCAGCCCCCTGGCTTCTCCGGATCGCGTTCATGGCGGGAGCGGCCGACGACGGCCAGCGTCAGCAGCAGGCCGCGGCGGTGAAACGCCCGCGCCGCTTTTACGGTGAACGCCGTGAACTTGTCGCGGTAGGTATAACGGATGTTCTCGTAATCGAACTGGAAGCCGACGGCCCCATCGCGCTTCGCGTAGTACAGCAGGTAGCGGATGGCCCGCTCCTGGAACTTCGGGTTGTCCAGCACGGCGTGCATGGTGGGCTGGTCGAAGCGGCGATTGGTCACCAGCGGCATGATGGCCACGCGGTTCTCGCGCGCCACCTGCTTCACCTCCGGCGGCACTTCGCCCATGATGAAGCCCTCGGCGTCCATGGAGAAGGTTTGCGGGGCGATGATCGAAATGCGCCGGGCGTTGCGCTTCAGGATCTCCGGCGCCGCCGGGTCGCTGGCCACGTAGTAGTAGAGCGAGATGATCGGCGCCTTGCGCGCGGCGGCCATGGCCGGCTGCAGGCAGGCCGGAACTGCCAGCAATAACAGCAGAATCCGCTTCATGGGCCGCCATTATGAAGCAGAAAAGGGCTTCGGCGGCACAGATAAACCCGGACCAGCATAGCCGGAACCCATCCGCAGATTACGCAGATTTCGCAGATTCCGGAATTGGATCTTAATCTGCGTAATCTGCGAAATCTGCGGATCGGTTGTTTGGTCCATCCTTAGCGTGCCGATCAGAAGCCGGTTTGCTCGGTGCGGGCGATGATCTCGTCTTGCAGCGCCGGCGTCAGATCGCAGAAGTAGTCGCTGTAGCCGGCCACCCGCACGATCAGGTCCCGGTACTTGTCGGGATGGGCCTGCGCGGCGCGCAGCGTCTCGGCGGTCACCACGTTGAACTGGATGTGGTGGCCGTCCAGCCGGAAGTAGGAGCGCACCAGGCGCGCCAGCTTCTCGATGCCCTCCTCGCCTTCCAGCAGCGACGGGGTGAACTTCTGGTTCAGCAGGGTTCCGCCGGTGCGCGCGTGGTCCAGCTTGGCGGCCGACTTGATGACCGCGGTCGGCCCCTTGCGGTCGGCGCCCTGCGCCGGAGAGATGCCGTCGGAAACCG
>Ga0315279_10003707_pt1 | contig 20994 bp, 22 predicted proteins | sample YL17G06_20_MG_FD_203694 | JGI IMG/M metagenome (GOLD analysis project Ga0315279, IMG submission 203694) | Sediment microbial communities from Yellowstone Lake, YNP, Wyoming, USA - YL17G06_20 | ecosystem: Environmental > Aquatic > Freshwater > Lake > Sediment | place: USA: Wyoming | collected... | reverse complement strand
AGAATTCACGAATATTCTTCAAAGCACTTTAGAGACTCAATTAGATATTTGCCAAAGTTGCCCGACCCAATGTATTTCGGATTTAAATGGAAAATGCTCTATGTTCGATATGGGTCCTTACTAAATTAATTAATAATTCATAATTGTTAATATTTACAAAACCCGATTTTATCCTCAATGGATCACCTCTAAATACCTCTTAATTTCTGGTGGAGAAAAAATCTTTTAATTAGATTTTGCGAGATGCCCCTAAAAAGCTCTTAAAATAAATTCATAACCGACGAAAAATAGTTAATTATTAATGAAATTTGGTGGTAAGTAGGTTTTAAGGGTGAATCTTTTTCTTTTTAGTCATAGGTTATGGCAGGCCTCAGAAGATGACCCAAAAAACACTAGTAGAACAAATAAACAAGCCGTTTTTTCCTCTCTTAGATGTATTTAAATCAAATGGAGACGGATCCTACTATATTTTAGTTTCGAGAATAAAACCGCATAGAAAGATTGAATGTATCTTGATTTTGATCGATGGATGGAAAATGGGGTTAAAGGACTGTATTGTTTGGAAATCGATGACGAAATCCCAATATCAGGACTTAATCTCGAAGGTTCAGCAAGATGAAATCGAATTAGAAAAAATAAGTCTCGAAGACGCATATTGGCATATTCAATACGGTTTAAGAATTGCCCAGGCTGTAAAAACTCGCATTCCTAAAATCTTTTTTCAATATGGAGATATTTTAGGGGATTACAGTCGTATCAAAGTTTTAGGTTCCTTGTATAAGTGTTACGCGTGTGGAAAAGGTGAGCTTGCAGAACAGGATGTGGAGATCATCAAAAAAGTCACAAAAGCGGATATGAAAGAAGGAGTATGTGGGACTGAGGAAGAAACGCCAATTTTTTATGTATGTGAGAATTGTAAAAAAGAAGAATCGATTGTTCTAAATAATGAAGATATTGGAACAGATTTGGAAGGAATTATTGACGAGGAGGAGGAAGAAATTGATGTTACGCCCCCAGAAAAAGTCGGTAGGAATGATCCTTGCCCTTGCGGAAGTGGCTTGAAATATAAAAATTGCCATTTGGCAATTGAGAGACAAAGCCATCGAATTTCACCAAAGAATCTAGCTCAAAAAGATAGGATAGAATGCCAAAACGAAAAGGATTATTTGTTTTACAACCTTAATTTTGATGAACAGCTCTATGACCAAATTGAAGAGTTATTTAATATCAATTTAGAAGGCATGCCTCCAAATATGGAACCTATGTTCTTCTCAACGGCAATTTTTCAAATAACTAGTGCAGAAATGGCAATAGCAAAGCTTGAATGTCTTACCGATGTTGACTTCGTCAATGAAGATGAAAAAGGTATTCATTACATTTGGACTCGGGCTTATCCCAAAGGGCATTGGAATCCCATGAGTGAAATGCCAGGTGCGAGACAGATAATTGGAGATATTCAAGTAAATTTCGATAATACAATGGAGTTTGAGACAAAAACCAAAGGATGGTTAATAGGTCTTATTTGTTATATGATTGACGCGTTAGGAAATGATATGCGCCTCGTTAAGTTAGAATTTGAAAATCCCATGGATTTAATGAAAAATAGCGATTAATTAGGGAGAAAGGTGTCCCAGCAAGATATTTTAAATGATTCATAATTGCGAATATTTACAAAATCTGATTTTATAACTTAAGGACCTCTAAATACCTCGATGCAGTTTCAATAGAAGAACAATTTTTCGAATATAAACGCGCAATAAGTATCATGGCAGGGAAATTACAGAGGGATCCGTCTAGTTTCTATTTTTAAGATTTAAGATTTATGGAATCAAAATCTTTTCTCTTAATCCTGAAACTAATTCAATAAACCATTGTTCATTTCCTACTAAAGTTACACATCTTCTAATCAATTCTTCTTTACTTATATTCAACTTATGACTTATTTTATTAATTAATTCATGGGGATTAGCCTCTGATCTAAATTCACGATGAGAAATTTTGAGTTTTTTTGATAAATTTTGCTCTAAATTTTCAGGAATTTGCATTGTCCATATGGTAATTTGTCGTCCTCTCCTTAAAGTAAGTTGAATCATTTGCAATGCATCATCGATTGTAATTTGAGGGGTTATTGCATGTGTTTTACACGGTGTGTTTAGAAATTGAGTCAAATAAGATTTTAATTCATTAAAGACATGACCCCTGTCCGAATCTCCAATTAAGCCGATTAAGAATAAGGTAGTTATATTCCAAAATTGTCTTGACAATTTCACAGCCAATTTGATGTAATTCGGATAACCGCCTCCTTCCAATATAGAAATCATCCTTAATCTATTACTTTGTAAATCTGAATTGAACTGATTGGGGGTTGAATACGTTTGTACTTGCAATTGATCAATAGTCAAATTCTGAATGATAGCTTCATGTAAAAAGATCTTATCATTTTCTCCCTCGCAAAATAATAGAATCCTACTCAACCTCAGATGCCCCTGAGATCCATTTTCAGAACTTTATATTCTTCTATCGCTTCAGTATCACTTAAAATTTCATAATCTATCTCCGGTTCATCTTCCATTCGGTACATTCTGACAATTTTAACTAAGCTAGAATCTTCTTCTAGCAAAAATTTAATAAATTCCAAGCTATGAGTCGAAATAAAATATTGGACTTCTTTTGTGGCAGCGGTTTTGACAATTTGATTAGCAACTAAGCTCATATAGCCTGGATGAAGATTATTTTCAGGTTCTTCCATAAGAGCAATTCCTTTTTTTATGTTGGCAATTGCTGATAATAAAATTAGTTTTATGCGAAATCCATCGCCCATAGCTTCTAAGGGAACGGGTCTATTTAGCCCTTTTAAGAATATAAGGAAATTTTTATTCGCCTCTCTGATATCTTCAAAATAATTGATATTATCTTTAAGAAATTCAATTAAGCTAATTAATTTTCCACTTCTCGTTAATCGTTTCATCAAGTTTTGAAAAAAAAGAATGCTAGAATCAAGTAAAAAAAGGGTATTACTTTTCGATTGGGATTGCGACCGAATTAATTCATCAATTTGAAAAATAACTGGCTTGAACATTTTCGGCTTCTTTGCCCTGTCTCGAAGTGCAAAAATCTCATTTATTTTCCTCGTATTATCTTTGACAAAATTTTTTAATTCTTCGGAGTACCCCAGCAGAGCAAATTCAGATTCATTATTAAGATTACTTTTATAACTAATAATAATTTTGAATAGATTTGATACATTTTTTCTGAGCCATTCAGAATATTCCTGTAATAAACCAAAGAATAACTCTTTTTTGTCAAGAGGCAATTCGGTAAGATATCTGTCCATTGCTCTATTAAATTTAACATTATTTCCTTCAAGATGTTGATTTAGGGTTGAATAGATTAATGAAGCCACTTCATCCGAAAGATTTTCAATATTACGAGTTATCAGCAAATCTGCTTTAAAATTATTTCCTGATCCCGAGATTTCAGCACGTTTTTCCCCTAATTTAATCATCATATCTGCATAATCCCCTCCTCCTCGTCTATGAATAATTGAACTTAATATATCAGTGTCAAGAGAATCATACCATGTTGCATAACCAGTAGTTGCTAAAGCCACAGCCTCTAACATTGCAGATTTGCCAGTATTATTCCTTCCCACAAAGATGGTGATAGGAGCTATATTTTCTAATTTGATTTCACTAATACATCGGTAATTACGCACTGTTAATGAATCAATTTGCATTTATTACTTCACAACCACATAAAGTACGGTTCAATATCTATAGAGTTGTCTAATATTTTAAGTATTTGAATTTTCAACCTAAAAAATTGTTGGATTAATGAAGAAATTATTTTTAATAACCGGATAAATCCTGACTGAAAACTAAATTTCAAACTCGGAAATGACAATTTAGAGGGGTTCGACCCTTTCTTCCTCTAGCCAAGCCTGTATTTTTTTAAATAGTTGGGCTTTCTCGAATTGGAACCAGCGTTCTCGTTCGTGTGGATAATCGATCAGCACATTTTTGAAGCGAGAAAAAGCGTCTTGTCCATCGATAGCGAGATGAAGTTTCTCCCGAAGCCGCTTATTTTGAACAGTGTCGATGAAGTCCACCATTATTTGGTAGCCTTCATGCGACGAGAGAGGAGGGATGAAGAGCCAGTCTTCGTCTTCATCAGACTCGTTTTCTGGTTGTTCTTCAAGGACCTCTTCATCGGAATCCCATTCTGAAACATAATATATTTTACCACTTTTAAGACCCAAGTAATAGTCAGAAACAGAACGATCTGCCTCAAAGGCAATGATAAGTTTGTTGAGATCGATTGGAAGTTTGATTTTATTCATTCCCAAAATTTCGACCAGCTTTCCTTATTAATATTCTCAATAACTTTGTTTAACTGGCTTTTTTTAAGACATCATAATTGATATGAAGAATGCGTGGAACTCGGTGACGAGCGCACAGCCTGATAACCTTAGGGCTGGTCTTGCCCGATTGGGGCGAGATGGAAGGTTGCCATAAAAATAAGATTTTTTTAGAAATTATCTCATTTTTATAAGTAATCAGAAGGTTGAAAAGTGATCATATCCTCTGTAAGATACAATTTTCTTAACAATAGGGGAGTTACACCACCTGAATCAACGTTTTCAATGGAAGATCGCGGGAAGCGGCACCGACCCGCAGTTCGAGCGCACCTAGATCGAGAACTCATTGATGCAGATCAGGGTTATAGTAGCGTAAATCCTTAATTGAGATAGGCAGTTGCACCAGTTGAGTTTCACCTGCCTCAAGAAAGGTTTTCTGGAACCCGCATAGCGCCTGCTCGGGGCGGGCGAGGGGCGCCTCCACGTCATGGAAATAAACCTGGACGACCTCAGCCCCCGTGGAGGGGCCGGTATTCGTGAGTTCAACGGACCGTAATCGATTCGATGGTTTGGATATGGATAGCGCCAGTTGCCTTAGCGTAATCCAAAAATTCATTTAAAGAGCTAAATGGCTTAGAGCCGTCCGGTTTTAGAATAAATTCGGGACCTCTATAATTGAAGCTAGGCAAATTTCGCATAGTTTCTTCGACATGCTCTAAGGAGCGTTTTTCATACGATTGCTCCACGAGCCGAACTGCTTCTTGCAAGCATTTAATCCCTTTCTGAAAAGTTAGAAAACCATCTTTGGGAGATTGTTCTGAGAGTTCCTGATCAATAAGTTGGGCGGATAATAAGTCAAGTTCCTCTCTTTTTCTATTGTACTTTTCCAAGATGATTTGATTGGCTTGTTTTTTGAACCTAACATACAATTCGCCTTTGCCGACTTTGCCTTTTATTTCTCGAAGCAATTCATCATAGTTAGAGAGGATATGGCGAATATAGGCTAGGTCTGCATTAAGGCTAGGTTTCCATTCCAATTCATCAATATTTTTCCCTAAAAACGATTTATAACCCCAGAATTGGGCTTCAGCTAGTTTGGGGATCTCCTCTATATTAAAATCCTGAATGTCCAATTTCTGCAAAATAGTATCATAAATTAATTCACTTTTTTCCCGCTTCGTACGAACGGCTTTTCGGCTTGCAGTTTTCCGAGCATACATTTTTTCTAAGATCTCGGGGTGCTCCTTTTTCAAGCCTTCAAGGAATTCCTCCACCCTTTCTTTTCGGAATAATTGGAGTGGCGGAGCTTTTCGATAATGGGGGTTTGGAGCGACTTTATCGGGAGCCCCGAGAAGTTTGATGACTTTTTCGGTCAGATGATATTTTTCTTTTAACGTGGATTTCGGAATAAAAGGATAAGTTCCTTCTTCGGTGGTCATAGGATTCCCTAGTTAAAGTAAAAAAGAGGAAGATTAGGAGGATTTATTTGAAGATTGTATATTAGAGATGACATCAAGAGGGGAAATAGCTAATCGCCGCCAGGCATCTTTGAAGTCAGGATCCAGTTCAACCACTTTTTTGTAGCAATCAATAGCCTTTTCGTATTCTTTTAAATCATCATAGGCGAGCCCTAAATAGTACCAGAGCATTTCATTTTCTGGTTTAAGTTCTAGCTCATCTTTACATAGTGAAATCGCTTTCGTGAGGGCATTGTGGGCGTGATCCTCATCTCCTAAAAGGCCATATATTTCTCCGAGGGCACTCCAAGCTGGAATATACATGGCGTTCAGTTCAATTGCCTTCTTAAAACATTTTAGAGCTTTCGGATATTGCTTTGAGGCGCCATAGCTATCTCCGAGATGTCCCCAATCCGAGGGGTCATTCGGATCCAAGGCCACGGTTTTTTCAAAGGCTTCAATAGCTTGGGGACGATTATCTAGCCGAAAATACGCTTGGGCCAAGATTCGCCAGAGCATTGGATCTTTAGGAAGTTTATCAATCACCGGTTCGAGGTATTCGACTACCTTTTTCATATTACCCAGCAGAAAGTGGGACATTCCCATGCGGGCCAACACCTCCTGATTCGTCGGATTCTGGTCGAGAATTTTTTGATTGCATTCAATAGATTTGAGGAGATCATCACACGCAAAGTACAGTTTCGCCATCTCATCCCAAGGCAACCAGAATTTCGGCTCCAGTGCTAATGCCTTCTTGAAACACTCGATTGCCTCCGTATATTCAAGTAAGCTTTTGTGCGCCCAACCCATCTGATGCCAAAAAAGGAAATATTCAGGATTTGATTGGAGTTGATATTCCGCCGCCTTAATCACGCTTCGTAGACATTCTGTCGCTTTCTCCAGTTCCTGAAGCTTCAGATAAAGCTCTGCCAGATCCACCCAAGCATCGGTGTAATTTGGGTCTACCTGCACCGCCTCGGCATCATATTCGATGGCTTTCTGGATATTTCCGAGGTTTCTATGAGCAGAACTTAGATTTAACCAGTCTTCAGCGTCCATTTCTCCCAAGGCAATTGCGTGATCATAGGATTCAATTGCTTCTTGATATTGGTCCAATTCCAAAAACGAATGCCCGAGTAATTGCCACGTGTGTGCAAAGTCTGGATCCTCTTCCACCGCTCGCTTGAAGCTTACAATGGCTTGTTGATAGTCCTTGAGCATGTGATACGCATATCCTTTCCGATACCATATTAGCGCGTTCGCCTGATCCGCTGCGGTTATTTCATCACAAATTTCAATGACTCTCTCATAGCACTCTCTTTCGCCCTCCTTCTCATTCATTTGTCCATATATATATGCCAAGGTCGTCCATGCCAAATCAAAATTTTGATCCAGTTCTATTGCTTCTTGTAAGAAGTGAATTGCTGCCTTTTGGTCGCCTTGCTTCTCATAGGTCACGCCTTTATAATAATTCAACCATTTCTTATCCTCTATCTCTGCATTTTCCACCATTCAAATGCCTCATCTATAAAATCTTTAACCCCTTTCTCCCAAAATCGTATTTAAACTCCTAAATCCTGCTTCTGATGCGCATCGAAACCGCGCATTTCAAGAGCTTGCTAAAATACTTTATAGCACTCTAATAGAAGTCGATTCTTCTTTCGATCGAATGCGCAAATTTACTCCTTCCCGCAGAATTGAAATATGCGCAAATTTGATATAAAGGAATAGGTAGAATTCGGAATAAAATTGGATTCTGAAAAAATAAAATCAATTTAAAAATTAGTTCTATTCTTATCCATGAGGAAAGATTCGATAGTCAGCATTAGCATGTCATTGTAATTTTAAAGATTACCTCTAAATCGCCTTCATTTGTGAATCATTGGGGGGGTGCCGCCAGTTAAAACCATAATTATCTAGGCGCTATTGATTTTTTTATGAAAAAGACCATGCCTGTTTTATTATGAGATAATAACAAAGAATTGGATTGTATATTGGAGTTTTTATAACATATCTTTAACCTAGAGGGGGATTAAAATGAATCGAGAAATACGCAAAGATTTGGAAATTTTAGCGCGAATGGCGGTTCTTTGTGAAAAAGAAGATAAGAATTCATTTAACGAATACTGTGAGCTTCAAAAAAGAATGGTTTCAAAGTATGTATCATTATTGGATGCTTTGGCAACAGCCGGACTATTAGAAGTTTGTATATGGTCTCCAGATAAAGATGAATTCATAAGCTGGAAGGTAGAGAATGTTATTAAGAACGGGGGTTTTCAATTAAACACCCCAGTTACAAATCAAACAGGTAATTCTGTACCAAAAGGTAAACTATTAGAAGAAATAACTGCTGGAACCAAATAATTCATTTAGATATAGTTCGATGAATGCAATTCTCTCTCCAGATTTACAATGAAAAGATGAGCGAGGTTATATGACCTGAATCACAGTTTTCAATGGAAGATCGCGGGAGGAAGCGCCAATCCGCAGTTCAAGAGAGTCTGGGGCTAGAGCCCATTGATGCGTGACGGGGTCGTAATACTGCAGATTCTTCATTTGGATGGGAATCTCCACAAGTTGAGTCTCATCTGGTTGAAGGAGGACTTTCTGGAACCCGCATAGGGCTTGGTCGGGGCGGTCGAAGGGCGGGTCGAGAGCGTGGAAATAGACCTGGACGACCTCCGCGCCCACAGAGGGGCCGGTATTGGTGAGTTCCATGGACAGTTTGACGACATCCTCAGGCGCCACTTCCGCCGGCTCAGTGAAGAGGTGGCGAAAAGCAAAGTTGGTGTAGGACAAGCCGAATCCGAAGGGGAAGAGAGGGAGAATCTGGTGCTTATCGTAATGGCGGTATCCTACATAAAGGCCCTCATCGTAGTGGATATCGATTTTAGGGAGCGGTTTTGGGGGATGATTTGGGTACCACAACTCATATTTAAAGGCTTGGAGATAATTGTATTGGAGGGCGGGGTAGGTGCGGCCAGGGGGATGCGGAGGGGAATGGACGGGGGTATCCTCGAGGCGCCGGGGAAAGGTGATAGGCAATTTCCCGGAAGGGCTCACATCCCCGCAGAGGATATTTGCAATGGCGTTTCCCCCTTCTTGGTGGGGCTGCCAAACGCACAACAGGCCCGCAATCTGGTCGAGCCAAGGGTCCATCAGGCACGCGCTGCCGCCGAAAAGAACGACGACCGTCTGAGGGTTTTGCTCAGCGACCCGCAGGATCGACCGAGCCAACTTAGGCTGGAGCGCGAGGGAGTGTCGGTCTTGGCCTTCGCTATCATTAAAAAACCGGTGGGTCCAGCCGGTGACGATAAGGACCAAGTCGGCGTTTTTAGGGTTTTTAACGAATTGCACTTTCCCTTGCAGTTTCTGCCGGAGTGCACCCCGTACCGTGGAATAGGTGGGAGGCACCACGGCGGAGCTTCCGCCCCAGGGTAAAAGTGTGAAATGGTAGTTTGCCAGATTCCCGGTGAGGCAAATCGTCTTGACGCGGCTGAGGTCAATGGGGAGGATTCCGTCGGTATTTTTTAATAGAACAAAGCTTTCCTCTGCAATTTGGCACGCCAGGGCGCGGTGCTCGGGGGTATTGCGGCTCCCCGCAGGGATTTGCTCGGCGGGATCGAACAGTCCAACGGCGAACATCACTCGGAGCAGACGGCGAATGCAATCATCCAGCTCCGCCATCGAGAATTGATGTTGTTCGAAGGCTCGCAGGAGGGTCTCTTTCTTATAGACAATGGCCTTGGGCATCTCGAGGCACAATTTGGCTTTTAGGCAGAGCGCAGGGTCGTGCAGGGCATGCGTGGAGCCCCAATCCGAGATAATCGCGTGTTCGAATCCCCACTCCCCACACACTTTCTCAGCCAGGAGTGCGGGATTTTCATACACGTATTTGCCATTCACCTGGTTGTAAGCGCCCATGATTAAAAGGGCCTTGCCGTCTTGAATCGCAGCTCTAAAGGCAGGGAAGTAGATTTCCTCCAAGGTCCGCTCATCGACGATAGAATTACTGAAATACCGGGCGACTTCCGAGTTGTTACAGCAGAAATGCTTCACGCAGGCCGCAATCCGTTGAGATTGGATGCCCTGCACGAGCCGGAGGGCGAGGCGGGAATTGAGAAGAGGGTCCTCGGAGAGGTATTCGAAGGTGCGCCCATTGAGCGGGGTTCGACAGATGTTCAAGCCAGGCGCTAAAAGGGCGTGGCGCCCCACAGCTCGGACCTCTTGAGCCAAGGCGATCCCGTAGCGATAGGCTAGGTCCGGGTTCCAAGTCGCCGCTAACCCAATAGCCGCCGGGAAGTAGGTATTTTTCGTGTTGTTCCCCGAATGCTTGCCCACCCCATGCGGCCCATCCGTCATCCCGAACGCCGGGATACCCAATCGCGGTATCGGACGCGTGGTGAAAGGGGTATGTCCTGCTAGTAAGGACAGTTTTTCCTCGAGGGTCAGTTGCGCCAGGAGGTCTTCAATTCGTTGATTCATAATAACATTTAAGTGGAGTTGTATTCAAAAAAGTTCCTCCCTATAAAATGGGGTGAAAAATGGCGTCAAGCATAAAGTTAAGGAAAAATTAGGGAAATTATGACACTATGGCATTTGTTACGGTCTCTAAATTGGCATTTTTGAATTTTGAACGTTTAACTAAAGGGAAAACGATAAGCTTCTTGTTTTGGGAAAGAAAAAAAGGTTAAGAATTGTAATAGGTTTAAACAAGTTTACAGAAAATTACGAGAGAGGTGCTTAGCATGAAGCCATCATCATTGGAAAAGGAGATTATAGAACGAGTTAGAATGTTATCATATGAATTACAACGAAAAGTGTTAGACTACACGGAAGCATTAACCAAAAAACTTCCCCGGGGAATTCCGGGCAAGCGACTTCTTAAATTTGCCGGCAGTATTTCACCAGAGGATTTACAAGAAATGAAACATGCTATTGCAGACCATTGCGAACAAGTAGATATGCATGAATGGTAAGTATTTAAAGTAATAAGAGAATAAAATCTCTATAAATAGAACTTTTGTTAAGTTTAAGAACATACTAGGACTAGATATTTGTAAGGTGATCTGTAGTGGTTCAAAAGAAATTGAAATGTTCCCAAGTGGATTATGAATTATTGAAAGAAGCCCGATATGAATATAATAAAACTCGGGATAAAATTGAGAAGATTGAGAAAGAAATAGAAGATTTGACTCAGACGCCCCCTATTGAGGCACAGGAATTTAGTATCCGAGTGCGGGATATGGAATTGCAAAGATTGAATCGGAATAAAAAAGATTTGAATGAGCTCTTACAGGAATTAGAAACCAATTGTTTTGGGAGCGAAGAATAAACAGGTGATACCCTACCGGTTTTGTCTAAAAACTACTGCTTCTTCATGAATGAATTCATTAAGACCCATTTCATCGTGAAAAAATACTTATAGGATTGGGAATAAAAAATCTAAATTGGTAAATAAGTTAATGAAATTCGCTTCGCGTCAAAAGGAGGACGATGTGTGGAAAGTAAGTTGATTGATCAATATGCTATTGAATTTTATGGGCAGATGCGTACATGCGATAAGTGTGGAGATTTGAGACTGCAAAATTGCTTTTTATACACTCAAGAAGAGGAATGTACGACCTTTCCTCACTGCAAACTTGGAAGTTTTGATTATTATCCTCCGGAATTTGCCTTTATCGGTCAAGACTACACTCAAACGACTCCTAAAGTACTCTTCTTGGCTCAGATTCCTTACTGGACACTCGAGAATGTAGCAGAATGGGAACAAGGTCATTCGGCTTATGCAGTGCCACAGCATAACCAGTATAGCGAATTTTTAGGGGCCTATCGCATGGATTTTGCTGAATATGCGATTGTAGGGAAAAAATTCGGTATTTTGGATATATGCTCTGCAATTTTCGATTTACCGAAATCTCAAGATCTACTCGAGCGAATTACTTATACAAATGCAGCGAAATGCCCAAATCGTTCAGGATCCGAACGCAATCCTAATGATGGATACAATGCTAACCAATCTACATCCGATATTGCAACCATGGTGGCAAATTGTCGCGAGAACCTTAATACTGAAATTCACATATTGAATCCGGATGTTATCTTGTCCTTTGACCGAGCATTCCTTCCAGCAATAGAAAAGCAAGCCGGGGGAAAGTCGAAGGATGGGATTTCCCTTTCAATGTCCATCGCGGGACAAGAGCGTCTAATTATTTCATTTTTCCACCCATCAATGGCGGGGGTCAACTACGCAAAGGCGAAGATATCCTTCGGAGATCGAATTCGAATAATCCGTGATTTTATGCAAAAATAATAAACAAAGGAAATAACCAGTTATATAAAAAATGGGAACCTCTTCTTCATTTAGATAGTTCTAAGGTCTATGATATCTATCCCGAAGTCCGCTCGATGGGCGATAACAAATTTGTCGCTTGTTAGGAGAGGCAAATGATATATATTAGAGGCGGCGACATGGAAGGCATCAAAGTAATGTAATCGCCTGGATCCGCCGTAGGTATTTAATAGTTTTAGGGCATCATGAGCCAGTGCAACTGTGATAGATACGGGTGTATGGGGGATTTCATTCATGGAGTTTAGGAATGACATTACAGAGTCAATAGATGCGCCTCCACTTCGGAGTGCGGATATGAGATCATCGTAGATTTCGGAGCAGACAAAAAGATCAAGCTCGCCTCTGCCTGCCGCGAGCACGACGCTTTCACTATGCGATATTAAATTATCTGTAGTGAGGTAGGAGAAAAATAAGTCAGCATCCACCAGGACTCTAGAAGGAAAATTCATCGCGATTCCTCGTTGACAAATTTATCGCCCGACTCTTCAAGTTCGTCCCATGAGGCCTTCACGATATTAGCGAGGGAACCTTTTATACTTTTGAGTTTTGAGAGATTCTTCCCTTCCTCACCAATAGTAAAAGATGGTTCTTCTGATCTAATTTTCTGAATATCTTGGATCAATGCAAGGATATAAGAGGCGTTTCGGGTTTCCCGCTGATAATGTCCTGGTCGATAGGGCTTCTCCTTGATCGTCATAAATTTCTCCCAAACCTTTCGGAAATCACTTTTTGTAATATGGCGTGGCATCTTACTCGACTCAGGCGTAACTACAATCTCATCATAAGACCGATCATAGACGACCTTGAATTCGCGTCGAGTTTTGATTGTTTTTAGACATGTTTCCTTGGAAAAATGTCCTCGTAATTGGGACCATATATTTTCTGAATCAATCATTCAATCACCCAATAAATCAATAACACGATAACTTAAAAATTTTTGCAGATATTAATTACGGATCGATTACAAATCGAACGCTTCCTCTTATTTTTTCACACTTATTTCCTGAAAATCGATTTGCGTTAGAGGAAGCATGACTATCGAGTCATTAGTGGTTTTTAAAGGGGACGATGGCGTTTAAATATTTCCAGAGATTCCGCTAAAAATTCCTTCTGTTTTTCTGTAATCGGGTTTCAGTCTACATAGGCATCGATACGCATACGTAGACTTGAGGCTTCATCAGTTCATCTAAGCTCCTCGCGAGTTCATCGGAGCTCTTCGTCTCTGCCCCAATCAAGGCAAACCCCCCTACAACCGTGTGGTCAAACCACGCGATGGTGTGGGAAAAGCCTCTCATCCTTAGGTAAATATTAATACAGGCATTCAATTGCCGGTCTATTTTCAAGCCGCAGTTGGGACACTCGAAAATCTGGGCGCCTCTCAGGTCTTTATGGAGATACCCGCATCTGGCACAGATTTTCGAGGTATAGTAGGCCGGCACCTCGATCACGTTCGCCCTATTTTTCATGAGCCGTACGATTTTGCGCCAGTCCGTATGCTGCAATTCCCGGTTCCAGCGGCGCTTATGGGCGCGGGTCATCTTCCGTGGCTCCAGGGCTTCAAAGCCGTGAGTCGCCGGAAGGACAGTCAATCGCTTAATAAGGTGGCAGAGATAATTCTGGACTCGATGGCGCTCTCGCATTCGATATTTCCGGTAGAGCCTTTGACCTTGCCGTTTGTTTCTGGCATAAATCCGATTGAGATTGCGTCGTTTATTATCATAGGTGATGTGTAAGGTATGGAGGGGTTTGAGGTCGATTTTCAGCCAGCCCTGCGCGGGCGAAAACCCGTCCAATGAAAATTTGTTTGAATCCCATCCAATTTGCTCTGAACCTTCGGGTTCAGGGTCAATCTCTCGAAGCGGGACATGGATTTTGGTGGGGGTAAGAATGGGTTCGCCGAGTTTGCCCTTTAATTTGAAATACCGTTTGGACAGGTCGATATATACAAACTCACGGGGTTTAATGGTGATCCGGAGCCGCTCGCCCTCGAGCTTCATTAAGGTCTGCTTGACCCGCACGAACGAACGTTTCACGGTTGGTTGGGCGCGGGTGCGATTCCCTTTCAGGTAATTCTTTTTCCACGACTTCAGGATCGCAAAGGCCGTTTTGAGGGCTGAATCGACCCAGTGTTTGGCATAGGTCCAGATGGGTAAATGCTGAGTGCGGAGCTCCTTTTTAAGCGCGTACGTGGGAAGCGTAGGCAAAAGCCGCTGTTGGGCCTTCTTTTTGAGCAGCGTCACTTTCCATTGGATTTCCCCCCAGAGTTCGGTAAGCATTTGATTTAAAAGCGTTTTATAAGCCGTAAAGAACGCGTCTAAGGATAGTGAATGGGGGAGGGAGTAGGTTTTAATCAAATCAAGTCCTCGTGAGCTTTTCTACCGGTTTTAATTTTAAGCGCACCTTTTTCAAAGGAGTAATAGAATTGGTGCAATTTAAAGGTTTGCAATGAAAATGCGCAAAAAGCAGATTTGCGCATTGGGAGAAAATCAGTCCAATTTAAAAAGAAATGGCTTTTTTAAATTTTCAAGCTCTGATCATTTTTATTCCAAGAGTTTTAAGAAAAGATATCAATAAGCGCGTGAATCAAGCTTGATCATTGGGGATCCTAGGGGAATCTTATGGTTTCTGCAATGCGGGTTGCACTTCTTTGATTGACAAGCGTTTGTCCAGTACTACGAAGGTCTATATAGGTCTATTTAAACGCCCTTATTTTCGAACTGTTTCGAAGGGCTTCTTGTCGTTTTCGATAAATTCCTCTGCGGCTTTCCCTTTCAAAACAGGAAGTGGTTCTGGAATCATATTAATTACCTGAGTAATTACTTAAAAATATAGAATAAAAATTTTAGAATAATCCTTGGATGATTGGAGTTATTATAAAGGATAGGTGGAGATATAGTATTTAAACTCAAACATCGAATCCGATCGTTAATTCAGTTAGTATTTCTAAGATTTTGGTTATTAATTTATCCAGTAGTTCAGTTAGCATTGCGTTAAAAGCCCAGCTAACATCGGAGGCGCCGCTTAATAATGAACCATTTTCATGGAGTTAGGTTGTAGAAAAGAGGTCAAGGGCTTTTAACGCTGTTCTTTTAATTATAGTAGTATAATCAGTAAAAATTGTAAAATGAAAAAGGAAATGGATATTAAATTGTTCCAATTTGAGGAAAGATTAAAGGAATTGGAGAAAGGAGTCAAAAAAATATCACTGAAAGAATGCCAGCAATTAGCAAAGGATATAAGGGAAGCGTGGCTGAAGGAACCTGAAAATGTATTGGAACGTGTGAGGGGTTATAGGAGTGCCGAGAACGAGTTTGTAAGAATTATAGTGATTTATTTTTTTAAAGAAATTAGTATGAGAGACGAGAAGTATTTCAAGCAGAGTTTGGAAGTATTCATGGCGATGGCAGACGATTGGAGCGGGCGTGTGAAGAATTATGGGCTGGTGCAGGCGTTTATGGAATTGTGGGGGAGTTTTCCAAATAATCTAAAAGAGCTCCTGGTGAAGACGGATATAAATGAGAATTCGGCATTGAAAATTATCCTCCTAAGAAGCCTTGCCCGGTTTTTAGCGAAAGGGCGCAATAGGGAAGCGAATCTGCCCTTAGAGCAGGTGTTACTGGAGGAGGTAGAGAAAGTCATAACCTTTGATGAGCCCTATGTCATTTTGGGGCTAACATCTGTAATTAACGAGTATGGGAGTAAATATCCCGAAATAGTGGCGCCATGGCTAGAGAAATGGGCAGCCTTAGACAATACAGCGTCGCATTATATAGTCCGAGAGGCGCTATCCAAAAAACTAGGCAAGAGCCTGAGTGAAGAGCAGACTAACCTATTGCAGGATCGCATGAATACGGTGCAGCAAGGGCTTGAGAAGGTGCAGACGCCGCTCCTCCTCGACCACAACTACAAAGTGGTGTATATTGAGCGAGTCGTGCCAACCTTGTTGCATTGGATAAATGTCTTTTATTTACCCTTCAAATACGGCGCTAATCCGTATCGAGGCTGTGAGCATGGGTGTCTCTATTGTAACGCCCGCTATACGCATGAGTATTTAGGCAAAGACCAAGCTACCTTTCAGAATGAGATTATAGTGAAAGTGAATGCGGACAAAGCGTTGGCGCGGGAGTTTGCAGCGCCACGGTGGAGGCATGTGAAGGCGAAACTAGTGAATTTAGGGTCGGTGTCGGATCCCTATCAACCAGCGGAGGAGCGCTATGAGATTACGAAAAAGGTGTTGGAGGTGTTCTTAAAGTTTGAAAACCCTGTTTGTATCAGTACGAAATCGAGGTTAATTTTGCGGGATATTGAGCTGTTAAAGGAATTGAATGAAGAAAAGCTCGTGAATGTGATGATCACGATTCCCACCTTAGATGAAGGATTATTGAAACAGTTGGAAGCGAACACGCCGACTCCATTAGAACGAATAGAGACGATAAAGCAATTGAAAGCACATTCCATAATAGTCGGGGCGTTAATTATTCCCATCTTTCCCTATATCACAGATAACTTGGAAAGGATCGAACTGCTATTGAAAAAGCTGGCGGAGGTCAAGGTCGATTTTGCTATTGCCGACGTGTTAAATTTCAAAAACCAAGTGCGACCGCGCTTCACCTACTTCCTGCAAGAGTACTACCCCGAATTGGTCGAAAAATACGAGAAGTTATATACCTATGGGAAACGGCAAGAGTACGCCGAGAAGGCGTATTTAAAGAGCCTCATCAATCCGATTATGAAGAAACTGCTGAAAAAATACGAGTTACACCATTTTGATAGAATGCTAAAAGGGAAATTCGAGGATAAAGGCTAGTAATACTAGTTTGACTAAATGATATAATCCTCTAAATTAATCGAATCGGAATTTCGGATCCCAATTGTTCAAAGGATTTTTCGGCGGTATATAAGGCGATGCAGTGAGCTTCTTTGGCAATTTCAATATGCATCGCATCGATAGGATGGATAAATTTATATCCCTCAGGAGAAATTTCTCCAGGATATTGGCGAATCAGTAAAAGAGAAAAGAGTTCAATTGCTGAAAACTTTTGTTGACTTTCAAAAAGTTCCAAATAAGGGATTTTTAAAATCTTTTGGATTATATCATAAATCTTTGTTTCAATGCTATCAACAGAGGATATTTTGACTTCTTTAAAAAGGACCTTTCGCAATCCCGAGATAATTTCGAGAAGGACTAAAAAAGAAATAACGCCAATGAATACGCCATTAGAAATACTATTGAGAATATTTTTTGTGCTTCTGGATTTATCGGGGTGATTTCTCGAATAAAACGCATAAAAGAAAAGGTTTGTATCTAAATATATTCGGTCCAAAAAAAGCCTCTATTCCAGGTCATTATCTTCAAGATAATTTTCAATGTCGATATTATTTGGTAAATCGGTATCTAAACAGTTGAATAAATCATTCAAAACGGTTCTATCATAAGAAAATTGTGGAAGATCACTTTGAGGAAACAGGGTTTTCAAAAAATTTTTCTTAGAATCAGAAATTGTCACCAGGAAGTTTCGATCTTTCTGGATATTGTAAGACTCAAGTGAAAAGTCATATTGGGAGATCAGAGCAAGATTTCCCCAAAACTGTATTAGTTGGTGATTTTGTTCGATTAATTCTTTGGTCAAATCTTGGAAGACCTCATCGGGAATTTTTTCGAAATCTAGAGGTTCATTGATCGAATATTCGTTAGTATCTGGAATTAGGGATGCGTTCCAAATCACTAAGGTTAGGATTAATCGGGAAAGTAACCATGCTAGAAAGGTCCACTTCTCATTAACCTCTGAAAAGTAATTTAACACTTGATCTGGTTGAATCTGCCAAATTTTTGGGGAGATAAAATTGATTTCAATTAACTTTATTGAATTTTTCAAACTATTCTCTAATGAAGTTAGAGTATCCTCACATAAATTTAGGACTTCTTGTGTAGCATTAGAATTTGAAAGAATATTATGGATGCTTGGGTAATCGCTCTTGGTAAATAGAAGGATTTGAATATTATTCATGAATTCTAGAAATTCATAAATATAGGATTCTTCAATTTCTTTATCAATTTGTCGAGTTGATTCCAATAATCTGTTTTGATTTTCGATTATAAAATCAAGGTTTTCTTTTGATTTTTCATCTTTTTGACTTTCAGATATTAAAAATTTCAGAAAATCAGCTATTACAAAATTTGATGGTATAGGAATAGAATCTGTAATTATCTTCTGGATTAATTCAATATATAAGTTAATATCGAGTCTTCTTTCCGTTTTTATTAAATCACGCCAATATTTTTTTATTGGATTGAAGAAATCTGAATCAACATCTTGTGAGTTTTTAAATGTTGGAAGCGGAATCAATGATGGCAGAGTTATTGAACTAATAGCCATTATATCACCTATTTAAACCAAAATCTCTAATTAATAAAAACATATTGGGATATAAAAATCCATCAATTTTTTAATTTTAAAATATATATAAAAATACGACTTACATCATTTTGAGAAAGGAAAATTCAGCTAATTTCCATTTCAAAAGTACCTTGTTTTATTTTAAATTTCTTTTACTTGCGTTAAGGATAGTTACGCCAATGATGGTTCCCTTTTCATATCTGATGATAATATCGTCATCCGTGAGTTCCGAATCATCGGCGTGACTCGGCTTTTTAAAATTGATATATAATACATCTGCTTCTTTATCATAGGTAGTCCAAAGCCTTTCATGCGGAAGTTCCAACAAATTAGGCAGAAGGTTCAAAATTTTTCCTAATTCGGGCATTCCCACGCTTGGTTTCTCCGTTCAAATTTCCTTTTTGTTTTAGTTAAAAAAGTAGGTATTACAAATCCATCATTGGTATTTTGAAGAATTAAGGGTTTTTATTTGGTAGAAAAATATAAATTGTTAGCTCTTTATACTTAATGTATGGCAGTAGTCAAATTGAAAAATAAAGAAGAGTTAGATAAACTAGTCGCTAGTCTAACATTACGCTTGGGGAGGAAGGTGTCCCAACAAGACATTTTAAAGGCCTGCATTGAGTTATCGACAAGACACCTCGAGGACCTTGCGGATTATTTTTCCGATGTCCCTAAACTTACAAAGGAACGGGTCAAAGAGATAGTAGAAGCGGCTGATGATTTTGAGTATGATATTACTAGGACTATTGATCAAGATATTTACGGCGATAAATAATATGACAATCTTTCTAGATACGGGCTTTTATTTTGCCTTAATTTCAAAAAAGGATGAATATAATGGCCGAGCTCAAGAGATTTTAATCGAATTATCAAATGATACATATGGGAAAATTTTTTCCTCGAATTTCATTTTTGATGAAAGTATGACCTTGCTTAACATTCGTACCAAGGGCATTCGTAAGGATCTTTTGACCAAGATGGCTTCACTTTTTATTGGGACACAACCCATCGCAAAATTGGTGAGTATAAAAAGTGAATGGCTCGAAGAAATTGTTCAAACACAAATAAAAATGACAGTGAAGCAAAATCCGCTGAGTTTTACGGATGCAAGTAATATTGTTGTATGTAAAAAAAACGATATTACTAATATAGTGTCATTTGATGATCATTACAAAGGAATATTAACTAAAATCCAATAGGATCGTAATAAAATGGCAATGCTTTCAAATATATTTTGATCTTCTATACCTAAAGCAAATGAATTAACTAGTATTGAGGCGGAAAAACTTGGAAAATAGCATATAGTTTTGGATTTGTATAACGGGAATATGTGGGATGGTGCCAATTCATTTTTGGTCAGTGGAGCATCGGAAGTTTGAAAAAAACTATGGTAAAGAGAAAGGCAGGAAAATAACCAATATTCTAGGTATGGTTTCAGGCTGGGGGTTCTTTCTATTTCTATTTGGAATATGGATTTCGCCGCAACCGAAATTTCTCATTCCAGTTTTAGGGGATTTGGCAATAGTCATACCGGTTCTCAATCTCACAATTCCGGTACTCCATTTGGTAATAGCAATTCCCGTTATTTTAATAGGGGCGTGGTTTGGAATTGCCGGGGTGAGGGGGACCAGTCTAAAGGTGGCGGAAACGCATCGACCGGAGAGAGTGGTGACCTCGGGCATTTATGCCAGAATCCGCCACCCGCAATATTTTGGCGCTATTTGTGCCCACGTAGGGGTTTCTATTTTGCGCTCGGCGCTTTATGCGTTGGTAGCGACACCGCTCATCATTTTCTATAACTATGTCACGGCGTGGAAGGAGGAGCAAGAGTTGATTAAGGAATTTGGGAAGGAATATGAGAAGTATAGGAGCACAGTGCCGAAATTATACCCCCGACTGAGAAAATAAAATTAATAAATTAGCAATCTATCGTCGCAGCAGTTTGAAGGCGATACCGGTCCCCATTTTTTGCGCAAACCCGAGCTGGATAATCAGCATAGCAAGTGGTTCAAGGTAGCGGGCGTTCTGCAGTGGTCCCGCATCGACGGGATCGAACCCAATATCGCTGATGATCATATCGATATCAGCTTTAGCGTCCGCGTCATCACCGCAGTAAAACATCGTGGCTTTTTCCGGGCTGAAGGCGTTCTCGTTCTGGAAGGTGCTAGCGAAGGCATAATTGAAGGCTTTCACCACCTTAGCATCGGGGATCAACGCCGCAGTTTCTTCAGCGGCGGAGGAAGTGTGTCCGACGGCGAGCCCCGAGAAATCCTGAGTTAGAGGATTGACGATATCGATGAGCGTTTTTCCCGCGAGCGGTCCAGCGGCAGCTAAGGCTTCTGCGACAACACCATAGTGGACGGCGAGAATCACGATACCGCCGAATTCAGCAGCTTCAGCAATGGAGCCGCCCTGAACATTGGCGCC
>Ga0315279_10003705_pt1 | contig 21007 bp, 21 predicted proteins | sample YL17G06_20_MG_FD_203694 | JGI IMG/M metagenome (GOLD analysis project Ga0315279, IMG submission 203694) | Sediment microbial communities from Yellowstone Lake, YNP, Wyoming, USA - YL17G06_20 | ecosystem: Environmental > Aquatic > Freshwater > Lake > Sediment | place: USA: Wyoming | collected... | reverse complement strand
GGAGTGCCGGAAAGGCCTTGCCGGGGCGCCTTGTCGCGCCGGCGTCGTTGCCGGGTAGTCGAAAACGCTTGACACTCGCCGCGGTGTGCGCTATAAAAGTGGTTCGCCGATGCTGGGCAGGGGTGGTGGTGCGCCCAGGAATCAGGCAGGCCGGCACCGCACGATTAGGGGGTTTCCCTCGCAGCGAGGAAGGAGACGGATGGATGGCTATCAACATCGGGATTAACGGGTTCGGACGCATTGGGCGCCTGGTGTTCCGCACGATGTGGAAGCGCAAGGGCGAGTTCAATATCGTCGGCATCAACGACCTGGCCGAGGCCAAGACGCTGGCTTACCTTCTGAAGTATGACAGCGTGTACGGCCGGTTCGACGGCGACGTGACGGCCGCCGGCACGGACCTGGTGGTCGACGGCAAGAAAATCCCCGTCACGGCCACCAAGGACCCGGCCGCCCTGCCGTGGGGCCAGTTGAAGGTCGATGTGGCCATGGAGTGCACGGGCGCGTTCACGAACAAGGCCGACTGCTCGAAGCACCTGGCGGCCGGCGCCAAGAAGGTCATCCTCTCGGCCCCGCCGAAGGACGAACTGGACGCCATCATCGTCATCGGCGTCAACGACGCGGCCCTGAAGCCCGAGCACAAGGTCGTCTCGAACGCTTCCTGCACCACGAACTGCCTGGCCCCGGTCGCCAAGGTCCTCCATGAGACCTTCGGCATCAAGCGCGGCCTCATGACGACCTGCCACGCCTACACCAACGACCAGCGCATCCTCGACATGATCCACAAGGACCCGCACCGGGCGCGGGCCGCGGCCCTGAACATCATCCCGACGACGACCGGCGCCGCCAAGGCCGTCGGCAAGGTCATCCCCGCCCTGAAGGGCAGACTCAACGGCTACGCCCTGCGCGTGCCGGTGCCGGTGGGCAGCATCGTCGACCTGACGGTGGAACTCGAGAAGCCCGCGGGTGCGGACGCCGCGGAAGCCGTCAAGGCCATCAACGCCGCCATGAAGAAGGCCGCCGAGGGCGAACTCAAAGGCATCCTCCAGTACACCGACGACCCCATCGTCTCCAGCGACGTCATCGGCACGACCTGCTCGAGCCTCTTCGACGGCACGCAGACGCAGGCGCTGGATCCGACGTTCGTGAAGGTCTGCTCGTGGTATGACAACGAGTGGGGCTTCTCCAACCGGATGGCCGACCTGGCGAAGAAACTCGCCTCGATATAGCAGCCGCCAGAAGCACCATACGGGGGCGGGCGCAGGCTCGCCCCCGGACTCTGGCAGCCCAAGGAGACCGCCGTGGCCAAAAAGACCCTCGACTCTACTGCCATGAAGGGCAAGCGGGTCCTCATCCGCGTGGACTTCAACGTCCCGCTCGATGACAATGGCAACGTGACCGACGACCGCCGCATCCGCATGGCCTTGCCGACGATCAAGTGCGCGGCCGCGGCGGGCGGGCGCGTTATCCTGATGAGCCACCTGGGCCGCCCGGACGGCCAGCGCGTGGAGTCCATGAGCCTGAAGCCCACGGCCGCCTGCCTGTCGAGACTCCTGGGGTCCGACGTCACGTTCGCGCCCGACTGCATCGGCCCCGAGGTCGAAAAGATGGCGGCGGCCCTGAAGGACGGCGAGATCCTGGTCCTGGAGAACCTCCGGTTCCACCCCGGCGAGGAGACCAGCGACCCCGACTTCATCCAGGCCCTCCGCAAACTGGCCGACGTGTACGTCAACGACGCCTTCGGCACCGCGCACCGCAAGCACGCCTCCACCTACGGCGTGCCGGCGGCGATGCCCAAGGGCACGCGGGCCATCGGGTTCCTTATCGAAAAGGAACTGAAGTACCTCGGCGACGCCCTCAACCACCCCGTGCGGCCGTTTGTCGCCGTTCTCGGCGGCGTCAAGGTCTCCGACAAGATCGGCGTCATCAAGAACCTCCTCGGCAAGTGTGACCGCCTCCTCATCGGCGGCGCCATGGCCTACGTCTTCCTGGCGGCGCGCGGCCAGGGTGTCGGCAAGTCGAAGGTCGAGCGCGAGGTCAAGAAGAAAGGCGGCTCCAAGAAAGACATGATCGCGGTGGCCGCCAAACTCCTCGACAAGATCAAGGCCTCGAAGTGCGAGGTCCTCCTGCCGGTGGATCACCTGGTGGCCAGGGCCTATGCGGCCGACGCCGCGACCGACGTCCAGGCCCCCGACATCCAGGACGGCTGGATCGGCCTTGACATCGGCCCCGAGACGATCGAACTGTACCGCGAGAAACTCGCCGATGCCAAGACCATTGTCTGGAACGGCCCGATGGGCGTCTTCGAGATGGCCCCCTTCGCCGAGGGCAGCAAGGCCCTCTGCGAGGCGATGGCCAAGATCGCGGAGCAGGGCGGCACGGTGGTCGTCGGCGGCGGCGACACGGCCGCGGCCGTCGAAAAGTTCGGCATGGCCGGAAAGATGACCCACATCTCGACCGGCGGCGGGGCCAGCCTGGAGTTCCTCGAAGGCAAGCCCTTCGAGACCCTTGCGATCCTCGACGATGCCTGAGGCGGGGCTTAACGCGACAGCGCAACTTGCGCGGTCGCGCGGCGGGTCTCCGTACGTGTTTATCGCTGTCATTCTGAGGCCCCGTTTACGGGGCCGAAGAATCTTGGTGTTCTGACGGTCGAGATTCTTCGCTCGCTACGCTCGCTCAGAATGACAGACGTTAGCGGGCACGTTGAACACATACGGGTCTCCGGGCCCGCCGCGCAGAATCGCACGCTAGCGCCGTAATGATCTGGGGTCACTGCTTGAAACGCTCGCTCAGCCAGTTGCCGCGCCCCGCCATCGCGCCCTCGCTCCTGGCGTCGGACTTCGCGCACCTGGCCGACGAAATCAGGCGGGTCGAGGCCGCCGGGGCCGACCTCCTCCACCTGGACGTCATGGACGGCCACTTCGTGCCGAACCTCACGATCGGCCCCGTGGTCGTCGAGAAGATCCGGCCCGTCACGGGGCTCTTCCTGGACGTTCACCTGATGATCGAGGAACCGGCCCGATACATTCAGGCGTTCGCGGCGGCGGGGGCCGACGGCATCACCTTCCACGCCGAGGTCGTGGCCGACCCGCAGGCGATGGCCGACCGCATCCACGCTCTCGGCTGCGCGGCCGGCGTCTCAATCAACCCGGACGGTCCCGTGGACCGCGTGCGCCAGGCCGTGCCGCACGTCGAGATGGTCCTCTTGATGACGATCTTCGCGGGCTTCGGCGGCCAGAAATTCATGCCCGAGGTCCTGCCGAACCTCCGCACGGTGAAAGGCTGGCTCACCACGCAACGCCTGGAGGTGGACGGGGGCATCTATGCTGACACGGCCGCGCAGGCGGCGGCGGCAGGGGCGGACGTCCTGGTGTCGGGAACGGGCGTCTTCCGCGCCCCCGACGGCGACTACGCCCGGGCCATCGCGGCCCTGCGCCAGGCGGCCGCAAAGACGCTCACGTAGGCAGGCGCGACGGCGAGGCTCCTGATGGCCATGAACGGCCGGGCCAAGAAGAAAGATATCCCGGAAGGGCTCTGGCTCCGATGCCCGGGCTGCGAGCAGATGGTCTTCCGGAAGCGCCTGGAAGAGAATCTGCACGTCTGCCCGGAGTGCCGGTACCACCACAAGGTCGGTGCGCGCCAGCGCATCGGCCTGCTGGCCGATGCCGACAGTTTCGAGGAGTACCTGCCGAACCTGATGTCGCCGGACCCCCTGGGCTTCTTTGACCGCAAGAGTTACGTGGAGCGCCTGGCCGATGCGCAGCGCCAGACCAACCTGTACGATGCGGCGATTGTCGGCCGGGCCTACATCAAGGGGCGGCCGGCCATCCTCGGTGCGATGGACCCGGACTTCATCATGGCCTCGATGGGCTCGGTCGTGGGCGAGAAGGTGGCGTTTGCGGCCGAAAGGGCCGTCGAGTTGCAATTGCCGCTCGTGCTCTGCTGCGCCAGCGGGGGCGCCCGGATGCAGGAAGGCATCCTGAGCCTCGCGCAGATGGCCAAGACCAGCGCGGCCGTGGGGCGGCTCCACCGGGCCGGCGGGCTCTTCATCGCCGTCCTGACGAATCCGACGTACGCCGGCGTCATGGCCAGTTTTGCCTCCCTCGGCGACATCACGCTGGCCGAGCCGGGAGCCATGATCGGCTTTACCGGGCCGCGCGTCATCCTTCAGACCATGAAACAGGAGTTGCCGGAGGGGTTCCAGACGGCCGAGTTCATGCTGGACCACGGTTTCGTGGACCGCATTGTTCCGCGCGAGAACCTCCGGAGCGAACTGGCCTCCCTGGTTGACTACTTCGGCAAGTAACACGACAACGCCACTTTGCGCGGCGGGTCTCCTGACCCGCCGCGCGTTCCCACGCCACGGGGCCGGAATCGCGGGTCCTGGCGCGGTGGGTCCGGAGACCCACCACGCAAAGCAGCAAGTGGCGTTGTAGGAGTAAGCGCCGCCGCGAGGGCGGCGCCTTCCTGGGGATGGCCGGCGCGAGGTTTGTCGGGCCGCGCCTTCCCCGGCGGCGCTGCTCCCCGGCTCGATACGCAGCATTTCCGAATTTCTGCCGGGCCATTATGCAAATGATATTGGCGCGGGGGCGCAGCGCGGCTATACTTATTGCGCACATCTCTTGCCGAGGCGCCATGCACGGCGCCCCTGAAGGGTCCGGTTCCCCGGACCGAAGGAGTCTGGCATGCTGAAAGGACTCATCCGAAAGTTTCAGAAGCCCCAGATGGCGCAGTTGCCCGGCTACACCGTCTTGGGCGTCCTCCGGGACGGCGGCACGTCCATCGTCTTCAAGGCGAAAGAGCAGCAGACCGGCCGCACGGTGGCCGTCAAGGTCTACAAGCCTGGCGGGCGGAAGGCGGGCGCGCGGCATGATGCGGCTCACCGGGACGTGACGGAGGGGCAGATTGTCGCATCCTTCAACCACCCGAATGTTGTCAAGTGCCTGGCCCAAGGGCTTCTGGCGGATACGCCTTACCTGGTGCTGGAATACCTGGCGGGGACAACCCTGGCCCTGCTCCTGGCGGGCGACAGGAATCGCCTGGCGGGGCACCGGATGACCATTGTTCGGCAGGGGGCCGCCGCCTTGGCCCACGTCCATGGGCGGCGGTTCGTCCACCGCGATTTCTGCCTCAGGAACCTGTTCATCACCGCCGGGGGAGTGAAGTTGATCGACTTTTCCCTGGCAACGCCGCTTGAGGCCGTGCCGATAGCCGCCGGCCGGGCCGGCACGGCGGAGGTCCTGGCCCCTGAGGTTCTGAAACGCGAGCCGAGCGACCATCGTGTGGATATCTTTGCGTGGGGGGTGGTGGCCTACGAGGTCTTGTCCGGCAAGTGGCCGTTCGAGCAGCAGGAGCAACACCAAGTCCTGACGAAGATTCTGAATGTCCGCCCGGTGCCGCTTGGCCGACGGGTTCCCGATCTCCCTGCCGAGATTTCGGAGGTTGTCATGAAGTGCCTGGAGAAGGACCCCGCCAAACGCCTGAGCGGCATGAACTCTGTCCTGGCAGTCCTTGACCAGCACCGCAATCTGGCTTTCTGACCCCGCGTTCCTGTGGCCGGATTCTCGCCGGCGTTGGGCATGTCTGCGCGCTGACTCAACCGCAGGGGGTTCGCCTTGGCAGGCAGTACCAGCGGTAGCCGATTGCGGCTTTTCGGTCCCGTTGGGGGCTTGACTTTTGGCACTAAGTGACCCCCGGCAGCCTTGCCCCATTTACTGGACACCTGAAGTGCAAGACTGGGCAAGTTTTTTGTTGACAGGCGGTTCTTCTTGAGGTAAAGTACGTATAGGATGGCCGACGTGCGTGTGGTCGAGGTTGGAGGTGGGCTATGGTCGGCTTCCACCACCCCGAGATAGCGGACCTTGCGAAGCAGTTGACGTATTCCCCTGCGAAGGTCCGGATTGAGCAGATCAACCGGGCAGAGCGCCTGGCCTGCCTGATTGACCCCGCCAAGTCGTACCCCTACGAGTTTATCTGCTATCAAATCACCGGATACCGTCCGCAGAGAAACCTCGGCAAGAACCTTCGGGGCAAGACGGTCCGGGCAGACCTGGTTCGGGTTGTTGAGCAGGTTTCGGCGACCCTGCGGATGCGGGCGGACCAGGTGGGCGAACCCGTCCTGTCGATTGCCGAGGCCTGCAAGCGGTTCAACGTTTCGGACAAGACCGTTCAGCGGTGGCGGAAGTTGGGGCTGGTGTCGCGCCGGTTCGCCGGGCCCGACGGGCGGCTGCGGGTGGGGTTCCTGGAGTCGAGCCTCGACCGATTCGCCACGCGCAATTCCGGGCGGGTCCAGGCGGGGGCGGACTTCAGCCGCCTCGCGCCCGAGGAGCGCCGCGAGATCATCCGCCGCGCGCGACGCCTCAGCCTCTTCTGCCACTGCTGCCTCTTTGAGGTTTCCAAGCGCATCGCCCGCAAACTCGGCCGCGCGGTCGAAACCGTCCGACAGACGATCAAGGAATATGACCGGGAGCATCCCGGCGCCAAACTCTTCCCCGAGACGGGCGAGCCGCTCCAGGACCAGGACCGCCGCCTGATTTACCAGGGTTTCCAGCGCGGGGTGAGCGTGCATGCCCTGGCCAAGCGATTCTGCCGCACGCGCTCCAGCATCTACCGCATCGTGACGGAGGAGCGGGCGAAGGAACTGCTGCGCGAGCCGATTGAGTACATGGCCAGCCCCGAGTTCGAGAAGCCCGACGCCGACCGGCGCATCCTGGGCGATACGGTGGTTGACTCGGCCATGGGCCCCCGCGAGGGCCGCCATCCCACGCCGCCCAAGGGGCTGCCCATCTACCTGAAGACCCTCTACAAGACGCCCCTGCTGACGAAAGACCAGGAGCAGGCCCTCTTTCGCCGGTACAACTACCTGAAGTACAAGGCCTCCGGGGTCCAGGCCCGCGTCAAGGACACCCGGTCGCCCCGCGTGGAGGACATCGAGGAAATCGAAAAACTCGTGGATGAGGCGAACCGCGTGAAGAACCGCATCATCCAGTCGAACCTGCGGCTGGTGGTCAACATTGCCAAGCGGCACGTCGGGCCGCAGACCAACTTCTTCGAACTCATCAGCGACGGCAACATGAGCCTGATGCGGGCGGTGGACAAGTTCGACTACACGCGGGGCTTCAAGTTCTCGACGTACGCCTCGTGGGCGATCATGAAGAACTTCGCCCGCAGCGTCCCGCAGGAAGGCGCCCGCCGCGACCGCTTCATGACCGGGCGCGATGAACTCCTGGAAATGAGCAAGGACCTCCGGTTCGAGGGCGAGGAGTCCTATACCGAGCCCGACATCTCCGTCCGCCAGAACATCGAGAAGGTCCTGGACCAGTTGGAGACCCGGGAGCGCGAGATCGTGATGCGCCGCTTCGGCCTCGGCGAGATGCCCGCCCAGACGCTCGAGGAGGTGGGCCGGCACTTCGGCGTCACGAAGGAACGCATCCGCCAGATCGAGGGCCGGGCGCTGAGTAAACTGCGTGCCCTCCTGAGCCCCGGGGCCCTCGAAGAAGTCCTGAGTTAGTCCTGTGGCCCGTTTCTCCGCCCGAGAATGGCCTGTTCGAGAATGACCTTGACACCATACGCCAGCGGCGTATAATGTCAGAATGATCTTCATCGAGACTTCCGTTTTCACGAGGGAGATCAGGAAACTGTTGCCCGATGAGGCCTATCGCATGCTTCAGCGGGCTCTTATGCTGCGGCCGGGCGCCGGGGACAGAATTCCCGGCGGCGCCGGGCTGCGGAAGATTCGGTGGGGTCTTCCTGGCGCGGGCAAACGGGGGTCGTTGCGGGTGATCTACTACTGGGACCCGCCCGATACAATCTTCATGCTTTTGCCTTATAAGAAATCGGATCAGGATGATCTCACGCCCGAGCAACTCAGGCGGCTCCGGGCGATGGTCAAGGAGTGGCTGAAATGAAAGACAGGGACTTTGGCAACCTTTTGGCCAGCATTCATGAGGCCGGAGAAATCAAGGCCGGGCGCCGCAGGCCCAGCCGCGCGTGGACAATCAAGCCTCTGGACATCAAGAAGGTCCGCCGCAGGCTGAGGGTGTCGCAGGGCGAGTTCGCCAGGATGATCGGCGTGAGTGCTCGCACCCTTCAGAATTGGGAGCAGGGTCGGCGGCAACCCGAAGGCCCGGCCAAGGCCCTGCTGCGCGTTGCGGCACGCAACCCCCAGGCGGTCCTGGCGGCGCTGCATCAGAACTAGGCCCGCTCCGCTTCGGCCTCGGCCGTCTGCCCGCCCAGACGCTCGAGGAAGTCGGCAGGCACTTCGGCGTCACGAAGGAGCGCATCCGCCAGATCGAGGGCCGGGCGCTCAACAAACTCCGGGCGCTCCTGAGCCCCGGGGCCCTCGAAGAAGTCCTGAGTTAGCCGCCTGGTATCGTTTTCCGGCAGGTCGTTTCACCGCGGAGGGCGCAGAGAACGCGGAAAAGGACTTCTTTGCAGACAGACATGCCCCGCGTGCATTCTTCACCCAGAGCCGTCTCTGCGTCCTCTGCGGTGAAACGGATGGGGCGTAGGCTACTCGTCCAGCAGGTGGCCCAGTTTGCGGCGTTTCGTGTCGAGGTAGCGGGCGTTCAACTCGTTCGGCTCAATGACCAGCGGCACGCGCTCGACGATGGTGAGGTCGTAGCCCTTGAGGGCCACGATCTTGCGGGGGTTGTTGGTCATGAGGCGGACCTTGCGGATCCCCAGGTCCACCATGATCTGGGCGCCGATGCCGTAATCCCTGAGGTCCGCCCGGAAGCCCAGGGCCTCGTTGGCCTCGACGGTGTCCAGGCCCTCTTCCTGCTGGAGTTTGTACGCGCGGATTTTGTTGGAGAGGCCGATGCCGCGCCCTTCCTGCCGCATGTAGATGACCGCGCCGCGCCCTTCCTCGGCCACGCGCGCCAGGGCCTTGTGGAGTTGCGCCCCGCAATCGCACGCCAGGCTGCCGAAGACGTCGCCCGTCAGGCATTCCGAGTGGATGCGCACCAGGACCGGCTCTTCCTGGACGGGCACCTTGCCGTCGGGGCCGGGGGGGGTGGGGATGCCGATGCCGCCCAAGGTCAGGGCGATCTGCGGGAACGGGTCCACGAAACTCTCGTACACGAGAATGTCGAACGTGGCGTCGCGGGTGGGCAACTTCGCCTGCGTGACCTTGCGGATGAGCCGCTCCTTGCGGTGTCGGAACTCGATGATCTTGGCCACCGAGGCGATCTTAAGGCCATGCTCCCGGCAGAACTGCACCAGGTCCGGCAGGCGGGCCATCGTGCCGTCGGGCTTCATGACCTCGCAGATGACGCCCGCGGGCTGGAGGCCCGCCAGCCGCGCCAGGTCCACCGCGCCCTCGGTCTGCCCGGCCCGGACCAGGACGCCGCCCTCGCGGGCCCGGATGGGGAAGACGTGCCCCGGCCGGGCCAGGTCCTGCGGCTGGGTGCCCTCGGTGATGGCGATCTGGATGGTGCGGGCCCGGTCGGCCGCGCTGATGCCCGTGGTGATGCCCGTGCGGGCGTCGATCGAGACGGTGAAGGCCGTGCCGAAGGCGGCGGTGTTCTCCGGCGTCTGCGGCGGCAGTTGCAGGCGCTCCGCGTACTCGTGCGACAGGGGCAGGCAGATGAGGCCCCGGCCGTGGGCCGCCATGAAGTTGATGATCTCGGGGGTGACCTTTTCGGCGGCGCAGACGAGGTCGCCCTCGTTTTCGCGGTGCTCGTCGTCCACGAGGACGATGAGGCGCCCGCGCTTAAGTTCCTCCAGGATCTCCGGAATCGGGCTGAAAGGATTGTCCATGGCCATCCCATGGTATCGGAAGGGGACCGGGGAATCAAGGTATGCGGCCTGCGCGCCGCACAGCGCCGCGAGGGTCGGGTCTGCCATGGTCCACCTCCTCTCCCATAAGAACCTCGCGCGGCGTCATAAATTCACGCGGGGTTTATACTTTGGCGCGCCCGCGGGGCTGTCCTATAATCCGTCGCAGATGGGAGGCGGGAATGGAGAGCCTTTTTCCGGTTGTGGCGGGCGGGGCCGGGGCGTGCCAGTGCGCGTTTTTCGTGCTGGTCGCCGCCGGCATCGTTGCCCTCATCATCTATGGCATTATGAAGGCCCGCGAGCGCCGCGAGGCCCTGGCCCGCATGGCCGCACAGTGGGGCCTCGAGTACTATCCCGACGACCCGTACGGCATCCCGGATCGCTACGCGCAGTTCGATCTCTTTGACACCGGCCACTCGCGTTCGGCGTCGAACGTCATGGCCGGGCAGGTCAATGGCCGCGACGTCATCCTGTGCGACTACCGTTACAAGACCGGCAGCGGCAAGAACGAGAGCACCCACTCGTTTCAGGCGGCGATCCTGACGTTGCCCATCCTGGCGGCGCGCCTGCACGTGCGCCAGGAGAGCGTCTTCGACAAGATCGCCTCCTGGGTCGGCCACGACGACATCAACTTCGAGAGCGCCGAGTTCAGCCGCCGCTACCACGTCAAGTGCGACAACCCCAAGTTTGCCTACGATATCTTCCACGCGCGCCTGATTGAGTACCTGCTGGCGTGCGGCGATTGCCCGACGCTTGAGATGAACGGCCCCACGCTTCTCCTCTATGACAGCCAGAGCAAGATCGAGAACTTCCAACGCCTCCTGACCATCGGCCAGGAGATCATCCACAGCATTCCGGAGTACGTTCTGCACGAGCGCGGCCCGGGCGGCCAAGAAGGAGGGCGGGCGTGATGACAGCCGTGGCAAGCACTCTGGCGATCCTGGGGCAGGTGGAGTTTGCGGCGCTGCTGCCCTTCTGCGCCTGCGTCCTGGCGCCGATCCTCATCGTTGTGCTGGTGGTGGTCGGCATGTACAACAGCCTGGTCAGCGGCCGCAACCACGTCCGCGAAAGTTGGGCCGGCATCGACACGGAACTCAAGCGCCGGTACGACCTCGTGCCGAACCTCGTCCAGACCGTCAAGGGCTACGCCGCGCACGAGCGGACGGTGCTGGAGCACGTCGTCGAGGCCCGCTCGCGCGCGGTGGCCTCCACCGGGTCGCCCGCCTCGCAGGCGAAGGATGAAAACGTGCTGGTGGGGGCCCTGAAGCAACTCTTCGCGGTGGTCGAGGGCTACCCGGACCTGAAGGCGAACCAGAGTTTCCTCCTCCTCCAGAAGCAACTGGCCGAGACGGAGGACCGCATCCAGGCCTCGCGGCGGTTCTACAACGCCAACGTCCGCGATTACAACAACCGCTGCGAGATGTTCCCGACCAACGTCATCGCCGGCATGTTCAAGTTCCAGGCCGAGGAGTTCTTCGAGATCGAGTCGGCCCTTGAGCGCGCCGCGCCGAGCGTCGGTTTCGGGCAGTGAAACCCTTCAACGTCTGGCCCCGTGGCTACTCACAGTCGCCCCTTCGGGGCTATCGAGTCGCGCAGGATGGGTTCTCCGGGCTCACGCGGCGCTTCGGGCGGCGGGTCGGGAGATCCGCTGCGCGGTGCGCAAGCCCGTGCATGACAGGCGGCCGCCGCCGCTATTTCCGGTTCCCCGTTCCGCCGCCTGCCCGCCTGTCCTTTGTGGCGGGTTCCCGGTTCCCGCTTTTCTTGTGCGGCAGCACCTCATCCATCGCCCCCGCCCGGTAGCCTTCGAGGTCCAGGGTCACATAGGCGTAGCCGAGGGCCTTGAGGTCCCGGACGATGCGGGCGGCGCGGCAGCGCCGGGTCATTTCAGGTCGGTTCGCGTGATGCCTTCCGTGTTCCACCAGTACTGCCACGCGGCTTTGTTGGTGCCGATACTGACGCCGGTGATGGCCCGGAGCGAGGTTGCGATATTGGCGCGGAACATTTCCGGCGTATAGGCGCGGTGCCAATCTTCCTTGCCGGTGAAGTCCGCATCAAAGCAGTCAATGAGCCCTTCGACCGCGGCCTTGTATTTGTACATGCCCAGGACGGTGATCGACTGGTTGACGACGCATCCGGCCGGGTTGGTCTTGATGGCGCGAATCAGGTGGGGAATGGCTCGCTCGTCGGGCTTATCCCCAAGAATCCACACTATGTCACGGCGGGCGAACTTGCCAAGCGATTGGTCGGCCAACAGACTACAGTAGCGGGGGAGGGGATCGCCTGGTTCCAAGGCCGCGAGCAAGACTCTCGCGGAATCCAGGGAGCTCTTCGCCGCAAACTCCTCGCTTGAATCATCATGCCAGCGGACCTTGTGGCCTTCTGCGATGATTTGGCGAAGCGCTGGTACGATGCTGCGGTCGCCCATCTGGATCAGAGCGCCATCAACGGAGGGATCTCCGACGTAAGGCAGCAGGATGAGGGCGCCCTCCTTGATCTTGAAGGCAGCCAGGGCCACTGCGATCTTTCTGATGTCGCCAGTCCATTCCCTGGGATGCGCCCCCGTGACCGGGTCGGCCCTTTCCAGGAAGTCCTTCAGCATGGGCACCATGTGGTCATCGCCGATGTCGATGAGTTCCTCCAGCGGCCAGGTTGCCGGGTCTTTGGGATCGACCTTCGCCATCAGGAAGGGGACGAGTTTGGCGCACTTGCGCTTGGCCAGCAAGGTGCACAAATCGCGGGCGAAGTAGGAAATGGGGCATGGCTCATCTTCAGGCCAGCCGATCCTCTCCTTAGCGCTGATCTTGCGGCCCGCCGTGGCCCCGCCAAGAAAAACAGACGACGTTCGGCCGCGCTCGTATTTGCCGGTGATCTCGCGGTCATCAGCCAGCGCCGCCAACACGGCGTCCACCACCCATTCAGGAGGATGCTCCACGCAAGCCAGGTACTTCAGCGCCGACATGGCGCTCCGGACCGCCTCGTACTCCGTTCTTTGGCGGTAACTCAGCACGAAGCGGCGACCCTTGAGGCTGCTGGCTTCGGCGGCGATCGTGGCATACAGGAGCCTCACATCGTCGTTCCGCTCATTATCCAGTCGCCGCTCAAATTCGGTGGCCACGCCCCGCTTGTCATAGAGTTCCAGTTGGCAGAGCAACTCGTGGTTCCTCCGAGCCAGCCGGTCGAACACGGACTCATCGTCAAATATCGAACTGGAATCTGATTTTGCTCCGTTACGGCAGAAGGCTGGGAAGACGTCCGGGAACGATACGGTGCCCCGGTACTCGGCGAGACCGTCGAGCGCCCCCCGCCCCGCCAGGTCTGACCAGCGGTCCGTGTTAAGGTGCGCCGGGTAAGGCGGCGTCTCTATCCTTTCCGCCTTGGTGATGCCGCCACGGCCGGGCGGAAGACTGACCGCAAATTTGATTTCCGACGCCCCTTCGACCTCTTCGGCGAACCTGCCCCCTGCCATCACCAGTGCGCTTTCTCCGGGGAGAAGTCGGAGCGTGCGCGGAGGCATGCCGGGCGGAGCGCTATCCGCGGGGGACCAGTCCGCTTTGCGCCAGTCGCCCGGCGCGCTGCGCACGGAGAGGGTGAACGACGCGGGTTGGCTTACGCCGGCCGGGCTCCCCGTCGGAACACGGACAGGGGTTGGGCCGACGTTCTTGAGGCGGATGAAACAGAACTCACATCCCCAGATTTCGTGGCAGGGGATGCCGCGATAGTGGTAAACACCTTCGATCCTTGCCACGACGCTGCCCGCGGGTTCAGACCATCTGAAGATCCCTTCGGGCGTCGGAAGGTCCGGACCGACGGGCTTGGCCATGTGCGCAGCGCCGCACCCCACCGTAAGAAACGACAGGCCAACCGCGATCCATGCCGGCATGCGGGCCGCAAGACGGGGCTTCGGCGAAGTCATAGGCACCCCCTTACGCAATAAGTGACTCATAAACGCCCGTGCGGGGCTTCTTGCGGGAGAACTTCATCGGTCTCTTCTCGCGCCGGGTGGCTGGGCCCGCTGCGCGAGCGACACCAGTGGTTGAGAGGCGCCAGGTGGCGCTATTTCCGGTTCCCCGTTCCCCGTTCCCGGTTTCCGTGTTTCTTGTGCGGGAGCACTTCATCCATCGCCCCCGCCCGGTAGCCTTCGAGGTCCAGGGTCACATAGGCGTAGCCGAGGGCCTTGAGGTCCCGGACGATGCGGGCGCGGTGCTTGCGGACGAGGCGCCCGATGTCGGCCGGCGCGATCTCGATGCGGGCCACCGTGCCGTGGTCGCGGACGCGGCAGCCGCGGTAGCCCAGCGTCTTCAGGAGTTCCTCGGCCGCCGCCACGCGCTCAAGCGACGGCTTGCTGATCGTCTGGCCGTAGGGGAACCGGCTCGCCAGGCAGGCCATGGCGGGGCGGTCCCAGGTGGGCAGGGCCAGGGCCTTTGAGAGCGTCCGGATGTCGTTCTTCGTCAGGCCAGATTCCTTCAGGGGGCTGCGGACGCCGAGTTCCGCGGCCGCGCGCAGGCCCGGCCGCCAGGCGCTTGCGTCGTCGGCGTTCGCGCCGTCGCACACGGCGGCAAGATGCCGCTGCCGCGCAATCTCCAGGAGTCGCCTCAGGAGTTCCCTTTTGCAGAAGTAGCACCGGTCGGGCGGGTTGTTGCGGAAGTGCGGCACATCCAGTTCGCGGGTCTCGATGACCTCATGCCGGAGGCCCAGCCGCCGGGCCAGGGCCTTGGCTTCCCGGAGTTCGCCTGGCACGTACGTTTCGCTTGAGGCCGTGACGGCCAGGGCCTTCTTGCGTCCGAGGACCCGCCGCGCCTCGACCGCCAGGAGCGTCGAGTCCACGCCGCCCGAGAACCCGATGACGACCGACCCGAGTTCCCTGAGGATCGTCTCCAGCCGCGCACGCTTGGCGGCCAGACGGGCGCTGATGGTCTTGGAATTGGCCACTACTCGCCCTCCGGTGGTGCGATGATCCAGCGATGGCTCTCGGCCTCGTCGGCGGGCGCCGCGCTGACGGTTCGCGGCTCGCCGCCGACAGGCTGCACGATGACCGGTCGCGCGTCCGGCCCCGCCTTCTTGATGTACCGCAGCGTGAGCGCGGCGGCCAGGCGGATGTTCTCTTCGCTCGGCTGGCCGCGAAGGAGCGTGGTCGGCCCGGGGATGACGTCGGCCTCCAGCCGCACGTCGCCGGGCCGGAAGCAACGCTCCAGGAGGTTGCAGTCGGCCTCGCTGCGGCCCATCACGAGGAGCGTGCCGTCGGCCAGGCGGAAGTGCCGGCCCGCCTTCAGCAGTTCCACGTCGGCCACCGTCGGCGGCCCGCGCGAGAGGAGTTCCTTCAGGCGGAACGCGAAGCCCGGGTCGGTCACCAGGCACCCGCCCGCGGGCGACGGATAGTCGGTGATGCCCCACTCGGCGGCCAGGGCGATTTGCGCGTGTCGCGACCGGCCGGCGATGCCGAGAAGTTTCGCGCGGTCCACGAGGCCGCGCTTCTCGGGATCCGTGGGCGCCAGGCACTTGGCCGAGAGGGGCCGCAGCAGGAGGCCCTCCAGGCCGGCCTCGCGTTCAATGATGGCCATGACCGGCCGCCGCTGCGACATCGGGCGCTGGCCCAGGACCTCGCCGGTGAAGACGAAGTCGGCCCCCTCGGCCGCCATCAGTTCCCTGGCCCGCTGGAGCGACCAGATGCGGCAGTCGATGCAGGGGTTCATCCGTTTGCCGAGGCCGTGCTTGGGGTGCTGCACGAGTTCCAGGTCGGCCTGTGCGCCGTCGATGGTTTCCAGGCGGATGCCGAGGGCCTCGGCGGCGCGCGCGGCGCGGGACTTGGCGCCCGGGTCGGCCGGCGGCGGGGCCCACAGATGCAGGACGTGCAGGCCGACGACTTCAACGCCCAGGCGCTGCATCAGGCACACCGCGAGCGTCGAGTCCAGTCCGCCCGACATGCATCCGATGGCTTTGGCCACAGGGTTCGCCTTTCATGAGCCCGCTCGTGAGGCGGTCGCCCAGGCGACCTGCGAATCCGCACGGATTCACGGGGTACGGCGTCAGTTACGGTTGGGCCTGGGATTATGTAGCGCGGGGCTTTACGCTCCGCGCAGCCGTGCGCGGGGGATGAACCCCCGCGCTACAGTCGGCGAGAGCGGTCGCCACAACCGTAACTGACGCCGTACTTCACGGGCCGCGTCCGGCTTGTATTTCTGCTCCGCGGGGTATAGTATTCATCCGCCGCGCGGGAATCAAGCGAGGATGCCAACGTGAATGTCTCCGCACCGAAGGTGATCGCCGAGACCCTCGAGCGCGCCCTCGTGGGCCGCATCGCGGGCGACCTGCTGACGGACCGGTTCAGCCTGACGGCCTACGCCACGGCCGCGTGCATCTACAAGATCATGCCGCTGGCGGTGGTCGTGCCGAAGGGTGCCGCCGATGTGGAGGCGGCCGTCCGGGCGGCCGGCGAACTTGGCGCGGCGGTGATTGCGCGCGGGGCGGGGTCCGGCCTGTGCGGCCAGGCCCTGGGGCGGGGGATCGTCCTGGACTTCACGAAGTACATGAACCGGATTCTCGAGATCGACGCCGCGGGCAAGCGCGTCCGCGTCCAGCCGGGCGCCGTGACCGGCCGCGTCAACGAGTCCCTCGCGCCGCACGGCCTCATGCTGGGGCCGGACCCGTCCAGCGAGGCCTTCTGCACCATCGGCGGCAACCTCGGGAACAACGCCTCCGGCAGCCGCGGCATCCGCTACGGCTCCATGAAGGACTACGTGGCGTGGCTCGACGTGGTGCTGGCCGACGGGTCCCGCGCGCGGCTGGAGCCGATGGCGGAGCAGGACCCGCGGCTCGGCGCCCTGGCGGCTCGCGGCGATCTCCTGGGCCGCATCGCGGCGGGCACGCAGCGGCTGGTGGCCGACAACGCCGACCTCATCCGCCGCTATCAGCCACACACCAGCAAGAACTCCGCCGGGTACAACCTGTTCGACGTCCTGCGCGACGGCGTGTACGACCTGACGCGCGCGGTCGTGGGCTCCGAGGGCACGCTGGCCGTCATCGTCGAGGCCGCCTTGAGCGTGGTCCCCAAGCCGCGCGAGCGGGCCAGCGTCCTCTTCTGGTTTTCCAGCCTCGAAAGCGCCGGCGAGGCCGTCCAGCCCATCCTGGCCCTGAACCCGAGCGCGTGCGAGATCATGGAGCGGCACTTCCTGGACATCGTGCGCACCGACGGCACGGTGCCCAAGGAGTACCTGCCGAAGGAGGCCGACACGGTGCTCCTGGTGGAGTTCCTCTCGGACGACCGCCGGGCGAACGAGGCGTCCATTGCCGCGGTGCGCCGCGTGGTGCTCCAGGAGAAGCGCCTGGCCTTCGGCGCCGTCGATGCGTACGACCCGGCGGAGCAGGAACGCCTGTGGCTGGTGCGCAAGTGCGCGGTGCAGATTCTCCAGCGCCTGCCCGGGCCCACGCGCATCACGCCGTTCATCGAGGACGTGACGGTGCCGCCCGCGAACCTGGTGCCGTACATCCGGGGCCTGCGCGAGATCTTCGGGCGGTTCGGCGTCGAGGCGGCCGTGTACGGCCACGCGGGCGACTCCAACCTGCACGCCCGGCCGCTGCTGGACCTGCGGCGGGCCGAAGACGTGGCCCGCATGAAGGGCATCGCCGACGCCGTCTCGCACCTGACGGTGGACCTCGGCGGCACGATCTCCTGTGAACACGGCGACGGCCTGACGCGCAGCGGCTACCTGGAACTCCAGTTCGGCGAACTTTACGCCGTCATGCGCCAACTGAAGGAACTGTGGGACCCGCGGGGCATCCTCAACCCCGGCAAGGTCATCACCGACCTCCGCGAGATCCATACCGGCGACCTCCGCATGGGCCCGAACTACCGCATCCAGGTGACCGGCACGCGCCTCAACGGCGACCCGTGGGCGACCGAACTGGGGCGGTGCCACGGCTGCGGCACCTGCCGCGCGTATTGCCCCGTGTACAAGGTCCGCGGCGACGAGGTCGCCACGCCGCGAGGCAAGGCCAACCTGCTGCGCGCTGCGGCCTCCGGCGACCTGGGCCTGGAGGACATGGCCGACGACAAGATGAAGGCCATCGCCGACCTCTGCTACAACTGCAAGACCTGCCTCGTGGAGTGCCCCAGCCACGTGAACATCCCCGGGCTGGTCCTGAAGCACAAGGAGCACCTGACCGAGAGGGGCCACCTGACGCTGCGCGAGAAGATGCTCCTGCAGGTGCGGCCGATGGGCCGCATCGGCAGCCGCCTCGCCCCGCTGGCCAACGCTCTTCTGGGGTGGCGCCCGATGCGCGGCATCCTGGAATCCCTGGGCGGCGTCAACCGCCATGCCCCGCTGCCGCGATTCTCGCGGGAGCGCGTGCCGGTGGGCCAACGCATCAGCGTGCCGGTCACGCGCTCGAGCGTGGCGTACTTTGCCGGGTGCTTTGAACTGTTCAACGAGTCGGACATCGCGCGGAAGGCCCTGGAGGTCCTGGCCGCGGTGGGCTGCGACGTGGTCATCCCCGCGCAGCGCTGCTGCGGCATCCCGAAGATCTCGGCCGGCGACGTCCAGGGGGCCCTGAAGGACATGCGGTACAACCTGAACGTCCTGGCGCCCCTTGTGGAGGCGGGCTACACCGTCACCAGCGGATGCCCGTCGTGCGTGCTGACGCTTACCGATGACTACCCGGAACTGGCCGAAGGCGATGACCGGGCCCGCCTGGTGGCCGACCACACCCGCGACCTCCACGTCCTGCTCTGGGACCTGAACGAGGAGAGCGAGGGCCGCGACAAGCAGCGCTTCCGGCCCTGGACGGGCAAACGCCTGGCGTACCACGCCCCGTGCCACCTGCGTGCGGCGGGGCGCGGCGAGGCGCCGCGGCGACTCCTAGAAGAACTCCTGGGCGTGAAGTTCACCGTCACCAACGCCACGTGCTGCGGCATGGGCGGGACGTACGGCCTGAAGTCGAAGAACGCCGAGACCTCGGCCCTGATTGCCCGCGAATCGTTCCAGCGCATCCTGGAGTCGGGCGCCGAGGCCGTGGTCACGCCTTGCGGCATGTGCCGCACGCAACTGGCCGCCGGGACCGGGCTGCCCGTGTATCACCCGATGGAACTCTTGGCGCAGTCGCTCGAAGGAAGTTCAAAGTTCAAGGTTCAAAGTTCAAAGTGAACGGCACGCGGAAGTGCTAAAGTGCTGGCGTTGGCCGGCGGAAGAATATAGAATCTTAGCAGGTGCGGGAGGGAGGAAGAGTGTCTTGGACCTGCGACATCTCTTGAACGACAAACGCGAAGAAATCTTGCGCCTGGCCGCGCTTCACGGAGCACGCAATGTCCGCATTTTTGGCTCCGTGGCGCGGGGCGAAGCCGGGCCGGACAGCGACCTGGATGTGTTGGTCGATATGGAGCCGGGCCGAAGCCTGTTCGACATGGGCGGCTTGTTGACGGATCTTCAGGACCTTCTGGGGTGCAAGGTGGACGTTGTAACCGAGAAGGGCCTCCACTGGTACGTTCGCGCCAGTGTCCTGGAGGAGGCGGTGCCTCTGTGAAAGACGACAGGCTCTACCTGATTCATATCTCGGAATGCATCGGTCGCATCCAGGAGTATGTGTGCGGCGGGCGCGAGGCTTTCATGGCCTCAACGCTTATCCAGGACGCGGTTGTGCGAAATCTTCAAACGCTTGCCGAATCCAGCCGCCGCCTGTCGGATGGCATCAAAGCGAAACATCCGCAGGTGGACTGGCGCGTAATCGGCGGTTTTCGCAACGTTCTGGTGCACGACTACCTCGGCATTGATTTCGAGCGAGTCTGGGGCGTTGTCGAAAAGGACCTGCCCGAACTGAAGGTCCGGATTGCCGCCCTTCTTCAGGGGCTCGGCCAATGACGCAGCCGTCGGGACAGGGCTGCCCGTGTATCACCCGATGGAACTGCTGGCGGAGTCGCTGGCGAAAAAGAGTGGAGGAACCCCCCACGAGGGCGCATAATGCCGGGCGCCGATTGCCGTGCCAATGCGGAGAAACGGGCCATGGAATTGCAGGTTCTCCTGGAAGAAAAGCGGGAAGCCATCCTCAGCGCCTGTGCGCGCCACGGGGCCAGCAACGTGCGTGTTTTCGGTTCGGTCGCAAGAGGTGAGGCGGGGCCGCATAGCGACGTGGACGTACTGGTGGACCTTGAGGCGGGGCGAAGCCTTCTCGACCACGCGGCGCTGATGTTGGAGTTGGAGGAGATTCTCGGCTGCAAGGTGGACGTGGTGACCGAGCGCGGGCTGCGCGAGCGCATCCGTGACCGCGTGCTCAGGGAGGCGGTTCCCCTATGAAAGATGACGCGGAGCGCCTTCGTGACATCCTCGAAGCCATCCGCCAGGTAGAGAAATATGCGGCCCGCGGCCGGGCGGCCTTTGAGACCGATGAACTGGTTCAAGTCTGGTTGACCCACCATCTTCAGATCGTTGGAGAGGCGGCACGCAGACTATCTGATGATCTCCGGCGCCGCTATCCCGATGTGCCGTGGCCTCAGATTATCGCGATGCGCAACATCCTCGTGCACGACTACTTTGCGGTTGATCTGGAGGAAGTGTGGTCCGCCGTCGAGAGGGACTTGCCGACGCTGAAACGAAAGATTGGGGCCATTCTTCAGGACCTGGGTCCGTAACGCTGTGGCCGCCACGGGCATGGCTGGAACGTCATCGCCCCCAGGAGCGAACGTCGCCCTTGAAGATATAAAGGACCAGTCCGATGTCGATGAGAGCCTCAACTCCCGCGAAAACGTAACCCGTGAGGCCCGTTCCCTTGTAAGCAATCGTTGCGAAGCCCACGCCTATTGCTGCTGCCAACCAGATTCCAATGAGAATCAGGATACCCTTGAGGCCGAGTTCATGCCGCCCTAGAAAGAGGAGTATCCAGAAGAGCAAGAACGGGATAGGGAGCAGGCACACTGGCCTTCCTCCTGAAGTCTCAGTGCTCCGACGGCTCGCCGAGGATGCCGACGAGTTTCTCGAACATCTCGTCCTTCAGGGCCGCCGTCCTGGCCTCCAGCGTCAGCCTGAGGAGCGGCTCGGTGTTCGAGGGGCGCACGTTGAACCACCAATCGTCGTACTCCACCGTCACGCCGTCGAGGAAGTCCACCTTGCCGTCGGAGAACGTCTGGGCCAGGCGCTTGATCATCTCCTTCTTGTCCTGGACCTCGAAGTTGACCTCGCCGGTGGTAAAGTAGCGGCGCAGCGGCCGCACGAGACTGCTCAGCGGCTCGCCGGGGTGGGCCGAGACGAGC
>Ga0315279_10003704_pt1 | contig 21009 bp, 16 predicted proteins | sample YL17G06_20_MG_FD_203694 | JGI IMG/M metagenome (GOLD analysis project Ga0315279, IMG submission 203694) | Sediment microbial communities from Yellowstone Lake, YNP, Wyoming, USA - YL17G06_20 | ecosystem: Environmental > Aquatic > Freshwater > Lake > Sediment | place: USA: Wyoming | collected... | reverse complement strand
TGATTTGTTATATCTTTTCTATGCAGGTTATGGCCTGTCCCCCGCCCGTGTGTCCCCCTTGTCATACTTGGGTTTCTACCGGTCCAGGTCCCTCGGACGGCTACTGCGACTGGGATTGCACTGCTGGCCAAACCTGTTGCGGCGGCAGTTGTTGCAGTAACACCTGTTGCAATGGCACTTGCTGTAGTGCATGTTATAAATGCGTTAGTGGTGGATGCGTTGCTTGCAAGTGCTGGGATACAGGCGCGACATCCCGGATTCAATCGGCGGCAGTCCCACAGGCATTAGATACCGACTACACGGGCTACCGCGTATTTGAATACTTCATCACCGACCCGAACGGTGATGCCACGATAAGTTACGTCGTGAACAATTGCTATCACGTACTCTGGAAGACCTCACAGAGCAGCCCACAATCAAACGATGGGCCGGTCGTCAGCCATACATTCGATGTTGACCCCAACATCCACCCGCAGTATGACACCGACTACGGCGAAAAAACAGCCGGCATCTTCGGCGAGTGGGAGCGTCTGCCCAAGAATGGCATAGGCCTGCGGCCCGGGGACTACACCTGCAACATGCTTCTGACAGAAGAATCTTTCCACGGCAGCGGCCTTCAGGGTTTCTGGGCCCACGCAATGAAGGCAAAAGTGCAGTTCACAATACTGGGTGAGCCGTTCTGCACAAAACCCATAGTCGGCGACCTGAATAACGACTGCAAGGTTGACTTTCAGGACCTTGCCGCCCTAAGCCTGGTGTGGCTGGACTGCAACCTCGAACCGCAATCCGCCAAAGACGTCGTGGCGGACTGGGGAATAGAAATCCAACCCAAGCCAGAAATGCCACGCTAAAGCCTGTTAGCACGTGGGCAAAGAATCTCTTTTGCCAAGGTCGGTTGCTGCGTTCACATAACAACATAGTAATGTGGATTTGCCACAGAATCCGGCTGCTTCAGTTTGGCAAAGTCATCAAATAATCTTGACCATTTCTCCGCTTTGCATTATCCTATTTGGTCCTGGATTGTGCGCTTTGGATTTGCATAGCTAATCTCAGGAGGCTTAACCGACTTTCTCAAAAGTCCGGTGTGTTGCCGGACTACTTTTTTGGAAAAACGTCAGCTAAGAACACAATTTAAGGAGCTTACTTATGAAAGGAAAGTCCCTCGCATTGAAAGTGACATTGTGCGTACTTGTCGCAGCGATGTGTATTGGCGTCACTACCTACGCACAAAAACAGCAAGTTAAATACTTTGTCCACGACCCGAACCGTCCGAGACCGCCGGTTATGACCCCGCCTGCGCAATTTGGACAGCCGCCGGCTGATGCGATTATCCTCTTTGACGGCAAAGACCTCTCACAGTGGGAAAAGGAAGGTGGCAGCGAGGCAAAATGGAAAATCGAAAAAGATTATATGGAAGCTGTCGCGAAGGCAGGCAGCATCCGCACAAAAAAACCGTTCGGCAACTGCCAGTTACATATCGAGTGGCAATCCCCCGAGAAGGTCACCGGCAGCAGCCAGGGCCGAGGCAACAGCGGCATATTTCTTATGAGCAGGTACGAATTACAGGTACTCGACTCATACGAAAACGAGACTTATGCGGATGGACAGGCCGCTTCGATTTACGGGCAGTATCCGCCGCTGGTCAATGTCTGTCGCAAGCCCGGCGAATGGCAAAGCTACGATGTGAGCTTCCTGCGGCCGATATTTGACGAGAGCGGCAAATGCATCAGACCCGCGAGGATTACCATGCTGCACAACGGCGTTGTCGTGCAGAATAATATTGAAATCCAGGGCGCAACAGCACACAAACAGAAAGCTGCCTACAGCCGCCACGAGGATAAATTGCCGATCAGCATTCAGGACCACGGCAATCCCGTTCGCTTCCGTAACATCTGGATACGCGAACTGCCGGAGCAGCCTTACTTGATTACTGAGTGATATTCTGCCGCCGGCCCGCTCAGCCACACTTCTTGGCGAAAGCGATTGCTTCGGGTTATAGACGATATTACTCGAAGTGATGCAGCAAGGTTGTATCCACTCTGGCTCTGGGCAGAAACAAGCGGCGACTGGGGCAAAATCGAACGCAATTGGAAGCAACTGCGGGAACTTGCCGCTCAATCACCAAACAAAATGGAAGAGGATTGCCACAATGGCTACCTTGCAGGGCTAATCGCCTACTGCCGAATAGCCAAACGCCTTCACGATGACGCCGCTCTCGAAAACGGCCTTGCTGCGACACGCAAGACGATGCGGCAGCGACTGACCTACGAATTCGCATACACCCGAAGAGGGCTTATCACCCAGGTGCCTGTCGGGCGGCTCTATCTTCGCGCGATGGCGACACCTGACACCCGAGGTTGGCCGTCTTTTGGCAAATTACGCAGCAGACACGCACAAGCACCTGATGGATATTTACGTCGATTACCATCGCCCGACCTGGTATTTGGCCTGGAACGTCGAGACAATGTGGCGAAACGAGTGTCCCTTTGCCTTTCCAACGATGTCCGCAGAGGTATTTTCTGCGAGAGCGCTAATCCTCCGCGAGCCGGGTGAAAAGCTCAGCCGATTTGTTGACATACCCTGGTGCAAGGCCAACCTGTTTTACATCCAGAAGCTAATCCTCTGCATTGAGGCCTATGGAAACATAACGTGGGAGAAAATCCCCACGTCCCAATAGACAACTTTTCACCCCGCCTCGCAAATAACCACATAGCATCTAAAAAACTCTCTTGAACGTCCTCCGCAGGCAACAATCATTTTTTCAGCAACAGGACCTACGGATTCTGAAAATGGGTTGCCATCGCGTAATCAATTCGGGTATTATGAGCACCTGAAAAGACGGTGCTGCAACACCTGGTTACTCAGGCCAAGCTCACCTGGAAAATCCCGGACATCGGGGGTGTTTTTCCAGCAAGGAGGCGACAGAAATAAAATGGGACAAATAATCACCCTTGACCAGAATATGATTAATATGATTGCCGCCGGCGAGGTAATTGAAAGGCCCGCCAGCGTGGTCAAGGAGCTGATGGAAAACAGCATCGATGTGGGAGCAACAAAGATAACCATCTCCATTGAGGATGGCGGTCGAAAACTTATTTCGGTCACCGATGACGGCTGTGGGATGGATGCCGAGGATTTGGCTAAGGCGTTTGAGCCGCACACCACAAGCAAAATAAAAAATAGCGACGACCTGTATAACATATCAACTCTCGGATTCAGGGGCGAGGCGCTGGCAAGTATTGCCTCGGTCGCCCAGGTCAAGGCCGTAAGCAGGACAAAAGACTCAGCGGAAGCCAGCTGCATCGAGATTGACTGTGGGAATAAAAACGCCGTCAGAGCCTGCAGCGCAGACTTTGGCACAACCATCCAGGTAAGAGATATTTTTTATAAGCTGCCCGCAAGACGGAAATTTCTAAAAACCGCTAACACCGAAATAAGCCATATCATCGAGCAGTTCACACGAATCGCCCTTGGCTGCCATTTTGTCGGTGACACCTTTCAAAAGTCGAACGAGAGAAAACAGCCAAACCTGCAATCAGGTTCGGCAGCAAGCAGGAACTTAAATCTTGCGCTTATACATAACGGAAGGGAGCTTTACCGACTGTCAGGAAACCAGGGCCTTCGCCAGCGGATAGCGGAATTATTTCCAATGTTATCCGTCGGCACCTATGAAGATTTTATTGCGGCCGAAAGCGACGAAAAAGGACTGCACATATCTGTTTTGTTAGGCACGCCGAACTGTTCAAAAACAACCAACAAATTCCAATATATATTTCTAAACGGGCGGTTCATCCGCGACAAGTTCATCTCGCACGCAATCAAGGAGGCATACCGCGGCCTCGTTGAGCCGGACAGATTCCCTGTCGCCTTTCTATTCATCCAGATGCCCTATGAAGACTATGACGTGAATGTCCATCCTACCAAGATTGAGGTGCGGTTCTACAACTCCAATCTGGTCTATTCGCAGGTGCTGGCCTGTCTGCGAGAGAAACTTTTATCTACAAACCTTGAAGTGCGGGCGAAGCTGCCGGTGGCGGCAAGTGTGCTTGCAAAAGAAATCGCCCCCGCAGCGGGCCGCAGGAACCAAAATATTGCTGATGCAATCGCTGAATTCCTCAAAAAGCACAGACCCGCCCAAACATCACCGCAAGCGGGCTTCACGGCGAAAAACTACTACCCTGCTGCGAAGACCGGCACAGGTGTACAATACTCAACAGAACCGGTAGCAAACCGCAGTTCACCTCAAACTATTGCTGAGCAAAGAAACTTCATCCAGATACACGATAGCTTCATAGTTGCACAAACCGAGGACGGCTTTGTAATCATTGACCAGCACGCACTCCACGAACGCATACTATATGAGCACCTGTGCAAGCGAATAACGGCAGGCAGGCTCGAATCGCAAAAACTATTGATACCGGAAAGTTTCGAGCTCGCCGCGGGACAGGTCGATGTGATTGAAGAGCACGCAGAGCTTTTTGAAAAGCTGGGCATCGAGCTTACGCCGTTCGGGCCGAGGACCATGGCAATCCAGGCGTTTCCCACCCTGCTTGCAAATGCAGCACCGACCGATTTTGTCCAGGATTTAATCGGCCTGCTTGACCACAAGGAGACTGGTCTTGACGCTGAAAAGCTGCTTGATGAGGTCCTGAATATGGCTGCCTGCAAGGGGGCAATCAAGGCCGGCCAAAAACTCAGTGACAGCGAAATAGAACAACTGCTCGCGGACAGAGCATATACCGAATCTGCAAGTCGCTGTCCGCACGGCAGACCTACAACAATAAGATTTTCGATGACCGACCTGGAAAAACAGTTCAAAAGAACATGACAAACTGGAATGAAAAAGACAACAATCCCTCAAATCATATTTGAAAGACCATCATAAACTTATCGAGGACAGCCAAAGTGGAAATTCCGAAATGAGTAAGTGGTGCTGGTTATTTTTGGCAATGCTGTGCTGGATGTGCACTGGGTTCGTCATTTTCGGCCTACATCAAGGGCAAAATCCAGGCGCGCCCCCCCTGCCGGCCCAGGCACACAGAATTGTTTCTATGGCTCCAAATCTCACGGAGATACTTTTCGCCCTCGGCCTTGAAGACGAAATCGTCGGGGTGACACTGCACTGCAATTATCCGCCGGCAGCACAAAGCAAACCTAAGGTTGGGACATTTTGGCATCCAAATATTGAAGCGGTGATAGCAGCCAAGCCCGCTATAGTAATCACGCTCGGCATTGAGCAAAAAAGTTTTGCTGACCGATTAAGCCGAATTGGCTACGACTGCCTGTCACTTAATATCGAAAAGCTCAGCGAACTTTTCGAGGCCATCGACAGAATCGGCACGGCAGTCGGCAGACAGAAGGAAGCTAATCAGCTGGTATCGGACATTCGAGAAAAACTGAGTGACATAGCAGCTTCGGTCGGCAAAGAAAACAAAGTCAAGGTCCTCTGGGTAGTCCAGAGAGAACCTTTACGCGTGGCCGGCAGAGATACATTCATCAACGAGATGATAGAGCTGGCTGGCGGCGAAAACGCAATAGGCCCAACGGTATATAAGTACCCGCCTATCGGCGCCGAGCAGGTCATCGCAAGCCGCGCAGATGTCATAATCGAGCCATCGATGACATTGCAAGAACTTGCGGCCCAGCAAGATAACGCACTTAAATACTGGAGCAGATTCGATAATTTGCCCGCCGTGACAAATAAGCGTATCTACGTCATAAATGGCGATGTAGTCTCGCGCCTCGGGCCGCGACTGCACCAAGGCGTCGAAACCATTGCCAGATGTCTGCACCCGGGGCTTTTTGAAAACTAAGGTATGAGCAGACAGCTTACTGCAAAGAAACTGGCCGTCAGGACAGCAGCGGGACTTGTGCTCCTTATGCTGGCAATGGCCGTGTGCTCATTTATAGGCACAGAAAAAGTGTCACTGCGAGCCGTACTTGAGGGCATCGGCCCGCAGGGAACGGTAAATCCCGATTACGAGATATTCGTCAAGGTGAGACTGCCCCGAATTTTTCTGGCAGCAATTGTCGGGGCAGCGCTGGCATCTTCGGGTGTTATCTGCCAGGCCCTTTTGCGTAATCCGCTGGCGGACCCGTACATTCTGGGAATATCCAGCGGAGCAGGCCTGGGGGCAATCATTGCCGTCATCAGCGGATTAAACTGGACCTTTGCAGGACGCTCGCCAATCGCGGTCTTTGCATTTGTAGGAGCAATTGCGACGGTCTGGCTGGTGTGGTTTCTCGGCCGATTGACAGGAAAGTTCCACATCACCGGTTTACTCCTTGCGGGTGTGGTCGTGAACACCTTTTTCTCGGCGATTATAATGTTTCTTACACTGGTGGCAAAAAGCCAGCAGGTTTATGCAACGATGTTCTGGCTGATGGGCTATATGATAGAGGAAGATTTTCGGGTGCTGTGGGTCGCAGCCGGGTGTGTCACAGGGGGAATGGTGGCACTATTTTATGTGGCCGCTCAGTTAAATGCCCTTAGCTTCGGCGAGCAGGACGCCCGAAGTATGGGCATAAACACCGCCAGGACCCAGATAATTGCCTTCGCCATCACGGCATTCATAACCGCCATTGCAGTCAGTCTGAGCGGCCTGGTAGGGTTTGTAGGGCTGGTCGTGCCCCACGCAGTAAGACTGGTGTTCGGTCCCGACCACCGTCAGTTGCTGCCGATAAGCGGCATCGTCGGAGCGATATTTCTGGTGGTTGCCGACACCTTTGCACGGGTTATCGTGGCTCCGGCACAGTTGCCGGTCGGCGTCGTGACAGCCATTGTGGGCGGGCCTTTTTTCCTTCTCCTGCTGGTCAAATATAGCAGAAAAGTTAGCTGGCTAAAATGAGCAGTATCATAGAGGTCAAAGATTTAACCTTTGCTTACACATCTCAGAGCACGGTTCTGAAAAATATCAGCTTTGAGGTGAAAGCAGGGACATTTCTGGCGATAGCCGGCCCGAACGGAGCAGGGAAAAGTACACTGCTCAATCTATTGTGCGGACTGCCGGCAAAGCGGTCGGGCACGATAAAGATTGACGGGGCAGCGGTAGAATCATACAGCACCGAGGCACTTGCCAAAAAAATAGCTGTTGTGCGACAGGAATTTATACCTGTGTTTGACTTTTCGGTGGTCGATACAGTTATGATGGCAAGAACCCCTTACTATGGCCCGATTGGATTTGGGAGCAAAACCGACAGAGAAATAGTCAACGAATCGCTCAAAGCAACCGATAGCGCCCAGTTCGCACTGCGTCCCCTCGGCAGCCTCAGCTCCGGCGAGAGGCAGCGCGTCTTTATCGCAAGAGCGATGGCCCAGGACACGCCCATATTGCTCCTGGATGAGCCGACAAACTTCCTCGACCTCAAACACCAAGTCGGCATATACGATTTACTCAAATCGGCGCAACTCGAAAAAGGCAAAACAATCGTCGCAGTAACACACGATATAAACCTGGCGGCACAATACTGCGATGCAACCTTGCTCCTCGGAGCCGATGGGGGCTACCAACACGGACCGGCCAAAGACGTCTTCTCTACAGAGCAAATCCAAAAGGTCTTTGGGGTAAAAGTGTTTGCAGGCGACATCGGGCAGGAAAAGTTTTTCCTGCCCCTGGGCAAACTTGCGAAAGGCAGCGAATAAATTGCCACCAAACCGGATAGTTAATTGGCACAAATAACGGTCCATCGCTGCAACTACCTGCATACAAAGTAGTTACGACAATGCGGCTGATGTGGTCTAAGTAACCAAACTACGACAGTCAAGCCCTTTTAAGCCGCAAGGTTTTGTGCAAATTGAATTTACAAGGGACGATAATCTGTTATACTGTGTGATTCTGTTGTGCTGAAACGACACAGTCAGTTATAATAAAGGTAAGCCAGAGTGGCACAAAATCGCAAAAAACCGGTCAGAAAAAAGGCCAGTTTAACCCGGCCAGAGAAAAGCCACTTGACTGCCGCCGATATCGAGCATTTCAGGCAAATGCTATTAGAAAAGCGAAAGGAAATTCTCAAGAACGTAAACGAAATAGAAGATGAGGCCCTCAAAAAATCCCGGCTGGATGCCACCGGCGATTTATCAAGTATGCCCATCCATATGGCCGACCTCGGAACAGACAATTACGAACAGGAATTCGCTCTGGGATTGATGGACAGCGAGAGGAAGCTGATAAGAGAAATCGACGATGCGCTGGAGCGGATCGAGCAGGGAACATACGGTATCTGTGAGGGCACCGGCAAGCAGATAACAAAGGCCCGGCTTGAGGCTCAGCCCTGGGCCAGATATTGCGTCGAATATGCGAGAACGCTGGAACAGGGTCCCGCGGCGGAGCAAGAGGGATAAACGGCGTTTTATGCCTCATTATGAAAAAGCGATGTCCAGTCTGCCATAAGGTGGTTAAAGCGTCGGTTCAAGAAAAGACCGAAGAAACAAGATTTTTCCCCTTCTGCTCAGAACGCTGCAGGCTCATAGACCTGGGCGGCTGGCTGGACGGCAGATACAAGATAATCTCCGAATCACAATCACAGGAACCCGACGAACCGCCCGGCATATCGGGTCCTATTTCCCAAAAATAACGGCCGGCAACGTCCAGAGGCAAAATATCGCAAAAATCTATTGAAACCGTCTGCCGATAAGCTATATATACTTCTGTCCATTCATTGCGAAACCGATACAGGTCACGACCTTTTTGAAAGGAACCAAAATGGCGAACGAAAAACAGCCCCTCGAATTACTCGATAACCTGCTGTTTCCGAAGATATTCCAGACCTTCCGCATAGCCATTCAACCAAGCAAACTGTTTATAGCTTTCTCTGCACTGGTGATTATATGCCTGGCCGGTCGGCTTATGGACATCCGCAAAACGGTTGCGGCCGACAAAGGTTCACAAGGCAGACAAACTGAATTACAGGTTTATATGACCAACCCGGACGGCGTGCGGCCATACATCGAGGGATTGAAGGAAAGCGGCGAGCGGGCAGGTTTGTTCGCGACACTGTGGGACTTCGCCGCCGCAAAGTTCAAAGGCGCGGTAGATTCAGTATTTGCCATCAACGTGCAGGGCGTTGCGGCAAACATAGTCGATTTCTTCATAGCAATACGGTGGGCGATAAAGTACCATTTCGTTTACTGCATCATCTTCTTTGCAATAACACTCGCTGCAATTTCCGCCGGCGGCGGAGCCATCTGCCGAATCACGGCGCTACAATTCGCCCGCGGCGAGAAACCGGGCCTGAAAGAAGCAATCAGATTCGGCATGCAAAAATTCACAAGCTTTTTTACCGCACCTTTGGTGCCGATAGGCATAATCATTTTTATAGGCGTGTTTATATTCCTCCTCGGATTGATTGGCAACATCCCAAGAATAGGCGAGCTGATAATGGCTGTCTTTATGCTGCTGGCTTTTATTGCCGGTGCATTAATAGCCGTGGTCTTTATAGGGGCGGTGGCGGGATTCAATCTGATGCCCCCTGCCGTGGCATACGACGGTTCAGACTGCTTCGATGCCATAAGCCGCTCCTTCAGTTACGTATACGCCCGGCCCTGGCGGATGACTTTTTACACCGCAGTAGCCGCAGTTTACGGTGCGATTTGCTATACGTTCGTCCGATTCTTTGCATTTTTGCTGCTGTGGACAACGCACCGGTTTTTGCATCTCGGCGTCTGGGTTGATAACAGCAGCAAACAAATCAATAAACTTCCGGCAATCTGGCCGGAGCCAAAGTTCACTATGCTGGTTGATACGTCAACTCTGGCGAAGGTTAACTGGTCGGAATCGCTGTCGGCATTTCTCATACACTTGTTGCTATGGGCCGTCATCGGACTGATAGTATCCTTCATAATGAGCTTCTACTTCTCGGCCAACACGATAATCTACGCTCTTATGCGTAACAGGGTGGACAACACCGCTCTCGATGACATTTACACACCGCGTTTCAATGAGACCACCATCGAGCCGACAATCGCCGAATCCAAAGCGGATAGCGTATAGCGGACAGCGTATAGGGTATAGGGAATGTCGAATGCGCAAATCGCAAATCGTAAATCGCAAATCGACAATTGCATACTCCTTGACGCACAACCAAACAGCGGTTATCCTTAACAGCGATAACAATGATGGGCCGAACTTGTCGCGCTGAGAAAATATGCCTGACCCAAACACAAATACGCAGCAAAAAGACAAAGCTCGAAATCTATTAGAGACCGCAGCACCACCTACCGTGCTGCTGCGTTTCCGCCGGGCACTGATTATCCTCACCCACATAATCGCCTTTGCCGCTTCTCTTATGGTCTCCTTCCTGGTCGTAAACTATATGCGATTCGAGCAGAAGTGGCTTGTTAATCAGTACCCCCTGCTGCTTTTGCTCTGCATAATCGTCAAAGTGCCGGTATTCGGGTTCTTCAGGCAATATCGCGGCTGGTGGCGATATGTCAGCATATCAGACCTTATCGGGATACTTCGGGCATCGCTTGTCAGCACCCTGATAATCGTGGCTTTATGGTTCGGATTATTATCATTTAGCAGATTCACAGAGCCGGCCTCAAGCCCTCAGGACCCCCGGCAGTCAACCTTTATCCACGACAAGCTGCTGGACATAAGCGAAATCGGTCAGGGCGTATTTATGGCGGACCTGTTCGGGACATTCCTGCTGCTGGGCGGGATGCGAATGGTGATACGCCTATACTATGAGGAGTTTCGCACCGTCGAAGCAGGCCGACTAAAGCGATTTTTAATTGTCGGTGCAGGCAACACCGGCGAAGCGCTGCTGCGTGAAATCCACCGAATGCCCGTAGCCCAATATGAGGTTATCGGCTTTATTGATGATGACCCCACCAAGCAAGGCATCGGTATTCATGGAATCCCCGTGCTCGGCACTGTTGAGCAGCTGCCAAAGATTTGTGCGGACCGCAATATCGAAGAGATTGCCATCGCAATGCCGTCCGCAACGCACCAGCAGTTAAGACGCGTTATTCAGGTATGCGAAGGCACTAAAATCCGCTTCCGCACCGTTCCTTCAATCACCGATATCGCCTCGGGCAAGTACCGCATCTCCCAAATCCGCGATGTTGACATCAACGATTTGCTCGGCAGAGAGGCGGTCCAGCTTGACCTGGACCTGATAGAGGCTTTCGCGAAAGACAAGATTGTACTCGTCACCGGAGCCGGCGGCTCCATCGGCTCGGAGATGTGCAGGCAGCTATGTAATTTCAAGCCTAAGCTGCTCTTACTCGTTGAGCAGGCCGAGAACCCGCTCTTCTACATAGACCAGGAACTGCAACAGAAATTCCCTGATGTTTCCCTGAAGGCGGTTATCTGCGACATCGCCGACAGAACGAGGGTTATGCAAATCTTCGAGAAGTATAGACCACAGGTTGTCATCCACGCAGCCGCTCACAAGCATGTCCCTCTGATGGAGCTCAATCCCGGCGAAGCCGTCAAAAATAACGTCGTAGGCACACAGAACGTTGCTGATGCCACAGACCAGTTCGGCGCAATAAACTTCGTAATGATAAGCACCGACAAAGCCGTAAATCCAACCAGTGTAATGGGTTCATCCAAGCGAATCGCAGAAATGTACGTTCAGGATTTGAGCAGGACCAGCAAGACACACTTCGTAACCGTGCGGTTCGGCAACGTGCTCGGCTCCGACGGCTCAGTTGTCCCCATCTTCAAGAAACAAATCGCCATAGGCGGCCCGGTAACCATCACGCACCCTGAAATGAAGCGGTACTTTATGACCATACCGGAGGCAAGTCAGCTTGTCCTGCAGGCGGCATCGATGGGCAAGGGCGGCGAAATCTTTGTGCTCGATATGGGCGAGCCGGTGAAAATCGTCGACCTGGCAAGAGAACTTATCACGCTCAGCGGTTTCAGGCCCGGCGAAGATATCGAAATGGTTTTCACAGGCCCCCGGCCCGGCGAAAAGCTCTTCGAGGAGCTCTCAATAGAAGGCGAAGATATGCTCCGCACAGACCATCCTAAAATCAGTATATGGAAAAACATCCCGATGGACCGAGAGAAGCTGCGGGCCAGCATAAACGAGCTGGCCAACATCACCAGAAACCAGGGCACACACAGTCAGATAGTCGCAAAAATCAAAGAACTCGTCCCGGAATACATCGGCGGCAACAACAAAAATGCCGAAGCTTAGAAGAAAGGCGATTCTGTCCGAAAGGACACCGGATAGAATCTCATAAAAAAGGCCGCTTAGAGTGAAAGCGGCCTTTTTCATTTACGTTTGCCTGTGGTCAGTTATCGCTTGGCAGTTTTTGCGGTCCGGCGATATCGCTTTTACTTCGCGGATGGGCGTTATCGTAAACCTCTTTGAGCTTTCTTGTAGTAAGGTGTGTGTAAATCTGTGTTGTGGAGAGCGATTGATGGCCAAGCAATTCCTGAACGCTCCTCAAATCCGCCCCGTTATTGAGCATATGCGTGGCAAAACTATGCCTTAAAGTATGCGGACTAATCGACGGGTCAAGACCGGCCATCTTAAGGTATTTATCCATCTTGCGGCGGACACTGCGGGTGCTGAGGCGCTTGCCGTGTTTGTTCACGAACAGAACTTTCGAGTCGAAATTGCTGTTGCTCTGCGCCCGCTTATTTCTGAATTCAATATAGTGCTGAATAACCTGCAGCACCGATGAGCTGATAGGCGCGACCCTTTCTTTTTTGCCTTTGCCTCTGATATGGACAACCTCGCCCAGGAAGTCTATATCATCCATATTCAGCGATACAAGCTCACTGACACGCATACCGGTGCTGTAGAGCGTCTCGAGGATGGCTCTGTCTCTTGCGCCCAGCCAGTTATCCATCGGCGGTGTTTCGAGCAACTTCTTTACATCCTCGTACTCCATAAACCTCGGCAGCCTTTTATCCTGCTTGGGTGTTCTTACTGCGGCAGCCGGATTGGAGCTAATCTGATTTCGCTTAACAAGAAATTTATAGAAGCTGCGCAGTGTCGCCAGCTTGCGGGCGGTAGTTGCTTTGGAGTATTGCCTCTCATTCAAAAAGGCCAGATACCCTCTGACCGTATTGACATCGGCCGACAAAAGTATTTCATCAACTTTGGATTTGGTCTGCGCGGCCACAGCCGTCGCCGCACCCTCCTGATGCTGGCCCAGCGAAATCGGCTCAGCGCCTGTCACGCCTTCGGTGCCACCCGTCAAATACTCACCAAGCTGAAAGAGGTCGGCGCCGTAACACTTGGCCGTGTGTTCAGAAAAACGCTTTTCAAATCTGAGGTAATCTAAAAACTTTTGGATGAGTATGCTGTCTTCCATAATTTACCTTACAGTGCTTACTTAACTTTCAAGAACGCTAACCACATCTTCTGCGCCGATGGACACCATCGGCGCTAATTCGCGTGAATTTGTGGACCTGTATTCTTACCTAAAAGCTCATCGGCCTGGCCGATGAGTGACTGCGCAAGTTTGAAGCTCAATACCGCTGCATCAAACCAATCAAAATCGGTTCGCTTATTCTTGGCCTGCTCAATCAGGGCATCCAGAAGTTCATCTTCCCGGCCGGTCTCATAACGAAATATAAACTTCTGCCTTCCCTTATTCAGAACTAATTGTCGCATCGTCTTTTTCATTTCCGTCAAGCGCGTTAAATCGCCACTTCAGAAAATACCCATCGTTTTTTATCGGCCAATAAGACCTTTGTCTTTACAAATTAAGGGCAAATGTGGACAAATTCTGCGGAAATTTATCAGACCATAAAGACAGAATGTCACTTACTTACAGGTCGCTCTAAAGTAAGTTATGCCGTCTTTCTCCTCGGACCTGACAGCCCCCTGACTTCGAAGCTCACTGATATGCTTTAATACCTCCTCGCGCCGGATTCCCAGACCCGAGCATATATCATCCAGCGAGCAAGGTCTGCGTTTCAGCATTGATAATATATCTGCGGCCCTGCTGTCAATGACCCCTGCGGTATGTCGCGGCGGAAAGTCCGCCGCCACCTCACAGTTCGGTCCCATCTGACTGGCTATAGCCTCCAGCTTTTTGGGGTCAACTCTCCTGATGCCCGGTTCGGCTGTTGGCCGCACTGCCGTATTCAGATGAACCTTATCGGGGCCAATACGCTCTATCAGCCCTTTGATCTTGTTAATTTCCGCAATATCAGTATTCAAACCCTCGACAAGAAACACCTCAAGCCATATCCGACCGGCAAATTCTTTTCTGAACGCGCACAGCCCGGCTACCAGCTTCTCAATACTAATATCCCTGTGCGGACGGTTTATTTTCCCGAAGGTTGCCTCATTACCGGCATCCAGGGACGGCACCACCACATCGGCCCTTGCACAGTCCGCCCGCACATCCCGGCGGTAGAACAGCGTGCCGTTTGTGATTACAGCCACAGGGATACGGGTAAGCTTCTTTATGCCGTCTATAAGCTCACCGAGACGGCGGTGCAGCGTCGGCTCACCAGAGCCGCTAATAGTAATAAAATCGGCCTTCAAGCCCTCCTTCAGCCTGTCCTGCAGCTCAGCCAGAACCGCCTCAATAGGGACATAGTCCTTTCGTTCTATGGCTTTTTCAGTAGTCCTGCCAAGCTGGCAATAGACGCAGTCCAGTGTGCAGACCTTATGCGGCACAATATCGACACCCAGACTGATTCCCAGTCTGCGGGAAGGCACCGGTCCATATAGGTATCTTTTACCCTCAGACACTTTTCATCCGCGTACGAGGTGGAATATCTCTTTACACACCTTCAGCAAACTCTCAAGCCAGGCCGCAGGCATAACGCAACCGGCATCGGATTTTGCCTTTTCCGGCTCAGTGTGAACTTCAATAAAAAGACCGTTCGCACCGGCGGCAACAGCGGCCCTGCCATAACAAATAAGGGCGAGTCCAAACCAATCTCAACATCGCCAATCTTGAAATTACGTTTACCCATATCGTTAGCCAAAAACCAAATTACTCTGTTTGGCGGACAATATACATCATCCACCCCATTTTATTCCAGCGCTCTTTTAATTCTTGCTCTTATCCCGGCAGGCTTGGCACCTTCCGGCACCATCACGCGTACGGCCTGCGGTATCACCTCGATTTGCACGGGCAGCGCCGGCCCCGGGTCGCCGTCAATCTCAGTACTTATAGAGCCGGTTGCGGAACTGACGGTAATGGTCTTGCCCTGGCGATAAATCACATCACTACAATTAAAATGCCATTTCAACACTGTCATAAGCGAATGTTTGATAAGATGCAGCCGCGACGCGCATTTGTAAATACAGACATCCAGCAGGCCGTCTCCAAAATCGGCAAAGTGCAATATCTGCAATCCAACGGCATATCTGGAAATATTCCCGACAAAAACCAGCCCCGGACCATCGAAAATCTGCTTACCATCCACCTCAACCTTCATCGGGTTAAATTTGTAATTCCAGAATGTCCGCCATATCGGCCAGAAATAATCGGAATGGTTTATGTGCCCTTTCCGCTGTTCGCTAACGCGTTTCACGACCTGGCCATCAAACCCGAAACCAGCTATGGAGGCAAAGCACCTGCCGTTGGCACTTCCCAGGTCCAGGGCCCGAACATATCCTGCCTCAAATGTCTCTATTATGGTCTTTAGTTTGACGTTAAGACCCAATTCATTTGCCAGCAGATTCTCAGTCCCGCAGGGCACTATCAGCAACGGCTTATCGCTGCCCTCCAGACCGTGCGCAACCTCCCTGACGGTGCCGTCGCCGCCGGCAGCAACAACCATTGCACAATCATAATCCACCGCTGCATCGGTAGCCAGCTCACAGGCATGGGCGAGGGAATTGGTAAGATTTACCCTGACCTTGAACCCCTTTTCGACAAGGTATTCCTGAAACCGACGCCCCGTCCCGCCAGGACTTCTGGCTATCCTGGTGGCGCCGGATTTAGGATTCACAATGTATCTAATATAACCATCGCCAGGTTTCATAACAGACTCGTAGTTCATAGTTCGTAGTTATTTGTTTTTCCCTTGAACAATGAACAACAAACAATGAACTCACCTCAGCAGACCGCTGTCTCCCTGCTCTTTGCCAAACTCACGGAGTTTGGCCTTCACCAAAGCTGCATAACTTTTGGGAATGTGCGGCAAGCCGGATAATCCTATCTGTTTCTGCACATCAGCAATTTTTCCCTCGTCCGGCCCTTCTATCTCCACAAAATCACCCAGCAAAGGCAAATGGTCCAGAGCAATCTCACATTCGCCGAGCCGCCAGAGCCGTCGCCTTTTCTCAACCGCCAATGCCTTTTCGTATCCTAATGCAGTAAGCAGCTTTTCTGTCGAATCAGCATCTTTGATTTCAATTTCTATTTCCTGCCTTTTCTTGAAGCTGCTTTTCTCTTTGGCGCCTTTGAAAGTCAAAAAGAACCTTTCGCCCTTCTCTTCCCGCTGCCGCCGCAAACGCAGGCACTTATCGCCTCGGGCAAGAGCGCCGGCGGCGTCATCAAAATGGTAATCTATCTGCGACTGCTCCGCCACAAACCGAGCTCCACGCTCAGCCAGACTGCGTTCAACGTCCTTTAGTGAATCGACTTTCAGTTTTGCTTCGATTTCAGTGCCCATCGGTATGCAAGCCGATATGCCTAAGCGACAATACTTACTATTCGAGGCTTTACAACGATAATCTTTTTAGGCTGCTTGCCGCCCAGCGCAGCCTTTACGGAAGCCACCTCAACAGCTCGTACTTTTATGTCCTCCTCACCCAAATCGGCCGCAACAGTAATTCTGCCTCTTACTTTACCGTTGACCTGCACAGCAAGTTCAATTTCTTTCTCTTTGACCAGGTCCTGGTCATATTCAGGCCACGGTTCATACGCTATGCTCTCGGTATGCCCAAGTTTTTCCCAGAGTTCTTCCGCAATATGAGGAGCAAATGGAGCAAGAATCAAAACGAATTTCTCCACAACCGATTTGGGCTTAGTCGGCTGCTTGGCGAGATGATTTACAAAAATCATCATTGCACTTATCGCCGTGTTAAAGTTGAAGGTCTCGATGTCACTTCCTACCTTTTTTATCGTCTGATGCAATAGCCGTAGCGTCGCATCATCCGCCTCTGCCTCCTTCACACCACCGTCAAGCTCACCTGTGTTCTCATCCACAACCATTCGCCAGACTTTCTGCAAAAATCGGTGCACCCCCTCCACCCCCTGCATATTCCACGGCTTAATCGACTCCAGCGGCCCCATAAACATCTCATATAGCCGCAGCGAATCGGCGCCATACTCCGCAACAACCTTATCAGGATTAATCACATTGCCGCGGGACTTGCTCATCTTCTGGCCGTCCTCGCCTAAAATCATCCCCTGATTAACAAGCTTCTTGAACGGCTCTTTGGTGCTGACATAACCCAGGTCATAAAGAAATTTATGCCAGAACCTCGCGTACAAAAGGTGCAGCACCGCATGCTCGGCGCCGCCAATATAGAGGTCAACAGGCATCCAGTATTTCTCTTTCTCTTGATTCCAACCCTGCAGATTATTATCGGGGTCAATATATCGCAGATAATACCAGCAACTGCCGGCCCATTGGGGCATTGTGTTTGTCTCACGTCTGGCTTTTGAACCGTCAGGCAAAGTGACGTTGACCCACCGGTCAATATTAGCCAGCGGCGACTCACCCGTGCCCGATGGTTTATAATTTTCAACCGGCGGCAGCTCCAAAGGCAACTGGTCTTCCCGAAGCCCAGTCACATTACCATTTTCGATATGCAAAATTGGAAACGGCTCACCCCAGTAACGCTGCCTGCTGAAAAGCCAGTCGCGGAGCTTGTAGTTTACGGCCTTTCTTCCGAGGCCTTTTTGCGCAAGCCACTCTGTAATTTTCTCCTTGAACTCCGCAGTCGGCAAACCGTTGAACTGTCCGCTATTAATTGCCTTGCCATCTCCCGTAAAACACAGCTTACCCTGCCTGACCGATTCGGCGAACTCCGCGTCGGGCGGCTCAACTACAGGAATGATCGGCAAGCCAAACTTTGTCGCGAATTCGAAGTCACGCTCATCGTGAGCCGGCACAGCCATAATCGCACCGGTGCCGTAGCTTATTAAGACATAATCGCTTATCCAGATTGGAATCTTTTCATTGTTGACCGGATTGATTGCGTAAGCGCCCGTAAAGACGCCGGTCTTTTCTTTCGCCAAATCCGTCCTGTCTAAGTCGCTTTTTCTTGTCGCCTGCTCGCGATATCTTTCAACAGTCTCCTTGCACTCCTCAGTTGTAATCATATCTACAAGCTCAAGCTCAGGAGCCAACACCATATATGTTGCACCAAATAAGGTGTCGGGTCTGGTGGTAAATATCCAAAGGTCCCAATCGCAGCCTTCGATTTTGAATTTAACCTCGGCACCAACGCTTTTGCCAATCCAATCCGTCTGGAGTTTTTTTATCGATTCCGGCCAGTCCACCTTCGCCAAATCCTCAAGTAATCTCTCGGCGTACGCCGTTATTCCCAGCATCCACTGGCGCATCGGTTTTCTTACAACCGGATAGCCGCCTCGCTCGCTTACGCCGCTCACCACTTCTTCGTTTGCCAGAACCGTCCCCAATGCAGGACACCAGTTGACAGGCACCTCCGCCTCATAAGCCAGACGATGGTCATCTACATACTGTCGTCTCTGCTCTTCGCTCAATCCCTCCGGGATACGCAATTGCTCGATTGGCCTGGCTTTTTGCTCATTTGCGTCGAAGTAGCTATTAAAGAATTTTAGAAATATCCATTGGGTCCACTTGTAATAATTGGAGTCTGTGGTCTTGACCTCGCGCTGCCAATCATAGCTAAAGCCCAGCGACTTGATTTGCCGGCGCATCCTGTCAATATTATCCTGCGTAGTTCTTGCAGGATGAGTGCCGGTTTCGACGGCGTATTGCTCTGCGGGCAAACCAAACGCATCCCAGCCCATTGGGTGGAGGACATTAAAGCCTTTCATTCGCTTGTAACGAGCGATTATATCGCTGGCGGTATAACCCTCGGGGTGACCTACGTGCAGCCCCTGCGCGCTGGGGTAAGGAAACATATCCAGCACATAATATTTGGGCCTGCAGATATCGCGGTCTTTCGCTGCAAACGTCCTGTGCTGCTCCCAGAACCGCTGCCATTTCTTTTCAATCTCACCAAAATTATAAAGACTCTTCTTGGAGCTCATCTGTCTTGCCTCTTTAATTTCAAATTGCAAATTTGAAATCTGAAATAGGTTATCGCAACAGAATAAGCGAAAAATGCGGCAAAATCCACCAAAATCCACCGACTAACACCACAGGAACTCCAGGCTGGTTACTACGATGGCTCCTAATCGGAATTTCAGATTGCAATTTGAAATCGCGAGGACAGTAAAGTTCCTCGCATTTATTGAGAAGTGGCTACTTTTTTGCGGAAGTGAGCCTGGCGGCGGGCTCCCACATTCCGTCCGGCCGAACCTGAAGCACTTCGGTGTCGCGGTAAAAGTTCAGCGTTGCAACAGCATAAGTGACCAGAGCCTCTGTGGCAGCATCCTGAGCCGTCAATAAGGCATCTTGAGCGTTAAGGACTCGACGACTGCTTGCCCGGCCATACTGCATAAGCAGAAATGTGTTTTCGATACGTTTGGTATCCAATTCGAGACTTGCTAACTGCACCCTGTAGCGCCGGGCGGCTTCCACCAAGTCCCGGAAGGAGCGGCGAATTTCCATTTCAATCGTATCCGCCATCTGCTCATATTTACGCTGCTTCTGATTCAAAACCAGAAGCGCCTGGCGGTATACATTCTGTTCAGCAACACGATCCAGCGGCAAGTCCAAGTCCACGCCAACACCTCGCTCTCTCCTCAAAGACCCCAGTTCCCGCCAGTCAGCCGGCCTCGATGTACTGTCGCCGACAGTCCCCGTTATGTTCAAGTCGGCCCGAAGACCATCTGCAGCAACATAAACCTTACGCTGGGCATCGATGACGGTATCAGCGCTGTTAATAAGATCCAGACGCCGATACAACGCAGTTTCGATTGCCTCGGCCTGGGAAAAATTGGGCTCATCCATCCGGGCAGCCCTTAAGGCCTCAAGCTCACTCTCGTCTAATTGGAACTCCGCTGTGGTCGGCAAACCCAAGACTATTTTGAACTCGTCAAGGGCATCCTTATACTTTTTTTCTCTAAGAATGTAGAGATCCAGAGCTTCAAGTCTTTGCTCTTGGAGCTGCTCCAGCTCGAGTTTTGGCAGACGCCCGGCACCAGCTAATGTCTCTACCCGCTCACAAAGCCAAGCAAGGGTATTGTAATTCCTCCGAGCATTTTTAACCGCATCATATTTCTGCAGGACTGAATAGTACTGAGTGATAATTGAGACAACAAATGTCTTGCGGAATCTGTTAAATGAACGAATCTGATACAGCACATCTCTTTCAGCTTGCGTTAGGTCTTCAAGCACCACTTTTCGGTCGCTGCCGCGAAGCAGGGGCTGTGTCACCGTTGCAGTCAACACCTGGGCCAAGCCGCTCCGCAAATTGCCTGCCATCACATCAGCCCAGACAACTCTGATTGCAGCATTGATTGTACCTCCGCTGGACAACAACTGGTTAAAGCCGAAACGCGGATCAATCCCGAATACCTCGTCATCACGATCTCTGCTATAGCCAGCACCTCCGCCGGCAAAAAACTGCGGTTCAAATTGATGCCGCACCAGCCTCAAATCAAGCGCCTTGGCATAAAGCTCTTCTTTCTGAGTCTGGTAGTCACGGTTATGCGCAGTAGCGATTGCCACAGCTTGTGGGAGAGTTAAAACGCCCGAAGCAGGCACAGCTTTTTCGACCACAATATCATTGGGCGATGGAGCTACATCACTTATCTTATAGTTGGCTTTAGGGCCGAACTCATCCTTCCATTTTTGGTCGATGATTTTATAAACCCTTTCATCCGCATCTTTTTTATAGTCGGGCCCCGTGCATCCCGCCGGAGCGCACAAACCAACCACGCCACACATAACCAAATAAATCAGATTTCTTGTAAACCGAGCAAGAATCATAACCCGTCACTCGTATCTCGTTCTGCGTGTTGTGTAT
>Ga0315279_10003702_pt1 | contig 21012 bp, 19 predicted proteins | sample YL17G06_20_MG_FD_203694 | JGI IMG/M metagenome (GOLD analysis project Ga0315279, IMG submission 203694) | Sediment microbial communities from Yellowstone Lake, YNP, Wyoming, USA - YL17G06_20 | ecosystem: Environmental > Aquatic > Freshwater > Lake > Sediment | place: USA: Wyoming | collected... | reverse complement strand
CCGGTGAAGCTTTCACCGACCATGGTGAATCCGGATAACTACATCATCTCCCTCACACGGCTCAAGACCCACCTTCAGGTGGGTGTGACCCTGACCGCCAAGAATGTGATCATGGGCGCCATCCTCGTCATGGATAAGTACCGCATGCACCCGACTGAGGCTGGAAATCGGGTGCTCGACTATAATCTCTTCACGGTCATGCGGCACCTGCATATCGACCTGGCAGTCCTCGATGGCTTCGAGGGGATGGAGGGCAGGGGGCCGGTCTTCGGCGAGCCGGTGGATCACCGTGTGGCTCTCGCCGGCACGGACTTCGTGGCCGTAGACCGGGTGGGAACGGAAGTCATGGGTGTGGACTTCGATGAGATCCGCTATCTCAATTATCTCTGGGACCAGGGCATCGGGGAAGGCGATCTCTCCAAGATCCAGGTGATCGGCGAGACGATCGAAAACTGCCGCAGGGCATATCAGATGGCCCCACGGTTTGTGCGGGACAGGCGACAGGAGAGCAAGGGGCAATTGCAGGGCCTGGCGGTCTATGAGGGTATAGAAGGAAATCTCGATCCGAAGAGCGAACGGCCGAGTCACCAAAAACACGTCATCCAACGAGCTCGGCCCGGAACTTTACAGCCCCCTGACGAAGACGACGTGCGGCGAGCGTTGGTTTGACAAGCGCCCCAAAAGGGGGACGCCGGTTCAAAGGCAACTTTTTTGTTGATAACTCCTGCCGCGATCTAGGGCCCTCCAGGAAGTTCGAAGAACAATTCCGACCCCCCGCGCGGTCACCGGACGCGCAGCGCCTGCGCCTCCGCCTTCAGGGCGAGCTCGATGGCCAGAAAGGCCTGCCGCTGCGGCATGGCCTTCTCGGTGCGGTTCAGGCAATCGAGAATGAGCTGGCCGAAGAAGGGGAACCCGACGGTGCCGTGGACCGACAGGTGGCGCTCGCCGCGGTGATCGACGAGATAGATCTGGTCCCCCGCGGGATCGCGCGCCACGTCCAGATACTTCCGCATCTCGATGTAGCCGTCGCTGCCGAGGATGATCGTCCGCCCGTCTCCCCACGCCCCCAGCCCATCGGGCGTGAACCAGTCCACGCGGAAGTAGTGCGTGGCCCCGTTGTCGCCCACCAGGGTCGCGTCGCCGAAGTCCTCGAACTCCGGATGGTCGGCGCTCCGGTAGTTGGCGACCTTGCTGTGGAGCACCGTCGCGTCCGCGGCCCCGGCATAGTAGAGGAACTGCTCGATCTGGTGGCAGCCGATATCCACCAGGATGCCGCCGTACTTCTGCTTCTGCCAGAACCAGGGAGGGCGACTGGCGGCGTTCAGGCGATGCGGACCGAGGCCGATCACCTGCAGCACCCGCCCGATGGCCCCCTCCTCGACAAGCTGCCCCGCGCGGACCGCCGCCTCGACGTGCAGGCGCTCGGAGTAATAGACGGCGTACTTCCGCCCCGTCTCGGCCACCGCGCGCCGCGCCGCCTCCAGTTGCTCGAAACTGGTGAGGGGCGGCTTGTCGGCGAAGTAGTCCTTGCCGCGGCGCATGGCGCGGAGCCCCAGCCCCGCCCGCTCGCAGGGGACGGCCGCGCTGGCGACGAGCTGCACCGAGGGGTCGTCCAGCACCTCGCCTTCGGCCCGCGCGGCCTTCGTGCCCGGATAGGTCTCCAGGAAGGCAGCGACCTTGGCGGGATCCGGATCGTGGACCCAAACCAGCTCGCCGCCCGCCTCCACGAGGCCGTTGCACATGCCGTAGATGTGGCCGTGATCGAGGCCGATGGCGACGAAGCGGAAGTCGCCCCTGCCGCAGACCGCCTGGACCCGGCCTTTGGGCGCGTACCTCATCCCGTCGGCTTTTTGCATGATGGAGTCTCCCTGCTGCTTCTCGTCGGTTGATTCCGTAATACGGGACCCGGCCGTTCTTCAGGGCATCCCCAGGCGGGCCATGCGTTCCGCGAATTCCTACCTCGGCTCGAAGCACGCCCGGCCGGGCCGGCACATCTCGGGGGAGCAGATGATGTCGTCCGGGCCGAGGACGGTCACCGTCTGGGAGCACCAACACGAACTCTCGGGTGAGAACTCGAAGTGCTCCACCTCTTCGGGGTCAGCCAGGTAGAAGCCCCGGCTTCGCAGGCGCTTGCAGACGGGCGCGGCGTTCTCGTTCATCCCTCACCTCACGCGAGCGATCGCAGGGTCCGACGGAGGAGGGTCCTGAGCAGTTCGACCTTGTACCCGTTCTCCGAGAGCGGCTGGGCCCCCGCGACGGCCGCATTCGCAACGGTCTCGGCCGTCGCGTCATCGAGGCGCCTTCCGATAAGCGCCTGTTCCGCGGCGGCGGCCCGAAGCGGCACGGTCGCCACCGCGCCGAGCATGATTCGGGCGGAGCGCACAACCCCTCCCTCCACGCGAAGCGCCACGGCGGTGGACACCAGCGGCCAGTCGAACGCGGCGCGCTCGCGGACGCTCGCGTAGGTCGAACGCACCCCCGGGGCGGCCGGCAGGCTGATGGCCGTGAGGATCTCGTCGGGCTCCCGCGCGTTTTCCCGCCGGGGGTCTCTCCCAGGGATCGTGAAGAGCCGGTCGGCCGGCACCGTGCGCGTCCCGCGGCTACTCTGGAGCACGAGCGACGCCCCCAGCGCCGCGAGCCCCATGGCGGCGTTCGAAGAGTGCGGCGCGTTGCAGGCCCCATCCCCGAAGATCGTGTGGTACCGGTTCTCGCCGCCCACGGCGTAACAGATGTCGCCGCCCTTCTTGAGGCAGCGGTACGAGGCGAGCCGGTAGTACCAGCAGCGGGGGCGCTGGAGGAGGTTCCCGCCAATCGTGGCGACGTTCCGGATCTGCGGCGAGGCCGCCTGGCCGCAGGCCTGGGCCAACGCCGTGTGCGTGGCTTGGATCCCCGGGTGGGCCGCCACCTGGGCCAGCGTCACGAGGGGACCGATCCGCAGGTTGCCCGCGGGCTCCGCCGTGACGTCCTGCATGCCCGGAACGGACTTCAGGTCCACCAGCCGGGCGGGCTCGAGGAGGTGTTCTTTCAAATGGTCGAGGAGGTCGATGCCCCCGGCCTTGAGGACGCTCCCCGGCTTCGTCGCAACGAGGCTCAGGGCCTCGGCGACGCTCGTGGCCCGCGCGAACTCGAACCGGTTCATGGCTTCCCCCCCTTCCTGGCCTCCGCCAGGGCGGCCAGCACCCGATCCGGCGTCAGGGGGAGTTGGCGGATGCGGACCCCCGTGGCGTTATAGACGGCGTTGGCGATGGCGGCCAGGGTGGGCACGAACACCGGCTCGGCCATACCGGTCGCAGAGGTGTTGTTCCCCGCATTGGCCCCCTCGGTGAAGATCGGGACGGCCTCGAACATGTCTGCCGGGCCGAGGATCTTGTAGGCCTCGAGGTTGGGATTCACCATGGTGCCCACGTTCCGGTCGAGGGTGCGATGCTCGAACAGGGCCCACGAGGCCCCCTGGATCTGGGCGCCGATCAACTGGCTCTCCGCCGTGAGGAGGTTGATCGGGATCCCGCAGTTGTTCACGCCCACCATCTTGAGGACGCGGATCACGCCGGTCTTCACGTCCACCTCCACCTCCGCGAACTGCGTGGCGGCAAGGTCCTGGCGAACGGTCTCGAACTGCCGCTTGCGATCGGCGAGACAGGCGATGACCTCGCCCGGCATCTTCTGCGCCGCCTCGCGGAACGAAACCTTCCGGTCCGGGTTCGCGGCGACAAAGATCTTCCCGTCCGCAAACTCGAGCTCGTCCGGCTTGGCGTTGAGGAGCGGGGCGGCCAGGGCCGCGATCCGCATCCGGGCCTCGTGCGCGGCGAGGCGCGCGGCGGGCCCCGACGAGTTGGTCGTCGTGCTCCCCCCTGAAGTCCCCCCCGGCGGGAAGCGCGTGTCGCCGACATGCACCGTGATGTCGGCGGGCCGGAGGCCCAGCTCTTCGGCCGCGATGACAGCCAGCGCGGTCCGGATTCCCGTCCCGAGGTCCTGGGCGCCATGGAACAGCTCGACGCTGCCGTCCCGGTGCACCTGCACCTCCGCGGCGACGGCTTCCCGGACCAGGACATACCAGTTGCCGTTCGCCATCCCGATCCCGCGCTTCTTCGAGCCGGCGCCGGCACCCGGCGTGGCGTTGCGGCGCTCCCAGCCGATGGCCCTGGCGCCGACGTCGTAGTAGACCTTGCGGAACGGATGCGTATCGTTCTTCCGCCGGAACTCCAAAGGATCCATGCCGAGGCGGTGCGCCAGCTCGTCCATGGCGCACTCCAGGCCGAACGCCCCCTGCGGGTGGCCAGGGGCCCGGAGGGGACAGGCCGGGCCCGCGTTCGTGAAGACGTCGTATTCCTCCAGCTTCACGTTGGGGCAGTGCTGGTACAGGTTGGCGGCCGGGCCGCCGGTCCGGGAACTGGGGCCGATCCCGCCTTCCCCGAAAACACGGTAGTGGATGGCTGTGAGCATCCCGTCGGCCTTGGCGCCGAGCCGCACCGTCATCAGGGCCCCCGGACCGTTGCCGGTGCAGAGCTGCTCCTCGTGGCGATCGAGCATGAGCTTGACCGGCGCGCCCGCTTTTCGGGCAAGCCAGCAGGCGACGACGGCGAAGGCGCTCCCGACGGCCGAGGGGGAGAGCTTGCTCCCGAAACCACCGCCCATGTGCTCCGAGATCACCCGGACCTTATTGCGGGGGAGGCCGAACGCCTCGGCCAGGCCGGCCCGGACCATGAAGACGCCCTGGGTGGAGGTGTAAACCGTGAGCCGGTCCCCCTCCCAGTGGGCGACGATCCCGTGCGTCTCGAGGACGGAATGGGTGTGAACCTGCACGCGGTACGTGGCCTCGTGGACGGCCTCGGCCTCGGCAAACCCTTTCTCCACGTCACCCCGGCTGCCCCCGCGGGCGGGGACGGTCGCCGCGGGCACGATCGGCCCGGTCACGTTGCCCTTCCGGGGGGCGTTCGGGGGGGCCGGGGCCTGTCCGTCCGCATACACGAGGGGGGCCTTCGGCGCCATGGCCTCCTCGAGATCGGTGACAAAGGGGGCCTCCTCATATTGCGCGTCCACGAGCCGCGCCGCATCCTCCGCGATCTCTTGAGACACGGCGGCGACCGCCGCGATGTCCTGGCCCGCGAAGCGGACCCGCTGCGCATCCGTCGTCCAGACCGCCTTCACGCCGGGCAGCCGTTCGGCCTTGGCCGCGTCAATCCGGACGATCTTGCCGGCGGGAACCCTTGCCCGGACCATCTTGGCCCATAGCATCCCCGGGAGCTGCACGTCATATGTGTACTTGGCTCGGCCGGTCACCTTCTGGGGAGCCTCCAGCCGGGGATGCCGCCCCTTCACGCTGCGGAGCCGCGAGTCGAGATCCCAGGGCTTCAGATCACCCGCGTCGGTGTGGACCACGAGGGTCACCGGGTCTTCGGCAGGTCCGACTTTGACCCGGAACGTGTTCTCGCCGGTGGAGTCCTGCTGCGCCATGGGTCACCCCCTCTGCTGGGCCGCTTTGTGGACGGCCGCGAAGATCCGGGAGTACGTCCCGCACCGGCAGAGATTCCCGGCCAGCCCGGCCTTGATCTCGTCCAAACTGGGATGCGGATTGTTCTTGAGGAGAGCCGTGGATGCCACCACGAACCCCGGCGTACAAAAGCCGCACTGGAGGGCGTCATGCTCGACGAAGGCGGCCTGGACCGGGCTCAGCTTCTCCGGGCTTCCGAGGCCTTCGACCGTCGTGATCTCGTGCCCGACCGCATCCACCGCGAGCATCAGGCAAGCGCAGATGGGCTCGCCGTCGAAAAGCACGGTGCACCCCCCGCACGCGCCGCGCTCGCAGACCTCCTTGGCGCCCGTGAGGCCGAGGTAATTCCGCAACGCCCGGAGCAAGGTGACCCTGGGCTCGACCGTGACCGTGTGGGTCGCGCCGTTGACCTTGAGGAGGAGGGGGATGGCATCGGGCCCCAGGATCGCCGCCCCGGCGGCGCGAGGAGCCGGCGTGACGAGCCCCGTGGCCGCGGCCCCCACCCCTACGGTCTTGAGGAATGTTCGCCGGGAAACGCTGAAAGAGTTCCGGGGATTCTTCGGTGGACGCTTCGGCATGACCCACCTCGCAAACGGCCGGCGCCCTCCCGGCCCGGCCATGAAATCCGGAGACCTGCCGCGGGATCGGGATGCGACCAGCGCCAATGCCGAGCCGCGGGCCGCCTCCCGACAGCACGGAAAATCCCCCCACCGTCACCCCGTGTCAAGGGAAAGTTGCGACTTGATCGCGAGGCATCCCCAAAGGGATGCCGGGGACACAAGGGGGATGGCTGGAACTGCCACGACGGCGGGAGAAGAAGGGGGCGAGCTGAAACGGGCAACCGCGCCCAAGGAATGGTGGGCAGGGGCAGAATCGAACTGCCGACACCGGGATTTTCAGTCCCGTGCTCTACCGACTGAGCTACCTGCCCGATCCAGAGGTGAGAGCCAAGAGCCTAGAGCCGAGACTCGCCCCAGCGGCCGTCTGGGGGACTCACTCGGAGGGCTCGGGTGAGGTCGAAAACGAGCGTAACGCTACTGAAATTGCCTCGTGGTGTCAAGGAGAATTGCCCGACGGCCCCGGGGCGCGCGGCCCCACCTTGACAGTTGCGGCTGAGTTTGCTATGTGCCTCTTGATGGAGCCGCGTGGGCCCCGTGTCCCGCGCCCCGATGTGCGAGGCCGACCGTGTCCCGTTCCGAACGCTTGGTCCAGCTCCTCACACTCCTGCACTCCCGCCCGGGGATGGAGGCGGCCGCCCTGGCCCGCGCCTGCGGCGTCTCGGAACGCACGCTCCTGCGCGACCTGGATGCTCTCACGGAAGGCGGCTTCCCGGTGTATTTTGACCGCGGCTATCGCCTGGCGGCCGCGGCCCTCCTGCCGCCTATCACGCTGACGGTGGACGAGGCGCTAGCCCTCCATCTGGCGGCGCAGGCGGCTTCCCACCATGCAGGATCGGTAGCAGCCAGGTCCCTCACCCTGGCGACCGACAAGCTCCAGCAGGCCCTCACCACGCGGCCTCCCGAGGACCCGCCGGGCCGGCAACTGGCCCTGGAGCTGCCGGTGCAGGATTCCCGGACGGAGGCGCTGCTCGAGACCTTGACAACCGCCATCGCGGAACGGCACTCCGTGAAGCTCACCTACCTCCCCGCGGCGCGGCGCAGTTCCCCCTCGCGCCGCGTGGACCCCTATCGCCTCCTCCGAGTCGGGACGGCGTGGGACCTCCTGGCGTACTGCCACGACCGGCGGCGGATCCTGCGGATTCCCGTCAAGCATCTTCGGGAGGCCTTGGCGACCCGCCGCCGGTTTCGGCCGGTCGCGGCCCGCGTGCTCGAGCGCCACCTGCACCCCGGACCTGCGCCTCCCCCCGCCTTCCACCGGGTGCGGATCGCCTACCGCCCCCCCGTCGCCGATGCGCTCAAGGAACACCCGCCGGTCGGCGCCGTCATGTGGGAGGAGGGGCCGGACGGGAGCGCGATCTTCACCATGGTGACGCTGCAGACCAAGGACCTCGTTCCCTGGCTGCTCTCGTGCGGCGATGCCGTCGAGGTGCTGGAGCCGGCCGAGTTGCGCCAGGACATTCATCGGATCGCCCGGGCCATGGCGGCACGCCACGCCGCGGGGGCGGTCTCTAAGGGTGAAGGCCTGCTCCCACCAGACCCCGACTCGCGATCACCCGCATAACCAATCAGGGATTTTCTGTTGGGAGGAGATGGGCCGTGCCGATCTACGAATATCTCTGCCAGGACTGCCGGCGCCGGGTGAGCCTCCTCGTCCGGAGCATCAGCAATCCGGGCAGGCCGACCTGTCCCCGCTGCGGCGGCCATCAACTGGAACGTCTCATGTCCCGCTTTGCGCGGCTGCGCTCCGAGGACGATCGGTTGGATGCCCTGGCCGATCCCAGCAGCTTCGGCGACCTGGACGAGAACGATCCCAAGAGCGTCGCGCGCTGGGCCAAGAAGATGGGGAAAGAGCTGGGCGAGGATGTGGGCGAGGACTTCGATCAGATGATGGAAGAGGCCATCGAAGAGGAGGCGGGCGGTGCGGGCAAGGAGGGGGGCGCCGGGGATGAAATCGGAGACGACCTCTAGCTTCGGCACTTTGGCAATCAGGCAACCCGGCAACCTGGCGTTCCGAGCCTCCCGATTGCCGGATTGCCTGATTGCCCTCCGATGGATCTGAACCGCATCCGCGACGACCTGGAACAGTTCGCCGAAGCCCTGAGCCGCGAGGAGTATCTCACCCGGTCGGGCCTGAAGGACGAGAGCCGCGCCGCCGCCGTCCGCGAGCAGTTTGCCTCGCTGGCCTCCCGATCCGCCTTCGAGGAGGTCCGCGCGGCCCTGCAAGAGGCGGCCGGGACCGACGAGGCCCGTCGCCTGCGCTTCCTCGCCGAGTTCCTCGGAACGAATCGCGTCGAGTACCAGATCCGGGACGCGAGCGACCGCCTCATCACGGCCGAGGCGGGGCAGACGATCGCCGTGGACGGCGAGCGCATCCCCCTCCGCTCGGTCGAGGTCCGGATCAAGAACGAGCCGGATCGGTCCCGCCGCGCCGCCCTGGAATCGGCGTGCCTCCGTGCGATTGCGGAGCTCACCGGGCTCCGCCGCGAGATCCTGGAGCGGTCCCACGAGGAGGTCCAACGCCTCGGGTTCACCGGGTACACGGCCCTCTGTCGGGAACTGTCGGGGATCGACCTTCCGGCCCTTCGGGAACTCACCCAACCGATCCTCGCCCGCAGCCTGGACATGTATCGGGATCTGCTGGCCTGGTATCTGCGGCGGCGGGTCGGCGTCGAGTTGCGCGAGGCGCAACGGCACGACCTCCTTCGCCTCTTCCGCGCCCCCGAATTCGACGTGCACCTGCCGCCCCACGTCCTGCGGGAGGCCGCCGAAGCGCCGCTCCGCCGCATGGGAGTGGACCCGCTGGCAGGGGGGCGGATCCGCATTGACGATGCGCCGCGGCCGAAGAAGACGCCGCGCGCCTTCGTGGCCACGCCGCGGATCCCGGACGAGGTCATCCTGGTGGTCCGGCCCGGCGGGGGCCCCGACGATTACTCGGCGTTCCTCCACGAGCTGGGCCATGCCCTCCACTACGCCTACAGCGATGCGCACCTGCCGGTCGAGTACCGGCGCCTGGGCGATCCGTCCGTGACCGAGGCGTTCGCCTTCCTGCTGGACGGCCTCTTGCGGGAACGGGGCTGGCTCCGCCGATTCGTCGGCGTGGCGCGACCCGCGGACCTCCTTCGGTTCACCGCGTTTCACAAGCTCTATTTCCTCCGCCGGTACGCGGCCAAGCTCGCCTACGAACTCCTCCTCCACGAGGAGGGCGGGACGCCACGCTCTGCCGATGCCTACCGGGATCTGCTCACCGGCGCGACGCTGGTGGACTGGCCGCGCGAACTGTACCTCGCCGACCTGGACCCGTTCTTTTACGCCGGCCGGTACCTCCGCGCCTGGATCTTCGAGGCGCAGCTCCGGAACCTTTTGCGCGAGCGCTTCGACGAGGAGTGGTACCGGAACGACCGCGCGGGTCCGTTCCTCCTGGCGCTCTGGCGTGAGGGGCAGCGCCATACCATCGAGGGCCTGGCAAGCGAGCTGGGCCTCGGCCCGCTCTCCCTGGATCCGCTCCTCACGCAGATCACGGCCGACCTCGCCTGACCACGGAAGGATCAAACCTATCCGCAGATTTCGCAGATTTCACCCAAGAGGACACAGGGCAATTGCCTGTGATCTCCTCGGAGGGTGCCGTCGCTTCCCGTGGACGGAGAATCCCATCGGATCGTATTGAAGGGCTCTGGTGCGGGAGGGAATTCGGAGGGAATCTGCGAAATCTGTGGAGAAGAGGGCCGGGACTTCCTTCCGTCAGCGGCCTTTGGCCGCGACCTGCAGTCGCGTCAGCGCCCGGTGGAGGGCGGTCTGGGCCCGGGTGAAGTCAATGCTCTCATCGCCCGCGCCCCAGTCGTGGAGGCGGCGCTCGGCGCGCTCGCGGGCCCGCTCGGCGCGCGCTGCGTCGATCTCCTCGGCGCGCTCGGCCGTCTCGGCCAGGACGATCACCTTGTCCCCCTGGACCTCGATGTAGCCCCAGGTCACCGCCAGATGTCGCTCGTCCTTGCCCTTCCAGTAGGTGATCTCCCCGATGCCCAGGGTCGTGATGAACGGGATGTGGCCCGGCAGGACGCCGAAGTAGCCCTCGGCCCCCGGCGCCACGAGCTCCGTGACCTCGTCGCTCACGATGAGGCGCTGCGGGGTCACGATCTCCAGCTTGAAGGTCGTTACGCCGACTTCCGCCATCGCTCGCCTGATGTGTGGCCCGAGCGGCCCCACGCGATCCGAGGCCGTCCGGTCCTGGTCTTCGGCCAACTGCCTACTTCAAGCCCTTGAGCCGCTCGGCCTTCTCGCGGGCCTCGTCGATCGTCCCGACCATGTAGAAGGCCTGCTCCGGCACATCGTCGCACTTGCCCTCCACCAACTCCTTGAAGCCCCGGATCGTCTCCCGGACGGGGACGTAGCGGCCGGGCTGGCCCGTGAAGGCCTCGGCCACGAAGAAGGGCTGCGACAGGAAGCGCTGGATCTTGCGGGCGCGCCCGACCACCAGCTTGTCCTCGTCGGACAGCTCGTCCATCCCCAGGATGGCGATGATGTCCTGGAGGTCCTTGTAGCGCTGCAGGATCCGCTGGACGGCCCGGGCCACGTCGTAGTGCTCCTCGCCCAGGATGTGAGGATCCAGGATGCGCGACGTCGAGGCCAAAGGATCCACCGCCGGATAGATGCCCAGCTCGGTGAGCTGCCGCGAAAGCACGGTCGTGGCGTCCAGATGGGCGAAGGTGTTGGCCGGGGCCGGGTCGGTGATGTCGTCGGCCGGCACGTAGATCGCCTGGACCGAGGTGATGGATCCTTTCTTGGTGGAGGTGATCCGCTCCTGGAGCTGGCCCATCTCTGTGGCCAGGGTCGGCTGGTATCCCACGGCCGAGGGCATGCGGCCGAGAAGCGCCGACACCTCCGATCCCGCCTGGGTGAACCGGAAGATGTTGTCGATGAACAGGAGGACGTCCTGTCCCGCGTCCCGGAAATACTCCGCCACGGTGAGCCCCGTGAGGCCCACGCGCAGCCGGGCGCCCGGCGGCTCGGTCATCTGGCCGTAGACCAGGGCCGTCTTATTGATGACGCCCGACTCCTTCATCTCCAGCCAGAGATCGTTGCCCTCGCGCGTCCGCTCGCCCACGCCCGAGAAGACCGAGATGCCGCCGTGCTCCTGGGCGATGTTGCGAATCAGCTCCATGATGATGACGGTCTTGCCCACGCCGGCGCCGCCGAAGAGGCCGGTCTTGCCGCCCTTGGTGTAGGGCTCCAGGAGGTCCACGACCTTGATGCCCGTCTCCAGCATCTGGACCTTGGTCTCCTGGTCCTCGAAGGCCGGGGCGGGCCGATGGATGGGATACATGGTGTCCGAGGTGAGAGGGCCCTGCTTGTCCACCGGCTCCCCGATGACGTTCATGATCCGGCCCAGGGTGCTCGGGCCCACCGGGATCAAGATGGGATTCCCGGTGTCCACGACCTCCATCCCGCGGGTGAGACCGTCGGTCGAGGACATGGCCACGGTCCGGACACGGCTCTCACCCATGTGATTGGCCACTTCCAGGACCAGCCGCTCGCTGTAGGAGAAGATGTCTTCGACCTTCTTCCCGGTGACCTCGAGAGCGTTGTAGATGGCCGGGAGCTTCCCCGGCGGGAACTCCACGTCCACGACCGGCCCGATGACCTGCGCGATCTTCCCGACGTTCGCCATCGCGTACTCCTCTATTGCGTCCGCCCCCACCAGGACCATCCCTCGGCCCGCCGGGCCTCGTCGAGGCCGCGCCGACCTCGCTCCGGCGGCGCCGCCTCCGGGCTTGCGGTCGTGGTCGCGGGGCGCGCCGCGCCGGGGAGCGCGGCCACATCTCGTACCAGACGGAGCAGATCCCCCCGGCGACCGGACCCGGTCGGCCCCGCGGGCCCGCCGGCCTCGGGCCGGCCCTGCTGGGGGCTATTGTCCGAGCTTCTCCCGCTCGGTTCTCGGCTCTTCAAGGTCTTCCGAATCCGCTCGATCTGGCCCACGTGATTGGCGTCGTGGTGAACCAGGTGCGCCGCGATCTGTCCGGCGCTGAGCGTCCGGAATGTCGATGCCGTCACCGTGCGCGCCCAGGCCGTGCGCCCCACGGCCCGCAGCAAGGCGACGTTGCGCGCCCGAAGGCTCCGGAACTGTTCCAGCGTGAGGCGCAGATCCTGCCGGCGATACTGGTGCCCGGCGGCCCAGCGGTCCTGATCCCAGGCCGTGACGCCGACCTCCTCCTTCGCCAGCACCTTGCGGCAGCGCCAGGCGTTCACCACCTCGACGTCGGCGAGGTGGCAGGCGATCTCGTGGATGGACCACTTCCCGGGGGCCGGCCGGCGAAGCAACTCCTCCCGCATGAGCCTCCGGGTCAGCCGCAACAGCTTCCCCGGCGTTGCCGCCAGGGCCGTCAGGGGACGCGCCGGCACCGGCTGCAGCGTGCCGCAGAGCGGACACGGCCCCACCTTCATCGCCCTAGCTTCCCGCCTGCCGGAGGGCCTCGGCGCCGCCGACGATCTCGAGAAGCTCCTTGGTGATCCGCTCCTGGCGCGCCTTGTTGAACTGCAGCGTCAGCAAGTCGATCATCTCCGAGGCGTTCTTGGTGGCGTTCTCCATGGCGGTCATGCGGGCCCCGTACTCCGCCGCCAGCGACTCCATGAGCGCCCGGTACACCTGCACCTCGACGTGCTTGGGGAGCAGACGCTCCAGGACGGCGGCCGGCGACGGCTCGAAAATAAACTCGACGACGGGTTTCCCTTCCGGCACCTCTGCCGGCTGAATGGGCAGCAGTTGCTCCATCGCCACTCGCTGCGTGGCCACCGACTTGAACTCGTTGTACACGAGATGGACCTCGTCCACCTCCTCCGCCAGATAGGCCCGGGTGAAATCCTGCGCGATCTGGGCGGCGTGAGAGTACGCGAGCTTGTCGAAGAAGTTCGCGTACTCGGACCGCACCGTGACCTGCCCGCGCCGCCGGTAGAAGTCCCGGACCTTGCGCCCCACCACCATCAGCGTGAGGGAGATCTCCGGGTCGTCCTGGTGGGCGCGCAGGAACTCCAGCGAGCGCCGGATGATATTGCTGTTGAACGCGCCGCACAGGCCCCGGTCGCCGCTGATGACGACCAGCAGCTTCCGGCGGGTACCCGCCTCGCGACTCGCCAGCAGCGGGTGCAGCTCTCGCGGCGTCCGCAGGGCCAAGTCCGACAGCACCTCGCCCATCTTGTAGGAGTATGGGCGGGCCTCCATGATCCGTCCCTGGGCGCGGCGCAGCTTGGCCGCCGCCACCAGCTTCATGGCCCGGGTGATCTGCTGGGTGCTCTTGACACTATTGATCCGTCGCCGGATGTCGCGAAGGGTCGCCATGGGTCAAATGGCGAATGCGGAATTCCTGCCTTCGATTCCGCATTCCGCACTCCGCCTTCCACATTGCGGTCAGGCCGCCTTGGCCGTTGCCAGAAACTCCGCCTTACACTCCTGGATGCACGTGTCCATCTGGGCGCGCAGGGTGTCGGCGATTTCCTTTTTCTCCGTCAGCTCCTTGGAGATCCCCGGGTAGCGGGTCTCGGCGAACTTGAAGAGCGCCTGCTCGAACGCCGCGATGGCCTCGACGGGCAGATCGTCCAGGTACCCGCTCGTGCCCGCGTGGATGATGAGGACCTGCTTCTCGACCGGGATCGGGGCGTTCTGCCCCTGCTTCAGGACCTCCACCATGCGCTGGCCGCGGGTGAGCTGGGCCACGGTGGCCTTGTCCAGCTCCGATCCGAACTGGGCAAAGGCGGCCATCTCGCGATACTGGGCCAGGTCGAGCCGGAGCTTGCCGGCCACCTGCTTCATGGCCTTGATCTGGGCGCTGCCGCCCACGCGGGACACCGACAGGCCCACGTTCACGGCCGGGCGGATGCCGGCGTAGAACAGGTCCGTCTCCAGGTAGATCTGGCCGTCGGTGATGGAGATGACGTTGGTCGGGATGTAGGCTGACACGTCCCCCAACTGGGTCTCGATGATGGGCAGCGCCGTGAGCGACCCGCCGCCGAGCTGATCGTTCAGCTTGGCCGCCCGTTCCAGGAGGCGCGAGTGGAGGTAGAACACGTCGCCGGGGTAGGCCTCGCGCCCCGGCGGCCGGCGCAGGAGCAGGGAGAGCTGCCGGTAGGCCGCGGCGTGCTTCGTCAGGTCGTCGTAGAGGCACAGGGCGTGACGCTTGGTGTCGCGGAAGTATTCGCCCATGGTGCAGCCGGCGTACGGGGCGATGTACTGGAGCGGGGCCGGCTCCGACGCCGAGGCCACCACCACGGTGGTGTAGGCCATGGCCCCCGCCTCCTCCAGGACCTTGACCACCTGCGCGACGGTGGACAGCTTCTGGCCGCACGCCACGTAGAAGCAGTAGACGTCTTTCCCCTTCTGATTGATGATGGTGTCCACCGCGATGGCCGTCTTGCCCGTCTGGCGATCGCCGATGATCAGCTCGCGCTGGCCCCGCCCGATGGGGATCATGGCGTCAATGGCCTTGATCCCCGTCTGGAGCGGCTCCTTGACGGGGCGGCGGTCCACCACGCCGGGCGCGAGCCGCTCGATGGGGCGGAATTCCTTGGCCTCGATGGGGCCCTTGTCGTCCACGGGCTGGCCCAGGGCGTTCACCACCCGGCCGACCACCGCCTCGCCCACCGGCACCGAGGCGATGCGTCCGGTCCGCTTGACCTGGTCGCCCTCTTTGATGAGCGTGTCCTCGCCCAGGAGCACGGCGCCCACGTTGTCCTCTTCCAGGTTGAGGGCCATCCCCATGACGCCGTTTGGGAACTCCAGCATCTCCATGGCCATGGCCTTATCCAGGCCGTAGATCCGGGCGATGCCGTCGCCCACCTCGATGACGGTTCCCACCTCGGCCACGTCGATCGTCGCCTCGTACGAGGCGAGATGCTGCCGGATGATCTGGCTGATCTCTTCGGCCTTGATCTGTGCCATGTTCCCCTCTGCGCCTCGGCCGCCCTGCCCAAACTACCCGCGGACCAACTCCCCCCGCAACCTGGCCAGTTGGGTCCGCAGGCTCCCGTCGTACACGAGGCTGCCGATCTGAGTGACCAGCCCGCCCAGGATCGTCGGGTCCTGCTGGACCTCGAGGTACACGGTCTTCCCGGTCATCTGCTCCAGCCGCTGCCGGAGGCGCTCCTGCGCCCCAGCCTCCAGCGGACCGGCCGTCGTCACCATCGCCCTGACCCGCCCCAGCCGCTCGTCCACCAGGGCCTCGTAGGCGCGCAGCACGCTCTCCAGCGCCGGCAGCCGCCCCGCCTCGAGGAGGATCCGGAGGAAAGACCTGGTCAGGGGCCGGACCAGGAGGCGCGCCACGACGTCGTCCAGGACCCGCACCTTGTCCCGTCGGAGGACGCTGGGATTGGTAAAAAACTGGCGGAGCTCCCGCTGCTCGCCCAAGAGGTCTGCAAAGCGCGAAAGCTCCTGGCGCACCGCCTCGAGCTCGTCAGAGGCGGCGGCCACATCCACCAGCGCCTTGGCATAGCGCCTGGCCACGGAACCGGCAATCAATTCTTGCTCCCCAAGTCGCGAACGTACTGCTCGGCCAGCCGCTTCTGGTCCTCGCTGGTCATGGCGCGGCCCAAGAGCCGCTCGGCGGCCGCCAACGACAGTGTCGCCACCTCTTCGCGGAGGGTGGCCCGCGCCCGCTTCGTTTCCATCTCGATCGCCGCCTTGGCCTCGTCGAGCACGCGCCGGGCCTCGTCCCGGGACTCCCCCAGCAGGCGCTGCCGCTCCGCCTCGACCTCCCGTTGGGCCTGCTCGCGCAGCGCGGCCGCCTCGCGTTGAGCAGCCAAGACATGGGCCCGGCGCTCCTCCTGCGCCTTGGCGGCGGCCTCGCGAGCCAGTCTCGCTTCGGCGAGAGCCTTCTCGATTCCTTCGGCCCGCTCGGCCAGGAACTTCTTCAATGGCGTGAAGAGGAACCGGGACAGGAGGGCGATGAGGATGAGGAAGTTCACCACCTGGATGAGCGTGGTGATGTTCAGATTGACGATCCCCGGCTCCGCGTGCTTCACGGCCTCTTCGGCCGCCTGCGCCAGGCCCGGCGGAAGCGCGGCCAGCACGATGAGACAGGTGGAACTCACGAAGCGGGTGACCCGTGCCAGGGATCCCATGGAACCTCCGCCAGTCATGACTGGAACAGGCATCTCCACCATCCGCCATTGGTCATTGGAAATTGGTCATCGGTCATTTCGGATTGGCCTGGACCGATCGGACGATCCAGTACCCGATCATGACGAGTTGCGTCGCCAGCAACCCCGCCAGGAGCGCCAGGACATTCACCCGGAATACCGCCACGGCTACGAAGAGGACGATCGCGACGATGGCGAACCGGAAGAGGGCGCCCTTCCACAGATGCCCCGACGCTCTCCGCGTGTCGAGATCCGTCAGGCGCATGACCGCGCGCGTGATCAGATGGAAATTGCCGAGGCTCACCGCCGCGCCCAGGCCGAATGCCACCGCCCAGCCGGAGCGGCCGACCAGGAACAGCGCCACGGTCCCGGCTGCGCCCACGATGCCTGCGCCCACCAGGGTCCGATGGATAAAGCTCTCGCGCTCGTCCAAGACGGGAATGTGAAGGAGGATGTTGCAGCCTGCGCGCGACCGTGCCGTCCAGCGGAGACCCAGCCCTCCCGACGACGCCGCTACGTCCCCGAATCTTGAGAAAGGCGGCTCAAGCTAACACGCTGAGAAAAAAGGTGTCAAGGCCTTTTTGGCCGCCCGGGTAGCCTCGCGCGCCGGCCTTCGGCGGGATGCCCCGGTGGCCGCCCGACTCTCCTTCGATCTTCGGCAACAGGACGCCGGCAGCTCTGCCGCGCGCGCCGGCCGGGACGGACCGTCACGATCCCCGCCGCCAGAGCGCGCGGACGACGTGACGCAGGATCTCCGGGTTCTCCCGGAAGCGGCGCAGGCAGTAGGCGCGCCACTTCTCACCGAAGGGCACGTAGATCCGCAACCGCTCCCCCTCCGCGCGCAGGCGCTCGCGGAGGTCGGGGCGCACCCCCAGGAGCATCTGGAACTCGTATCGGTCCCGCGGAACCCCCAGCCGCTTTATCAGTCCGCGGGCCTCCTGGATCACCCACGGATCGTGCGTGGCGATCCCCACGTAGCTGCCGGCCCCCATCAGGATCTCCAGCAGCGCGATGAAGTTGTTCCGGATGCCCTCCCGATCCTGGAAGGCGATCGCCTCCGGCTCCCGGTAGATCCCCTTGCAGACCCGGACGTTGGCCCCCTCCTCGCCCAGGCGCTTGGCGTCCTCCTGGCTCCGCCTGAGATAGGCCTGCAGGACCACTCCCACGGCGGGCGCCCCCTTGACGAGCGCGCGGTAGAGCGTCAGGGTCTCGTCGGTGCAGGTGGAATCTTCCATGTCCACCCGGACGAAATTCCCCAGGCGGTGCGCCTCGCGCACGAGACCCCGCAGGATCCCGAGGCAGAGGTCCCGATCCAGCTTCAGCCCCATGTGCGTCGGCTTCACCGAGATGTTGGACGAGAGGCGCTCTCTTTGGATCGCCCGCAGGACATCACAGTAGGCCAAGGCGTCCTCGCGCGCCTCGGCCGGGCTGGCCACATGCTCGCCCAGAATGTCCAGCGTGGCCAGAAGCCCCCGGACGTTCAGGTCCCGCACCGCCTGAACCGCCCCGGCGAGGGTCGCCCCGGCCACGTAGCGCCGGGCGAACAGCCAGAGGATGCCCTCCGGAATGATCCCGAGGGCGGCGGCGACGGCCCGATTCACGAGTGCCATATTACGCCAATCCCGTTGCCGGAAAGCGCAAAGGGCAGGCCTCCCCTCTCCAGGGGGTGCCTGCCCTCCCCGCTCGTCCCCTTTACAGTCCTTCGGGCAACAGCGTGACCTTCCCCGGCTGAGTGGGAACGCGCGCCAGGACGTCCTCCAGGATCTGATCCGGGTCGACCCCCTCCGCCTCGCCCTCGAAGGAGAGGATCAGCCGGTGCCGCAGGGAGGCGAGGGCCACCGCCCGGATGTCCCCGAAGCTCACGTTGAACCGGCCGTCCATGAGGGCCTGCACTTTCCCACCCAGCACCAGGGCCTGGGCGCCTCGCGGCGAGCTACCGTATTTCACGAAGCGCCGGACCATCTCGGGGGCCCCGGGGTCCTCGGGCCGCGTGGCCAGGACCATCTGGGTCACGTACTCCTTGACCGGCTCGGCCATGGGGACCTCCCGCACCAGCGCCTTCAAGCCCTCGACGTCGGGGCCGGCCGCCACCTTCTGCACCACCTCGGTCTGCGGCTTGGTGGTCCGCTCGACGATCTCCGCCAGCTCCCCCGCGGAGGGATACTTCACCTTCAGCTTCAGCAGGAAGCGGTCCAGTTGCGCCTCCGGCAGGGGGTACGTCCCCTCCATTTCGATCGGGTTCTGCGTCGCCAGGACGAAGAACGGCCGCGCGAGGAGGTGGTGGACGCCGCCCACCGTGACCGTCAGCTCCTGCATGGCCTCCAGGAGGGCCGACTGCGTCTTCGGCGTGGCGCGGTTGACCTCGTCCGCCAGGACGATCTGGCCGAAGAGCGCGCCTCGCTGGAAGCTGAAGTGCCGACCCCCCTCCGGCGTCTCGACCACGATGTTGGTTCCGATGATGTCGGCCGGCATCAGGTCCGGCGTGAATTGGATCCGGGAAAAGTGGAGGTCCAGGCACTCCGAGAGCGTCTTCACCAAGAGCGTCTTCCCCAGGCCGGGGACCCCTTCCAGCAGGGCGTGCCCCCCGGAGAACAGGCAGATCAGGACGCCGCGGATGATCTCCTCGTGGCCCACCACGACCTTGGCGATCTCCCGCGCGAGGGAGGCCAACACCTCGCGAAACCGTTCGGCTCGTTCTTCAGCGCGCATATGCTCCTCGTTTAGTGAGTTGAGTGCCGAGAGCCCGGAGCCGGGGACCCACGCCTTCGCGTGGGTACCCGGCTCTCAGTTCGGTTTCTGTTCGCGGCGCAGCTTGTTCAGATGCTTCTTGGCGATGTCCGCCCACTCCTTCTCCGAGGCCAGCGTGGATGCCAGCTCGATGTACTTCTCCCACTGCTCGATAGCCTTCTTGGAGTCCACGTTCTCGTACGCCATGGCTAGACCATAGGTGGCGCCTGGATGGCGAGAGTCGATGGAGAGAACCTGATTGTAGCGCGCGATGGCGTCCTGATACAGGCCCTTCTCCTGGTAGAGATCCGCCAGGTTCAGATGCGCTTCGATGAACTTCGGGTCCAGCCTGATGGCCTGGTCATACTCCGCCACGGCCTCGTGATACAGTTGCTTCTCGTTGTAGTAGATCTTGCCCAGGCCGAAGTGAACCCGGGCATTCTGCGGCTCCAGTCTCAGCGCCTTCTGGTATTCGGCGACGGCCTCGTCATACTCGCCCTTTGCCTGGCGGACGTCCCCCATGCCCACGTACGCATCCGCGTAGTCCGGCGAGAGCTCCACCGCCTTCCGGTACGCCTGGATGGCTTGATCGTACATTCGGCGCGGGCTGCTGACCAAAAGGTCGCCGAGGCACTTGTAGGAATCCGCGAAGGTCGCGTCGAGCTGGATCGCCTTGCGGAACTCTCCCGAGGCCTTCCACCGGTTAGTGGCCGCGTAGAGGGAGATCCCCAGGCCGTGATGCGCCAGAGCGAAATTCTCATCCGCCTCCAGCGCCTTGCTGAACAGCGTGATGGCTTGCTCGTGGCCCTCCCGGGTCCGCAGGCCCTGTTGCCACATCGCCCGAGCGTACAGCGTGTAGGCCAGAAGAGAGCTGGTCTGCTTCCCGAAGGCCACCCGCAGGCGCCGCTCGTCGTAGGACGAGAGCTGCGCCTGGAACTGCTGGAGAAGCGGCCGCGCGATCCGTTCCTGCCCGGCCAGGAACTCGTTGACCGGCCCCGCGATCTCCTCGAGCCGCTGGACCTGACCGCCCTCACGCGTGTCCGCAATCTTCGCCTGGACCTTGAGCGTATCCCCGTCCAGGCTGTAGGTGCCGGCCACCAGCCCCCGGGCCTGGAGATCGCGCGCCAGCTTCAGCGCCGCCTCATCCGAGAGGACGTCAGCGAACGAGACGTTCAGGCGCTGCCCCGCCCCCAGGACGGCGTCGGAGCCCACCAGCTGCACGGCGCGGACCTGCCGCAGCCCGTGCCGGATCGCTTCGCCGAGGGCCTCGCCGAATCCCTCGGGCACTCCGGCGGCCGGCCCAACGAACGGGATCACTGCCAGCGGAATCTTCGGTGCAGCGGTCGCGGGGGAGGTGGCTGGCGCCGGCGTCGCCGGCGCGGCCGCCCGACCCGGGGAGGCCACGACCCACACGGCGGCCATCAGCAGCAGGCCCACGACGGCGCGGCCTCGCGCGCTCCCGGTTGATGCTCGCGTTACTCCCATGTGACTCCCTTCCTCTGTCCTTCGATGGCGTGCTCACGCCCGCCGGCCGCGGCCACCGAACCGCGCGACCGTCGGGACAACCGAACCTGCGGTCCCCGACGACTCGCCGGCCCGCCGGCCCGTGACGCCCCGTCCAGGGGGGGCCCGAAATCGCCATCTCCGGATGGCGACATCCGGCAGGAACAGCAGGAGCGCCAAGGCCAGGAAGTACGGCCACGCCTCGATCCAGACGCGGACCTTCTTCCGGTTCTGCGTGAAGCTCTGACCCGGCTTGGCGGGGGCCGCCCCGCCCGTCAGGGTCGTCAGGTCCCGGAGCAGCCCCTCGTTGACCGAGAGGGCCCGGTGCTCCGGCGAGTACGGGACGACCAGCGACGCGACCTCGGACCCGACCATCTTCTCGCCCTTCCGCTCCGCCACGCCCACCAGATAGGCCCCCTGGTCCACGGCCGGGAAGGCGCCGCGGTACCGTCCGGGGCCCACCTGGACGAGCGGCAGGACCCCTTGCGTCTTGTCCGGATAGACCACGCCGGCGTTGGCGTCCAGGAAGTTCACGAACTCTCCCTTCGCGTC
>Ga0315279_10003701_pt1 | contig 21021 bp, 16 predicted proteins | sample YL17G06_20_MG_FD_203694 | JGI IMG/M metagenome (GOLD analysis project Ga0315279, IMG submission 203694) | Sediment microbial communities from Yellowstone Lake, YNP, Wyoming, USA - YL17G06_20 | ecosystem: Environmental > Aquatic > Freshwater > Lake > Sediment | place: USA: Wyoming | collected... | reverse complement strand
TTGGTAGTATTTCGCTTGTTTCAACTGCACGAGTTGCCGAGTTTGTTAAAGTGATCGAAGGATGTTACCGGTTTACCAATATCGCACTTGCTAATGAATTATTTAAGATAGCTGAAGAGCTTCATATTGATTTTTTTGAAGCACGGAAATATGCAAATCATCAATATTGTGACATTCATCTGCCATCAACCGGTGTTGGTGGGCATTGCATCCCTGTCTATCCCTGGTTTCTTATTAAGGAGATGGAGCGAAGAAACAAGAAAGATACTTCGCTTTTGCTTCAATTGTCCCATCGTATAAATGATGAAATGGTGGATTTTTGGGTTCAACGCATTATTACATATTGCAAAAACATAAAAAAACCGCTAAAACAAGTTAAAATTTGTGTAAAGGGAATTACCTTTAGAAAAGGAGTAAAAAGTCTTTATCGAAGTAGAAATCTTGCGCTTGTGAAGCTACTAAAAGAAAAAGGTTTAGATGTATACATTTATGACGACTTGTTTACTTATAATGAGATTGAACAGATGAATTTAAAATTTGCTTCACCAGATAAAGTTGATGTTATATTTAATCCGTTTACATTAAAATTAACGAAGGTTAAAAAATAAAGGAATTATGAAAATTACTACAGATCTTGGTGTGTAGGTACCAAATGGTTACATTTCAAATTCAAAATAACAATATTTGGAAATCACTAGATTCTGTGTCTGAATGGGTTAGTAAAAATAGGTATATTGGTTGGGATTTATATGATGGCTTAAATAGTATTCGAATTCAAAAGTTATGTAAGGGTTCGAAGTCTTTGGAAATGGTGTTTACTCAGTTAAATGTTTATTCTCCAATTAATTTAAGACCGTTACTAAAAATTGAGAAAGGAAGAGACACCAAAGGTTCCGCTCTGTTTGCTCAAACTTTCTCTAACTTATACTATTTAACTGGCAAAAAAATTTATAAAACTGAATTGGAAGAATGTATATCTTTACTTAAAGAGATGTCCTTAAAAAAAATTTATAATTTTGATTGTTGGTCAAGCCATTATTTTCCTTATTTGTCTATTAGTAAAATTAAACTTTTACCAGGGATTCCAGACATTATTGGAACAAGTCAAGTAATAATCGCTCTTTCAAAAAGTTCAAAAATTATAAAAGATAATACATTGAAAGAAATAATCAGCAGTGGTGCTCTTTTTCTGATAGAAAGATTATTAGAAAAAAGGAACGGCGATTATTTTTTTAAATATCACCTATCAGAAAATGATAAAACTGAGGTTTTAAATGCTTCTGCACAAGGTTTAGAATGTTTATCTTATGTATTAGCCCTAGAAAGAAATAATTATATTGAAGATGTATGTGAAAAAATTACAGAAAGTTTAATTAAAAATCAAAAGAAAGATGGTTCATGGATATATAGTATCAAGATTAATGGAAAAGAACGAATACAGCTAGATTTTCATCAAGGTTATATCTTAGATGGATTATTATCTTTTTTACCCTACTCCTATAATAAACATAAAATAATCGAATCTCTGAATAAAGGAATTAATTTTTATAAAAATACATTATTTTTAAAAAATGGTGAAAGTTTTTATAGATATCCAATGAAGTATCCTGTAGATATCCATAATCAAGCCCAGGGAATAATTACATTCTCAAAACTTCAAAATATTGACAGAAATTATTTATACTTTGCTGAAAAAATCGCTCTTTGGACAATCGGACATATGCAATCTGAAGAAGGATACTTTTATAGCCACAAGTGGCCAATCATTACTAATAAAATCCCTTACATGCGCTGGGGTCAGGCATGGATGATGCTAGCTTTAAGTACATTATTGAAGGAAATGGACTATGGAGAATAATATTAGAATTTTATTATGCTCTTTATCTTTAAAATCAAAGGGCGGGGTATCCAATTATGTTAGATTAATACAGGATAATTTACCTGGTGATAAATTTCTAGTAAAACACTTTGCTCAGGGATGTAATTCTAAGTTTATGAAAATTTTTTATCCGATTATAATTTTGATTCAATTACCGAAATTTAGAAACGAATTGAAAAAGTTTAATCCTCATGTTGTGCATATTTTTCCGTCACTAGATTGGGTTGCGATATTTAGAGATTATATCTTTATGAAATATGCGAAAAAATATGGTTTTACCGTCCTTTTTTTTGTAAATGGATGGAAAAAACATGTATATAAACATTTTTTTAATAAAAATATTTTTTCCAAGTTTTTTTATAAAGTTTTTATAATGCCCGATAAGATTTTAGTTTTAGCCAGTAGTTTTAAAAATGATTTAATAGAATTGGGTATCTCTTCTAAAAAGATAACAGTCACTACAACAATGGTTGAATCAGAAAAATTCAAACCACAAAATAGAATGTTTAATCCACCTTATACCCTATTGTTTTGTTCACGGATTGAAGAATCAAAAGGAATATTTCAACTATTAAATGCATTTCAAACGATATTACGAAAATATCCGTGTACAAAATTAATATACCTTGGTCAAGGAAATAAATTAAAAAATTTACGTTCAAAAATATACAATATGAAATTGGAAGAAAACATTAAATGTGTTGGATATAAATCTGGTAAACAAAAAATCGACTATTTTATTCATTCAGACATGTTAATATTACCTTCTTTTACAGAAGGTTTTCCAACTGTTTTTTGCGAAGCGATGGCCGCGGGACTACCTTATATTGGAACTCAAGTTGGTGGTCTTGTAGATGCATTTGAAGATGGAAAACAAGGTTTAGTTATTAGATCAAATCCTCCAAAATCTGAGGAAATTTCAGAGAAAATAATTAAGCTTATCGAAAACCCAAAAATAATGAAACAGATAAGCGAAAATAATTTACTAGAGGCAAAGGAGAAATATGATGTAAAGGTTATTCTTGCTGAACTTGATAACATATACCAAGAAATGATAAATATTAAAGGAAAAAAAGAATGAAAAGAAAAATTTGTTTTGTATCGTTAGGTAGCCTTCCTTTACTTACTTCAAATGAAAATCTAAAATATATGGGCGGAGCGGAATTAATGCAAGTATTAATTGGAAACGAACTCACAAAAAAAGGATATAATATCTCTTTTATTACTTATAATGAGGAAGGAGAAAGAAGAAAAAATTTTAAAAATATTAATCTAATTAAAACCTATTCATCCTCACATCATATTAATTATTTTAAAAAAGCAACATGTTTATGGGAAGCTCTAAATAAAGCAAATGCATATATATACATTCAATCCGGTGGTGTTCGTGGTCTTGTTGCTCTTTATTGTTTTATTAAAAGAAGAAAATATATTAAATGGATAGCTAGTGACAAAAATGTACTTTTAGAAGGAATTGATAATAAGACTACCATGTCTACAAAAATTACTTTGTATATAGATATTAAATTTGCTAATCTAATTATTGCTCAAAATATTTTCCAAAAACAAATAATAGAACAAAAATATCATAAGAAATGCATTATTATAAAAAACCCCATTCCAATTCAAAATAAAAAAAATTTTTTACAGAAAAAAAATAAGGAGAAAATTGTTTTATGGATTGGTACTATAAGACCAATTAAACAACCTGAAATATTTCTAGAAATTGCTCTAAGGTTACCGAAATTTAATTTTAAAATGATAGGGGGAAAAAGTGAATCAGAACCAGAGCTTTATGATAAAATACAAAAAAAAGTTAAAAACATTCCAAATCTTGATTTTGTAGGTTTTGTCCCTTATAACATGATAAATACGTTTTATGAAGAATCTTCAATTTTTGTGAACACTTCAAAGGCAGAGGGATTCCCAAATACTTTTCTTGAAGCATTTATAAATTTTTTACCTGTTATTAGCCTCAATGTTGATCCAGATGAAATCATCTGTAAGAATAATATTGGATTACATTCAAAAACATTCCAACAGATAGTTAAAGATATATTTTCTCTTTTAAATAATGATAACCTAAGAAATGAAATGAGTATAAGAGCAAGAAAATATGTTGAAGAAAATCATGATCTGAAAAAAATAACGGATCAGTTTGAAAAATTATTAATATCATTTGAAACATAGATTACATTTAAAATTATATTGAAAAAATATAATATGAAATATTTGATATATAAATAAACAATCATGAAAAAATTGAAAGAGTTAATCAAAGATATTCATATAAAGAATAATTTAAAGTATTTATACACTAAAAATTTCCTTTGGAGAAAAAGAAATGAAGATCGCAATTGTAGTCCATTATTTTCCTCCTAAACATATTGGTGGAACAGAAATCGCTTCCTTTAATATTGCGAAATATCTAGTACAAAAAGGTCATGAAGTTCACGTAATCACATGGTTAGATTCAGATTTTCCAAAAAATAACATGGAAGAAGGTTTTTATATTCATCGAGTTTTTGGAAAAAACATTCGATTTTTAACAACAATTTTCTATTGGTTTAAAATTTTTATTTGTTTAAAATCGATTCATCCAGATATCATTCATGTACAAAATTTTGGATTAGGAATTTCTGCTTTTTTTTCAAAAAAATTCTTTAGAACACCATATCTTATTTACGCAAGAGGTTCTGAAAATATATTTGATCGCTCATTCATTTTAAAAAAAATAACGAAATTAGTTATAACAAATGCAGATAAATTATTGGTTCTCACAAAGGATATGAAAAAAGAGTTAAAGATGATTTATAACGGAGAGATTTTAGTTGTACCAAATGGAATTGAATTAGATAGATTTAAGAATTTATCAAAACGTAAATTGCAAAAAATTAATAAAAAAACCATAATTTTTGTTGGAAGATTATATTCCGTAAAAGGATTAATTTACCTAATCGAAGCGATGGTGATTATTCAAAATGAAGAAAATAATACAAATTTATTAATTATTGGCATTGGTCCTGAAAAAAAATCTCTTGAAATGATGGTGAAAAAATTACATTTAGAGCATTTTGTCAAATTCATAGGCGATATTGCATACACTGAAATCCCCAAATATCTTGTTCAGGCAGATGTTTTCGCCCTACCAAGCGTTTCCGAGGGTTTTCCAAATGTAATATTAGAAGCTATGGCAGCAGGCCTCCCGATTGTTTCAACGAATATTGGTGGATTGTCTGAAATCATACATAATGAAGAGAACGGATATCTAGTCGAACCAAAGAATTCTGAACAACTAGCGTACAAAATATTAGAAATATTAAAAAATCCTGAAATAGGACATATTATGTCACTGAATAATATGGAGAAAGTAAAAGAATATAGCTGGGAATCTGTAATAGAATCTTTAGAAAACATATACATTAATATTTTAACAACTTCAAAAGGAAAAATATGATTAATAAAAAGATTTCGATCATAATATTTTTCTGGAGTGTTATTCTTTTTTGTTTAAATCTACAAAATAATTATTCAGACGATCTTAAGATAACGCTTTTTTGGATATCAATAGCTTTTATACTTGGGATCGTACTTTATCAAATTTTTTACCTAAAAAACAACCAATTTGTTCTTTTTGAAATTATTATCATTTATTTCTTATTACATCTAGTATATCAAATAGGTTACTATGGATTACGTGGAAGTGATTCTTATCGGGATTATGATTTCCTTAAAACAATTATAAACAATCATTATATCATAATACAAGCTATTGATATCGATGTATCTGGTTGGCCATTGATACATATTTGGGCGTCTTTTATTAGCATAATTACAAAGATAGAGCCGCTCATAATAGCAAAAATTCTCCCATCTTTTATTGGATCAATTATCACCATTTCCATCTATTTGTTTATATCTAATATTTACAAAAACAAAAAAGCAGCTTTATTAGCTTGTTTGTTATTTGGCACCATACCTCAATTTGTAAGTTTTGAAGCATTGTTCGTGAGAGAAAGCTATGCTCTTTATTTTTTTATTTTCTTTTTATATATATTATATGTCGCTAAACAAAGAGATGATAATTATTTATTAGCATTGTCAATTATCTTAATTCCTGTAGTTGTGCTCGCGCATCATTTTACCTCGTTTATGCTTGTTATTTTCCTACTTATTTTTATTATTTCTTCTAAAATTATTCCCTATTTATATAGGAAAAAAATAATTCCTTATTTATTTAGAGAAGATGCAAATCTACACTTTAGTAAAATATATATTAATGTTATATTTATATTATTAATGATAGCTGCATTATTATATTGGTTCTATTTTACACCAAATATAATTGATAGTTTTTTTAAAATCTATTATGAAACAACCGGAGTAAAAGAATTCGTTAGTTACGGAGAAAGAAGCGGTTTAGGTCAAACGATTGTCACTCTACGAGGTAATATACAATATTACGGTTTTTTTTTCTTCCAAGGAATTTTATCTTTAATCCTATTAACAGCATTATTATTGAAAAAACTAACACATATCATTGAAGATGTTTCCTTTACAATTTATTTACTTTTTTGTCTTTTTTTCGGAAGCTTATCACTTTATATTCTAGGTTCTTTAATTTATCCTGATAGATTTTTACCATTTGGTTGGCTCTTAGGAGTGGCCCCTCTTACTATTCTTCTATTTAATTTAAAAAATTTTCATTTTAAAAAATTTATTCTTGTAATTATAATCTCTTTTATGATTTTTAATATCTACAATATTGATCCTAATTATTATACAGGAAAAGCAGATGTAGGTGGAGGTATAGCGACAGAAAAGGAATATGCGATAGCAGAAACAATTAATGTCTCTGGACCATATTATGGATATCCCGGTGTATCGGATGCTATCTATGATATACAAGGAATAGAATTTAGATTTGGGGGGGTAAAAAACCCTATTACAACTCCTGATTTTTATAATGATTCTAATTTTGCAATTATTAACGAAGGTATATATCAACACTTCCTAGAAAGTATAAAAATAAAATCACCAATTACATATGGTAAAGTTATAACAGTATTGTCGTATAAAAATTTCTATAACATTAACAAAATTTGCGATCTTGACGATCTCTTTATTCTGACATGGAAAAAATAAATTATATACTAAAAATTTTTCACATTTTGTCAATATGCGTGCCCGTACCACCAGTCAAATAGACTGGTGGCATGCTCGGCTAACTTCGTTAACCTCGGCGGTCACGCTTAACGTGGTAAGGTTCAATTCTCAGTATTGATCATGTAGGATTCGTAATCATCGAAATGTGATTTACCGGGTTTGACCGAATCGCTTTTTGTTTTTCAATGGTTTCGGGTATATGGATCCATGTCTGTTATGGTTCTTTCACCGAGGCTGTCGAAAAAGATTGTCGGGCTCCAGAATCCACTTCCCCAAAAGAAAGTTTTTTGTATTTTGGGGAATTCGTGTAATAGTTTTTTCTTGGAAGTTCCTTTGAGAGCTTTCGCAACAACTTTTGGTCCATTGGTTCCTGCGTCGATGGTGATATGGACATGGTCTTGATCGAATCCAATTTTCAGGAGGATCCATCGATGTTTTTCACTAACCTCTCGAAAAATTTTTTCACATCGTTGTTACAGCTCCGGAAAGTTAAAGATGTTGTAACAGCATTTGGTTTTGAAGCTTAGGTGTAAGACATTTCTTCCGACACTTGAGCTATAATGCCAAATTTCGGCACGGCATACGCTAACACGATCCATAAAAATTTCTCCTGTTAGTGCCGAGCTAATGCTCATCCGGATTAACTAGAGCAGTAGCACCCCTAAAAGCTATCTAATAAAAAGAAGTTTTATTGTTGTTTCTGTGACCACCAGTCACCACTCACTTCGTTCGCTATATACTGGTGGAATTCTGTCTTTTAAAAAAAATGTTGAAATTATTCGATAAAATATGAATATAATTATCCAATTTTTATAAATTAACATTATAAGATAAATCTTATGGATTTTGAAGATATATTAAATCTTTCTTGGATATATGATCGTACCTTAATCCGAAAATTCGGAATTGGGTTATTTTTCCAATTCTTTTAAACCCGATTCGTTCTCTTGCTTTAATTGGTGGTTTATTATTCGTGGCAACAGTTGTAATAATAAATTTTTTATTATCTTTTATCAACATATTAATTATATAAAGATCAATTGCATTTAACACTCTTTTTCCACGGTAACTTTTTAAAACAAAACCATTATAGATATATGTCTTATTATTTGATATTTGTATATGATTGAATGGCGATAATTCCATGTGACCTTTCATTATCCAAACATATCCGATAATTTTTCCATTTTTTATTGCGATAACGCATTTATCACCCTTTTGTTGTTGATTTTTTAAATATTGTCTTCCAAATTCATCATAGTTATAATATTCTTCAATGATAGAATCTATATCTTTTTCTGTAGCAATTTTAAGATCTAGTTCTATTTGAGTTTCAATTTTATTAACAAAATTTTCTAAATTCAGCTCAAAAATAATAAAATTTTGTATAAAAATTATTTTATATACAATAAATTTCGATATTTTTTTAAAAAAAGACAGCAGTCCTTCATCTGCAATAATTTTTAATACTTTTTGTTTATAATTTTTATACATTGGCTAATCATTTTCCATTGATAATATTATAAATTAATAAAAGTTAAAAGAAGTTTCTTTAAAAACTTTTGTTAAAAGTTCAGGAATGTGTTGAATTACTTGAACACTCACAATTTTATTAGTTGCGGCTGGGAATACTGCGCGGTCTGAAGCATCAGCGTAAGACCCGCAGATGAAAAGCCGCATCTCTTTTTCTCCAGTTAAACCATACTCTTTTTTGTCGCACGCGGCAGGCATTCGCCTGCCCTATAAAGGTGCGACAGGAGAAAAAATTCAGATGAGTAATGTAAGTAGCGGATGCTAGCGTGCCCAGCTAAGCTGATACAAGCTTGCAGGTGAAAATCCTGCCATGGTAAAAACAGAGAGCCATGTAGCATATATCCAACTGCAACAGCAATGTTGTATGTTGAAGCGATATGTAAAGCACTACATTGGGTGAAGTGCGTCATAACCTGGCGTCCAGTAGGCAATGTTAGTGTGAGCAAACCAACAGTCCGTAACATAAAGTGAATACTGCTGCGTCGTAAGCTATGAAATGGGAAAGTCGAACCTGATAGCTTAGGGTGAAGACAGTAGATAAGTTTGAAACTCTGGATGTGTGAACTTATCTTTTCCCGGCGTAAGGGTAGCGGAATGTTAGGAAAGTTTGTATTGGAACTGGGGAGATCTCACATCATCTCCAAGGCCGAGTCTTGGAATGATAGCAGTTGGTACAGGGTAGTAGAGGTATAACCATATTTGCGGGAAAGCTGAAACGATGTGATGTGAGAAGTCGGATGAGGTCATAGTACCAATGATGGCAACAGACAGCAGAACTTTGCCTAGGGAAGGATCTCTACTTTGAGCATGTTTCAAACGGAGGTACGTGCAAATGAATGCCTATAAGGCTGATTGCAGATTGAATGAAAAAGCACAACAACTTTGTGAGAAACTATATCTTGCTGCCAAGAGGAGCAAGACCAGAAGATTCCATCAACTGTATGATAAAGTCCATAGGATGGACATCTTAAGCGATAGTTGGGATATTGTGAAACAAAACAGAGGATGTGCAGGTGTCGACGGGGTGAGTATCAGTGACGTCATAAAGTACGGACCGGATAAATATTTACAAGAATTACATGAACTTCTGCTTGATACACATAACTACCATCCTGGAAAGATTAAACGTGTGTACATTCCTAAAGCAAATGGGAAACAAAGACCGCTTGGCATACCTGTGATAAGAGACAGAATAGTACAGACCGCGACAAAGACACTGCTTGAGCCTATTTTTGAAGCTGATTTTCTTGATTGTAGTTACGGCTTCAGACCACATAGGTCAGCACATGATGCTCTTGAGGAGATCAGAGTAGTTACAAATAGAGGCTATAAGTTTGTGTTAGATGCTGATATTAGCGGTTATTTTGACAGCATTAATCATGAGAAGTTGTTGGAATTTGTTCATAGGCGGATCAGTGACAAGAAAACTCTGAAATTGATCCGAAAATGGCTCAAGTGCGGTATTGTTGATGAAGAAGAGATAAAAGAGAATCAGCTAGGAACGCCGCAAGGCGGCGTTATCAGTCCACTTCTAGCTAACATTTACTTGCACGAGTTCGACAAATTCTGGACACAACAAACACAAGTGAAAGGGAAATTGGTACGCTACTGTGATGACTTTGTCATCTTGTTTGCGAGCAGAGAAGACGCGGAATTAGGGCTAGATCTAGTGAAGACAAAGATGACAGAATTAAACCTGGAATTGAATACAGAGAAAACAAAGATTGTTGACATGAGAGGTGGCAAGGAAGGGTTTGATTTCCTTGGATTTCATCACAGACAAGTCATGTCTCATAGATATAACAGACGATATACCCTTAAATGGCCTAAGAAAGCAGCAGTGAACAAGATAAAACAGAATGTACGAGAGAAATTAGGAGAAAGAGCAATTCTGAAACTATCGCTTGAGGAGGTTGTCAAACTTCTCAATCCAATCTTAAGCGGCTGGATGAACTACTTCAAGTTCGGCAACTCATCAAAAGTGTTCAACCAGATGGATAGTTATGTACATGAACGACTAGCGATCTGGTGGAGTAAGAAACATCAAAAGAGTGGTAGACGATGGAAAACAGACTTTACGTGGAAGAAATACAAAGAATCTGGAATGCTAGTGATGAATGGAAATGTGCAATATTGGTCTACTCTTTGAATACGCAGGAAAGAAGATCATCGGAAAGCCGTGTGAGGGAAAACTTCATGCACGGTTTGATGAGGGGAAACTGGTGAAATCAGAGCGAGTAAACCAGTTTTCTACTCTACTAAAAAGCCAACGCATGACACACGAAACAACTGGGTAACCATGGAATTTAACACCAAATGTCGATACAACTGTTACGGAAAGCAATCTCACATCGACAGCTGCATTGAAGGATTTCGTGAACTCGAACCGTTCGAGTTCGGTGAGTTTGGCTTCGGAGGTGTTCATGTGCATTTTCAGGTCAATGTCCCCAAGTGCTATTCGCTTGAAGAGGCAGAAATCATGCTGAAGTCACATAGTGCTAAGAAAATTTTTGAACAACATCCTGGATTTCGGAAGCTGTACCCAAACGGTGGATTCTGGAGCGGGTACGAACATCATGGGTCAACAGGGCTTATAGATTTAGAAAAATCAACTGCGTATTGTCGCGGTCAGCAACAACGTCATGGTGTGATAGTTATTGATGATCGCCAGCAACGACTGCCTAACGTAGCGTGACCGCCGAGTGGGGATACGGCAAGACCGAAGCCCCATCAGGGGCGGAGAGCTTGCCGAGGAAACGAGGCGGAACGGGGGATTATAAGGGCGCTGCCCTTATTGTCATTCATTCTCTCCGTCCAAGGTATAGGTAATGTAATATTGGAAATCAAATTTTTGTTTTGCTATCTCAATACTTTTCGGTGAGAAATCAACCGCAAAAACCTTCTGGCATCTTTTTGCTATCTCTCTAGATATTATTCCTGTCCCGCATTCTGCATCGAGAACAACAGCTCCACGTTGTAAAAAAAGAACACTAATAATAGTTTCTTTTCTCCCAAGTTATAAAATATTCCTTTCTAAAGATACCAATCCTCAAAGCCTTCTGCTTCTTTTTCTCTCACTCTCAACTCGATTTCTTGACTGTTCATTTGCCCTCTCGATTAATAATAAGCGAATTAATTTTTTTAGCAAGTTTAAAAATTATTGAATAATCTTTCCGATAGTTGTAATTCGTTATTAATCTACCGCCGAAGCTTTTTTTAAAAATATTAATTTTCTCTTTCTGTTCATCTTTTTCAGAACGAGTATAATATCCACCCATATCAAACTCTTTTATTCCTTTATTTTTTGCATATTGTATTGCCTCCCAAATCATCAACCTATTTCCACAACCTATAAGAATTGCTTTTTCTTTACTTACTTCAAGTCGTTTAGAAGCACCTATTAACCATATGATATTATTTGTATCTTCTAAATATAATTGTCCACAGATAATTTCACTATTTAGTTCAGCAGTAAATAAAGTACCAAACCTTTTCATAAATTCAAGATCGAGATCTGTTAATCCCGGTAATTTTTTATTCTTTCTGAACAAACGATTAATTTCATAAAACTCTTCGTAATCTTTATTTAACCTGATTTGAATTCCTTCTCGTATAGCTCGTTTAATCTCATATCTACAAGATTTTTTCTGCATATTTTCCCAAATTTTATCTAATTCACTTGATAAGTCAATAACTAAAGTTGTAAAATCTTCACGTTCAAATCCTGGCAAGTCTACTTTATTTTTACAAGAACGAAAGAATACGCTATGATAATCATCAATCTCGTAGGGGAATTCACTAAATAAAACCTCCTTTGTTTTAAATATGAATATTTTTCGATTTATTTCTAAGACCATTCTGTTTTCTCCGTATCAAATGAGATAAATCATTTTATTTTTATAGATTTTTTTTATTTATTAATTAATGATTTTGTTACTAAATATTTACCGCTTTGAGTCTTTGGTATATCGTCAACGAAATCCCATTTGAATTTGCATTCCGTTCCCATTTGCGATTTTATCTTTTGTTCAATTTCTGTCTTTTCATTTTCTGGTAAACCTTTATCTATGACCGCAAAAATTCTTATCTTATTATAATCCTCCTGAATTATTTGGTATTTTTTTATGTAATCTTTATTAAGTAAAACACCTAAAAGATGGACAAAAAATAATCCTGTAACGATAGTTCCATCCTTTCTAATAAATTGTTCCTCAATTCTCCCATATAATTTTTTTATGCAAGGTAAAAAATTTCCGCAAGTACATTTTTTTGACCCAAGTATGGCCATATCGCCTATTTCATATCTGATAAACGGCATTGAATAATTATGAAGATTCGTAATAATTATACGTCCATTTTGACCTTCTACGACAGGATTATTATTTTGATCGACTATTTCAATATAATGATTAAAAGAAAAAATATGCATAAGACCATCCTTACATTCACCCGCAATAGAAGCAGTTTCTCGCGATCCATAAAAATCATACAATTTAGTTCCGAAAGCTGATTCTATTTTCTCTCTCATTTCATTAGTTAATGTTTCTGCGGAACCAACAATCTTCATCGGTTTATAAATTTTCAAATTATTTCTTTCTGCAAATTTAGCTAATTCAAATAAGGAACCTGTAAACCCTCGTATTAAATCTGGTTTATATGTATTAATAATCTCTATATAAGATTCCATATCTTTATCATTCATTCTAAAACAATCTAATATTACAATATTTTTCAACCAATTATTAATTTTCGCGTTAACACCAATCTTTCCTTTCGATAAATCTCTAGGTGATCCCCAAAAAATAATCTTTTTAATATTACATTCGTTTATATTAAGCATTTCCTGAAAGTAATATTTATTTGTAGCATCACACCATTTTTTATAACTAAGATCCTGTACAAACTTCACAGGTTCTCCAGTAGAACCCCCGGTAGAACTATCATACCATTTTCGCTTATTATAATCCCGTGATAACAATATCCTCCGATGTTTCCTCAAGATATCTTTTGTAAGTATAGGTATTTCATGAAATCTTGACAAAATTACTTTACCATTATTGACTATACCAATTTTATCAAAAATATTTTGATAATACGGCACATTTTCATATGAATGAAGAATTAATCTTTCGAGATATTTTTCTTGAAATTTGCCCAGATCGTTCGCATCATGTATTTGTTTAATTTCCCGATACTCTCTTTTAATATCATTTCCTTTGATTTGTAACATCAAATTTCGAATAAATTTTTTCATCATTTTCTACATCTTCTATTATTTATATATATTTAGTTTTCTCGCTTGATCATAATAATTATCTATTTTTCCCGAATATTTTATTTATTTTTTTTAGTCCAACTGCTTCGAAAATGATTCGTAATTCACCTTTTATAAATCCTTTTTGTAAAAAAAGGAGACTAAAATAGATTATTATTCCTATAAATATAGATGCTATAATTCCAATTATATCTATTGGATTAAAAATCCAAATACAAAATGTCATAATTATTGAAGCTATGAGGCTTTTAACAATGAACCATAAGTTCAAATTAAATGTAATATATTTACGCGACGCATAACCAACGATACTTGCAAGTATAATGTAGGCTATTAAAGTAGTAATTGCAGTAGCTATAATCCCATAATGTGGTACAAAAATAATGTTTAATACGAGGTTTGATACACAAGAGACCACAAATGCAATAATAAAAATCTTCGTTCGCTTAAATATCCATAAAGATACCCCAAAAATCTGTTCCATACCCCAAAACACTATACCGATTGCTACAAGAGGAACAATATATTGTCCCTCAGAGATAAATATTGATGTTGTCAAATGCGATAGCAATGATTTTGCTAATATGAACAAACCAAAAGCACTGGGAATCGTTACCATCAAGAGATATTTCCAAGAATATGACAAATAGATTTTTACTTTGTTTACATTTCCTTTATCATATAAATCATACACAGTAGGACCTAAGATAAAAACAAAATACGTACTAAACATAAGAGGAATTACCCCGATTCCATATGCTGCTGAATAGATCCCAATTTTCTCGGCACCTAAAAAAAATCCAACAACATAGCGGTCGCTTGATTCGATAACAAATTGAGAGAGTGAAATCGGAAGTAAAGGTACGCCAAATTGTAAATATGGTTTAAGTAATGAAAAATCTGGTTTAGTAAATCCCGCATAAGAAATAATTCTTAAAAGCATAATTACTAAAGAAACTATCGAGGAGATAATGAGCGCTAATACAGCACCAGATATTCCAAATCCCCATAAAATAAAAACAATTATTATACTAATTTCTAAATAAGTTTTAAAAATTATTATTGCAGAATAACTCTTAATCAAACCAAATACTCGAAACGAACATAAAACAATTGTATTCAATGAATTTAAAATAATGTAAATTGATGTTAATTTAATTGAATAAGCAGCAGATATATCTTTTAGAAGAGTTACCGCTATAAAATCAGAAAAGAAAAATAAGAGAAAAGAAACAATAATGCTTGAAAATAGAACAAAGATAGCCCCAGTAATTACTCCTTGAAAAATTTGTTGTTTTTGTTTTGAAGCAAGAAAACGTAAATTTGCATTGTCTAAACCAAGCAGTGTCAATGGTGAAGAAAGACTAACTGTGACCAATACAAATGCCCAGATACCGTAATCCGATGCACCAAGTGTTTTAGCAAGTATTGGAAGGAGAATTAAACCTTTTAGACTAACAATAGTTTGAGCGATACCTACTAACCCTATTCTTCTGATAAATAACGTATAACTATCAGACATTAGTTCCAGCACCATCGAGCGCAATTATATTTGTTATAGCTTCTTTATTTAAATTAAATTATAACTCATTTAGACACTGGCAAATGGTAATTATATAAAACTCTTACAATTTTTGATAAATATAGTTACTTTTTTTTGTTTCCAAAATTTTTTATTTTTCATAGTTGTTAACTAACCTATCCTGTTGATATCCAACTCTTTAGAGAGATGCTAATAGGGTTATAATTAAATAGTTTATCATCCTAATTCTTCCAACAAAACTTCAAGTGGTTCGTGATTGATACATAACCGTTTCCAAATCGAATAATTTAGAATATTCCAATAGGTCATCGCTTTTTTTGATTCTACAGATTGCATTTTACGAATCTCGTTTTCATCAAATACTTTTGAGGCTAAAGGAATTAGTGGTTCGAAAACTCCTCCTTTTTTTGCCCAACGATTTGGATGAATCCCAAAACTTTTTTTGGGGCGAGTAATGATAAATTTAGGTATATCGGCTCGATGTGCAATTTCATTTCTTAATTTATTCTTTGGCCTACTCAATTTCAACTTCCAAGGTATCAAAAAAGCATAATTTAAAACATTTAAATCATAAAAAGGAGCGTAAAGTATTTTTTTATTTCCTTCCCCTAACTTATGCCATATCGGTAATGTACTATCTTCATCACCTAAAAGAGAATATAAAGACCAAACATCATAAATTGACCTGTTTTCAAAATTTTTAATGAAATCATATCTACTTTTTATAATATCTTGATCTGTTACATTGAAATAATCACATACCCACTTTGCACACCCAAAATCATGCCAAGACCAAATAGGATTTTTTGGATTATATAGAGGGAAAGGCAAAGTATTTTCTCTTAGAATATGATTAAATTCATTAATCGATGTTAATACTTTTTCTATTCCAAGGGTATTAGTTACCCTTAAGTAAATATCTTTCAGTGGTTTTTTTGAGAATAATTTTACTATTCTTTTATCTTTCAAGTAAAGATAACGTGTCACGTTTCCAAAAGAAAAACCAGCACCTTGCCCATGTACCACAATTTTTTTATCTTGTGGGATTCCATTTTTAAATAATAAATGAAATAGTACTGATTGTAAATGATGAAGTGGTTCTTCAGAAAGCGTTATTGCTTCCAAAAAACCAGTAAGATATTCTTGAGTTGTAGGTTCATAATAATTATGGTTCATTCCAAAAGCCTCTGCTGCAGATAGAGCGTATTTTTTTTCAAAATTAGACTCTGGATCTTCAAAAGGAAATCCAGATGAATAAGACGTATCTATCATAAATTTTTTTTGGCATATACTAGATGTTATTGATGAGTCTTTACCTCCGCTCAGCAGAACCGCTATCTGATTCTTACAGGGATTTAACTTTTCGATAGATTCAATAAGATAATTATACATTATTTTAGAACTTTTTTTTATTGATTTAATTTTTTTATTTTGTTCAGGAGCATTATAAAAGTCTGTTGATTGAACCTTACATTTTCCATCAGCTATATTGATTTGTAACCGGCCCCCCGTAAACAAGTGGTTAATGTTTTTGTACAACGAGTTAGGAGGCATTACATAACGATAAACAAAAAACTCTGGTAAAACATCAGTATTTTCTTCAATTGGAACGCCAGCGTTTCTAAGCAGTGAAATATGTGTAGAACAGAAAAAATCACCACGAGGGCTAATATAATAATAGATGGATCGACCAGAAGTCGACTTCAAAACAGTAATCTTTTTTTCTTTGTTATCATAGATAACTCGTGAAAAAATAATGTTTCGAAAATCAGAGGTGGAAATAAGTGGAGATTCAACAACAGAAAATCCATTTGGATCCGAAATAAAGTCAGATAAAAACTTATCTATAATAACAGTTACCTTAAATGAATGAATGTTGAATTCCTCACTCCTAAGTGATTTAAAATTCTGTGCAATTTCGTCCTTTGTAATCGCAACTAGGAACATTTTTCTTTCACTATACAAATCTAATATTTACTATAAAAGCATACTGAAAAGAAAGAAAAAATTACCTTTGGTTTTTTTTCGTATATTTCTTCGATGGTGATTTGTCAATTTTTTTAAAAAGAATTTTTTTATTGATTTTCATACACTTACATTCTTCCCTCAAAATTAGCGATATTTATTGTTCAAATAAAAAATATTTCAATCTTTTAATTCTTCCATCAATCATAGTTAATTTATTTTCCTTATTAAATGTATGAATAGCTATGATGTTTTTATCCCAAGTTGGTTTTATAGAATAAACTTCAACTTCCTCATATTCCATATCGTTTAATTTATTTACTCGGTTTATTTTTACCGCATACCCATATGTTTTTGAACAATCCTGAGACGGCCTATAAATATAACCATTTTGTAAAAATAATTTACCAGCGGATCTTGCACTCCGAACATCTGATACAATCGGATTTTGAAGATGAGGTTTCCATCTACAACTGAATGGATTATTTGAAGAAAACAAAAATAATTCATCCGACTCTGAAGCACCATTATTTTCTCTAATATTTGTAAAAAGCCACCATTTTTCTTGATAATACAACAAAGTTGTATCGACAGCTGAAATATTCTCCATTAACTTCATGAAAAACTCCCATTGATTAGGAAACTCTTTACACTTGTATACCTCTATTGATTTATTATACATAGATTCAGGAATCATATAATACTCGTCTTTCCATTCGAAAATAAATGGATATGATAAATGATAAGGTCTATCAATGATTTTTATTGGTTTTTTATAATTACCTTTTTCATCCATTATTAGGAGTGAAATATGTGCTTTGTTATTTTTATAAACGTACTCTTCTATAAAAATATAATACAGATTATTTTTAAAAACAATGAAAGGGTCAGCCCAAAATCTATCTTTTGGTGGAACAATTTTATTAAACTGTGAAAATTTATTTCCGGAATCATCTTTTAAATTAAATAGTAAAAACCATTGTTTAAAATAAAACTTACTAAAAAGAAAATCATTAAACATTTTTAACCAATGTTCCGAAAGTAATCTTATCATTTCAACATTAGTTGGTGTAGTATAAATTCTACCCAGACTGGTTAACTGTGTTGTATTATATTTTGCAATCTTATCGAAGAATTGTTTTTCTCCAAATCTATATAATTCATCTAATTTCCGGGGGAGAAATGATAATGATTTCCAATAATAATTATTGCGATTCCGATTTACATAATGAGGATCTGTTGATGAATATGACCTATAAATTACTGTTCCATTATCCAGATCTTCTGTTAATATCTGTAAAGTTGTTCCAGTTACTAAATGGTTCTCAAAAACCTCCCAAAACCCTGGTGGTCCTCCTCTAATAACTTGGTTGTCACCGTGGTGATATGACCAAATATCATATCTCGAAGCATGTAGAATCTCACCTTTTAGAATTCTAAATCCAAGTCTGATAAAAACATCGATATTAAAGCTTTTAATTTTAACAATGTCTTCATGTTCAATCAAATCAAACAACGCTGTTTGTCGCGGTCTTACTTCTATGGTTGGAATATCAGCTAATAAACCTTTAGATTCAATCTTTTCAAATGCATTTGGACTACATTTACATAATTTATTTTCAAATTGACAATAAACGATATAAAACAATGTTTTTAGATTGTTATTAACGATTTTTTTTATCAGAATTCTTTTTTCTTTTTTGGTATCATTTAATACAATCAGCTCAATCGTGCCAAAATCTGATTTTATTATCTTTTCTAACATTACATATTCCCAAACAGGAATATCAAAAGAATCCATTAACAGGCCTATTCGTAATTTTTGATGCATCATATTAAAGTTCAACCATTTTTATTATAAAATAGTATATACTCTCATTTTATTTTTCAATATTAAATATGTTTTGTAATAGTTCATTCTTTTAAATCAATAATCGATATCAAACAAATAACAATTAAATTTTCCTACTTTTTTCCGTCTCCTATATCGTCCGCTGAGATTTCTAAATAATAATATATAATTTGTTAGAAAACAGATAGCAATTATAAAAAAAAAAAAAGAGAACATTGGCTGAAGGTTAGTACCCCTCAATGAATATCATATTATTAGGAATATTTATGGGAACTATTCGAAACAAAAGATTGATGGTGAATGAATTTGTTTTGGCATACTGATTTGTAACAGATCTACTCAATCCTGCTCAGCACTATGAGCATCCTTGTAGAAGATGGAGAAATAATTCGAATCCCTACCCAAAGAACTCTGAAGTATGACAGACCAGTGCATGGAATCATCCAATTGAGATGCCATATTTATTAGGGAGGAATTTTCAAAGAATGCACCTAAAACCTGAAAAAGATCTATTCGTGATCGGTTAAGGGCATTTTGCGATGGCTCGGTTCCATCTCATAGCTCGTATTTAGCACCTTAACTCGATGTCGAAGATTGTTTATCAACAGGAGATTTCTGCATATCTTTGCTTGGTATTGTCACATGTATAGAATTTGTTGGTAAAAGTTACCAACGTTATTCATATTTCGCTAAAACCTCTTGGATAGCTTTCATGATTTCCTTCTTATCTTCCTTTTTGATCCTTACATGTCTCATTATTGCGCAATAGAGTTCTCCCTTCAACTTTCCTGAATCGATCCTTTTCTCCGCTCTCCCTTGATATTTCCAGATTTGTTTCTTCTTTTCAGGGTCCCATGTCACCTCATAAGCGTACTTACATCCTTTGATCGTCTTTATTACATGTGCCATAGTTAGTATTGGTAATTTGTTACCAATATTTAATCTAATCTGTTGAAACCATGTTATTTTGATCCTTGTATTTTCTTAACCGATCACAGATGGAAAAAGATCCTGAACCATTGTGTATATGTATAGTATAAGAAAATTTCTCACTTGGATATGTCACATACTCACGGGAGAGAAAACGTTTAGGTAACTTAACGATTTTCAGAACATAGAAGTGTTATCATCTTGACTTTGCCACCATAGTGCCTAATGAAAAGAGATATCAGGAGAAGTCTCCTCATATCTCTTTATGCAAAACACAACAATTTCATTAGGCGCTATTGTAATGATACACCAGATAGAAAACCGTTACGGTCTTTTCCAGAACCTGTTTAGCGACATAGGTGTCAACGCCAAGCTTTCAATTCAACAACCAAGAGATGCACATCGGTTTTTCCCAGATTTTCCGCGGTATGAGAGGTCGCATCCATCCAGAGTACCTGCCCGGTTTTGAGATCTAGTTCTTGTGTTTTGCCTTCTAATGGTGTCACCTTTAATTTCCCACCGCTGACAATATAAATCACATGATCAGGGTGGCTATGCATGGCGGCTTTTACACCGGGTTTAAACCGGGTGTCGAACACGCGCACGCGGTTATTTTCCATGATGAGTTTAGACACATTTGACGCTGCCTGTAACGCATCTAACATCTTTGCCATATTTTTTCAACTCCTTTCTTTTTTTTATATTTCTTCGAGAATTGTCATTCAATTGTTTTGATAGTATAATATGTTATAGTAAAAACACCTGTAAAACGATTCAAAAACAATTGCTCTAGATCGTAGATTTTTTGAAAAAAAAAAGAAAAAAAGATGTTAAAAAATAAGAGTGATAAAATCTAGGTGATATCTAAAATTTTACAT
>Ga0315279_10003700_pt1 | contig 21032 bp, 23 predicted proteins | sample YL17G06_20_MG_FD_203694 | JGI IMG/M metagenome (GOLD analysis project Ga0315279, IMG submission 203694) | Sediment microbial communities from Yellowstone Lake, YNP, Wyoming, USA - YL17G06_20 | ecosystem: Environmental > Aquatic > Freshwater > Lake > Sediment | place: USA: Wyoming | collected... | reverse complement strand
GTTCCACATCGAGAAGGACAGCTTAAGGGCGCCAATCTCAGCTCGGCTGTAGACGTCGTCAACGAGCTTGGATCCTTTCTCTTCGATATACCTCTTGACGATGGTACTTGTGTCAAGATACACGTTTTCTGCGCTTATCTCTCATCCGTCTGATCGTCTTAGCCGTCGATCCCCTGACTTTGGGCCTATGGCTTATGATTTCTTGAGATGAAGGATATGAGTCCAGAACAATTCCAGCGCTTGACGCAAAGGCTTCGAGAACCGCTGCGGGGGTGAAGCTGCGTATTGCTTCCTCAACGGCTGCGCTCATCTTTCTCGTCGTCCCGTAAGCTTCTTCTACGAACCTCCTGAACTCGCTCCATATCCTCTCGTCCAAGACGAGTGTCGTCTTGATGGTCGCCAACAGCGCCCGCCATCTAGAAGGTATATCGTACAAACTTATTTTGCTAGTCCCGAGTGAGTGGCTCACAGCGAGTCTTTGTTTGAAGCTTGAAGAGAGCCCTATTGGGCCACGCTAGCTGACTTTGCGGGGTTTTCGGGAGAGCCACTGAATGGTTCTAGAGAGGCCGTCTTCGACCTTAGTCCTCGCGGCGTATTCCAGTTCGTTTCGTGCCCTTGTCGTATCGGCTAGGCTTCGGGCAATATCTCCGGCCAGAGGTGGAGAGCACTTCACTTCGGAATGCGACCCAGCGATGGCCTGTATCATCTTCGCTAGGTCCGTGATCTTCATCTCGCTTCCCGAAGCAATATTGAACGTTCTATTCTTCAGGTTCTTCTGAAGCGCGGCAACCGTCCCGTCAATCACGTCTGAGACGAATACGAAATCGCGTGTCTGTGATCCGTCCCCGTAGATCTCGAGCGGTCTTCGCTGAAGGGCTTTCTTGGTGAAGATGGATATGACGCCGGCGTATTGGCCCGGTGTTTGTCTGGGTCCATAGACGTTGAAGTATCTCAGCGCGACGGCTTCGATTCCGTGGTTCGCTTCGAATGAGGCAAGATAATGTTCACATGCGGCCTTGGAGGCGCCGTAAGGTGAGATCGGCGCGAGCGGCGTGTCCTCTGCGATGGGAAATGTCCGCGGTTTTCCGTACACTGCGGCTGACGAGGCAAAGACTACGCGCTCGGTCTTCAGCGCTTTTGCGGTCTTGAGAACATTCAGCGTTCCAGTGACGTTCACTTCGGTTGTGTGTACGGGGTCGCGTATTGATTCCTGAACGCTCGTGGCTGCGGCCAAATGGATCACTCGATCGACTCTCTTGAGTCTCTTCGCGAATGAGCGCGGGATCCGTCGAACGTCAGCTCGAACGAGTCGAAAGTTGCGGTGGCTTAGGGAGTTGGAAATGTTGCTCAGTCTGCCGGTTGAGAAATTATCCAAAACGGTAACGTCGTGTCCAGCGTCCACTAGGCGATCGACAAGATGGCTCCCGATGAAGCCGGCGCCTCCGGTGACAAGCACCTTCAAGCCTTCCACACCCGAGCATCAATGCTGCATAGTGTCCCAACACCATATTACCTTTGCAAAAGCAGACACAGTTCTTCACGATTGCCCTCTCACAAATCGTGCATCCTGTCTCTCCATCCGCTGGTGCGCGCACGCAAACGAATCAACTCAACGACGGTTCAGACATGATCCTTGCAGCGACAGAGAACGCGCACCGAAGGCCGCACGGCATGTCATGGTGTGCCGAGGCAATTTGGAAAACGTTGTCCAAGATCGATAGCGGCGCGCACCTGCTGCTCGTCCGGGGCCTACGTTTATCCGGGCTTTCGGTTTTCATGCGCAAAACTGTACGGCAGTTCTGTTTACAGCTGCAAGTGTCGGCGATTGAACGAAGGACATGCTTCGTTACGCGGCTCAGAGGTCGCTCAGAAGCTTCTTCTTTCGTTCGTACTCCGTCTCTGTTAGCGCGCCCGACTCGTACAAGGATTTCAGCTTCGTCAATTCTGCCTCCAACATGTCCCCAGATTGAACGTTTGGAGTATGCGACGTAGTGTTCTTCTGAGGTTGGAAGCCCGACCCTAGCAGAGACTTCAACTTTGAAAGACCTCTCAGGTGCGCCGTCTTCGATGTGGTGACCGGGGAGGACTGCTCTATCGATGACTTTGCATTGAGTTTCACTTGCCCTGTCTCATCCTCAAGCTTGTGACCGCAGCTCGCGCAGTATATGGCGTCAGGACGATTCTTGTACTTGCAGAGCGGGCATTTCGGGGAACCAGCTCTCTGTGCGAGAGCCTGAGGGGACCTTGAGGCGACGGGGGTTCCAGATCTCAGCTCTTCCGCTTTGCTTCTAGGGATCGAGACGGCCAATTTCGCTTCCAGTTCCACAATCTTCGACTCTAGTTGGCTCTTCACGGTCTCGAGTTCTTTTCTCGGCACCGAGTCGGATAGCTTGCTTTGAAGTTCTTCGATCTTGGCTGAGGACCGCGAGAGCTGGCCCTTGAGGTCTTCAATTGCTTTATTGGCGGTCGCAAGTTCGTTGACCTTGGCTTCTAGTTCCGCCTTCGGTACTAGCTCCGCCAGCCTATCCTGCAGTTGTGCGACCTTTACGCGTAGGGAATCTGCCTCAGCCTTGGCTTCACGTCTAGGGACAGATTCGGCCAGTAAGGATTCCAGTTGTCTCAATCTGACGTGCAATTTATCAGTCTCCTGCCTGGGCACGGACTCTGATAGCTTGGCTTCGAGGTCACCTATCTTCGCTACCAAACTCGCTCTGAGAGAGTCCAGCTCGGTCCTAGGAACAGACTCGGCCGGTCTGCGATGAGATTCAGGCTGAGGCGATCGTGTAGGCTGGGCTGCTCCGCATCTGTCGCAGAATCTGTCGGGATCAAGTAACCGTTTACCGCAGGATCCACACAGCTTGGTCAAATCGTCCTCGTTCTCCTACGAGTTTCTTTCCGATGGAATGCGTACACCGCTTACGATGTCCACGATCAATACTCCACAAGTCCGCAAGGAACAGCATGGCGTAGTCTCTGCGTGATTCTCTTTTTTATTCAATTTAACATCTGTGGCGCCTTTCAGCTAGAACCCTTCGTAAAGGAAAGACCAGTTAGCGAGAGCCGCGCAGAAAGCAGCGAGAGGGGGCTTATTCCTATTCATCGGCAATACGTCCTCGACAGCGATCCTCGCCATCGGCATCATCGTAGTCGCCCCCTGCTTGGGCCGCTCAACTGCTGGAGGTCCGGGGTCTGTCGATCGCCTCTGCCGCCGTAGTCATCTCTTTTTGACATTTCCCTTCCTCGAACACTTTGCCAGAGGCCAAGCTCGGGGTGAGCCTCTTGCGTTTCTTCATCTCTCTAGATGACGTTACTTGAAGATCCTCTTGATTCCTTTCACTGCGTCGAGGGCTCTGTCATTTGAGTAGATCTCTGTGAGTTTGAGTCTCTCCATCTGTGCAACGTACACTCTATCGAAGAACTCTAGGCGTGGGTAGGAGCGCTGAAGCTCTTTGGCTCTCAGTTCATCGGTGTAGGTCGTCTCGCACTTTCGGAGGCTTGAGTAGGACTCGACGGCATCCAAGAAAATGCCCACATCGGCCTTTCTCTTGCGATACTCAAGCCAAGCACATGTTTCAGCTATTACCAAGCTTGATGTGACGGCTTGCTCGCCGGAATCGATCCTCTCAAGGATCATCTTGGCGATTGGGCCAAACTCCGGATGGGCTGTTACGACATAAAGGAAGACATTTGTCTCGACGAACCTCAAGCGGTCACTTTCCTAGTCTTCTCCTCTTGGCTATGGCTTCGCGTGCTCGCCGCTTGGGGTTTCGGTCCACAACTCCTGTCGCGAGGCCCCAGATTGTGTCAGTCGGGTTCTTGACTGGAACGATAGGCCTAATGACTATCTCGCTGCCCTTCTGTTCGGCTTCGAGCCTCGAGCCTGAGGTTATCCCAAGACGCTTTCTCAGTTCTCTCGGGAGCGTGACTCGGTTCTTCTCGTCCACGACCAACTGTGCCAATTGTCCCACCCAGATCGGCCCACTATAGCTGTGGGAATAGTAATAAGTCTTCGTGAGGGTCGGAGTTTGCCCTTCATAGCGCCCAGATTTCGCGGGCGGTCTCTTTCATGTAGCGTGTGTGCTCGTCGATGATCTTGTCGAGTCTACCGTCGTCGATCGCGCGCATAATATCGTCGTAGTTTGTTACGTCGATGATGGGTGGTTCGTCGTAGTGGTACCATTTGTGCTCGTCTGCTGCTGGCGTGGACGTGTGGTCACGGTTCCAGTGGCGATCATACCATTCGATGTGTTCCCAGAGCCAATGTGCGTCGTAGCCGTCCTGTAGGAGTTGACGCCACGCGTCACCATAGGGACAATGGAAGTAGTTCATGACTTCGCATGTGCGATTGTTGACTTCAGCGAGCTCATTGTAGATTCGCCATTCCACTTGTCGTATGGCGTCCTGTTTGCGGAAACTTGACGTGTATAGTTCGCCTGCTTCCTGGTACCATCTCTCTTTGGCGGTTTCTCCTCCGTTCTTCTGCCAGTAGCGGTTGTGGCGGTCAAGTTCTTTCTTCGCATCTTGGGCTCGTTGGATCACGCAGCTCCAGCAGACCGTCTTGCCGTAGGTTGGGTCTTCGAGTTTTTCCATCAGCGCGGCGTAGTCGCGGAGATAATCCTCGGGCACACTCTTCCCGTAAACTATGAGGATATTGTAGCTGTCAGGTAGCTTCGTCCAGTCTCCCCACTTCCATTCGTCCGAGTGGACGACGTGTCTTCCATGGAATTTCCAGATGCGGGGTTGTTTCTCGATTGTCCGTTTGAGTCTGTGAGCGTCCCGTCTAATCTCGTTGATCCTCATTTGGCTCCGAGTCCTTGTCCTCGCTCAGTCTCGCAAGTGTGAGCTCCTTCAGCTCGTTGATCTGCTGCTTGAGCGCGTCGATCTCAACGTCACGTAGGACTGCGTTGCAGGCTTGGCCGGCTCCGATGGCGATCCTTGACCACTTGATTCGATCCGACGTAGGGGTCTTCGGGTTTGTGATACGCCCCATAGCGATCTCCATGATGTCGCGTAATCGTTGTAGTATCCATCCTCGTGTCTCTTGCTGGTGCGCGGGAGTTGGGCCGTTCGTATCGTCGTTCGTGTCCGTAGCGGTGCTCGTTGATGACAAGATCAATCGGCCCGTCGTCTCAATGGTAGCTTCCGCAGGGGTCGGTCGTCTTCGGCTTCGGCGTCGCTGAGTCGGCCGAGTATTGAGTCACAGATCCTTGTGACGGTCAGCTCCGCTTCCTGTTCGTCTCTCGATCCTTTAGGCTTGACAGGAATCCGGGGGGTGGCCCTGCCGGCGGACCGGTCGGTAGCCACAAGCGTTGACTGTTCCTTTCGATGTTTCACCGAAGACGTGTGCTGCCGAGTCTTCATCCTCGCCTTTGTCGCCATGCAGTCAACACAGAACGGTCTTCGATTTCAAGACTAGAGATAGTCGAAAGTGAGGAGGTGCCATCCGCTGCCGAAGCGTTACCAAGAGGACACGCGGATCGGCCTGCTAGTCGAGGAATTACTCCGAATGTGCTCAAAGTGTCTTCAGGGGAGTCTCACAGGCTCAGGATCCCGGTCCCGGATCTCTGCCCGCGTGTCATCTTGGCCAGACAGAGACGGTCATAGGCTGCCGCGTCCTCACGGGCTGCGGAACAGTGTCCAGTTTGGTTGAGCCTCTCCTCCATTTCGCGGTCCCGTTTGCTTCTCTCAGAGCCGTTGGCATCGACTTGCGTAAGGCGGCGCTGGCTTCTCTTATCTCGTTGGCTCCGGATCTGGATGTATTCTTTCATGTTCACAGATCTCAGAGCCACTCAATCATCATCCTCGGCGCCATCGCTCTTCCGCTCTTGGTTCTCACGCGTAACCGCAAAGAAGCCAGAACGCTCGTTCTGTTTGGAACCTTCGGTGTACTGACGCATCTTGTCTTGGATCTCTTTCAGGCTCCGACACCGCTCCTCTGGCCCCTACTCAACGAGTCGCTAATGGTTTCAGTCCAGTTGAACCTCCAGATCGGAAGCGCTCCAGCGGTCGCAGGCTCCGCCAGGCTCGTCACAGGCGAGAGCACGATCGGGTTCTTCACATCGTTCGACGAGCCTCTACTCACCGCTGAGGGGCTCGGCATCTCACTCGTCCTCCTCGCACCCACGATCTTCACGATCCTACGCCAAGCAACATCCTCCGCCGGGAAACCAGAAAAACGCTAAGAGAGCATCACCCTCACCTCGTCACCGCCGCCGCAGAGGACCTTGACGCGGTCTACAATGCGAACGTAACCGCAACCATGCCTCCACGCACCCCGCAGAGCCAGACGGCGGCTCCGCAACCCCAAGAGAAAAGAATCCGGCGAAAAGGCCTGAACCCGCCGCCTATTCACTAGCCTAACACAGAATCACCCGATCCGGCCGACGTACTTCCAGTTTTTCCGCCCGTACAACCGCCATGCTAATGAGCCGAAGCCCGACCGAGCCAGAGTAATAAGCCCCCTCACCCACACGGCTGCCCTGAAAGCTGACGCGTCCCCTCGGGCACGCTTGAGTTGGCCACACGATGTCCACTGATGAGTTAACCAGAGTCGCCACGAAAGCAGCGAGCGGCGGCCTATACCTATTCATCGGCAACACAAGCTCAACCGTGATCCTCGCGGTCGGAGCCATCATAGTCGCCCGCCTTCTCGGACCGCACGACTACGGCCTCTACACCCTGGCCGTTACCATCCCGACACTTCTCGTGGCGCTCTCCGACGCGGGCATGAACTATGCGCTGGTCAGATTGCCAGCCAAATCCAAATCCGACGGCGACCCCGCCCGAGCATCCAGACTGATCAAGCTTGGGTTCCTACTCAAACTCACCGTCAGCACAGTCGCATTCCTCATCTGCTACGCGGGCTCGACCCTAATCGCGACCACCGTGCTCAGCAGGCCGGATTTGACGCCGTTCATCCAGCTCGCCTCGCTGTTGATCGTCTTCCAAGCCATCTACGACGCGACAAACAACTCCTTCATTGGACAGGATCTGATGCAGTACAGCGCAGCCACACAGATCATGCAGGCGGTCCTCAAGGGTACGCTTGGGCCCACACTTGTCTTCATTGGCCTGGGCATCACTGGTGCGATCTCGGGATTCGTGTTGGCGTTGGCGGCAGCAGGTGCGACAGGTGCGGCGATCCTCTTCACGCGACACGCGCGCTCCTCAAGTCGCACGCCTGATTCGGCTTCGATGGAGATACGCACGCTGCTCGTCTATGGTTTGCCTCTCTACCTTGCCACCGTCGTAACCGTGTTCCTGACTCAGTATCAGAACATAGTGCTCGCCCATTTCGCAAGCAACGTTGAGGTCGGCAACTTCGGCGCAACTTGGAACTTCACCACATTCATGACGATTCTCTCATACCCGATCACGACGGCGATGTTTCCGATGTTCTCGAAGATGGACCCCAAGAATCAGAGGAGTGACCTTGCGAGAGGATTTGTGTTAGCGGTCAAGTACGCGTCGCTGCTCATGATTCCCGCATCGGTGGCGGTTATGGTCTTCTCGCGAAATCTCATCTACCTAACTTACGGCGACGGCTACGCGCTCGCTCCTCAATACCTCGTGCTCTTGGCTGCGCTCTATCTCCTAACGGCGATTAGTTACCTGGTTCTCGGAAGCTTCCTTAACGGGGTTGCTGACACTAAGACTGTTCTCGCGATGAGCCTCCTGACCCTCGCGGTTTACTTGCCGCTCGGTCCAGTTCTCGCCACGCTTTGGGGGCCATTCGGGCTCCTCATCGCATACATACTCTCCAACGCGACTTCGACAGTCTACGGGCTCCGTCAGACTTCAGTGAAGCATGACGCTCGACCCGATCTAAGAGCGAGCGGAAGGATCCTCCTCGCTGCGTTGGGGGCGGCCGTCCCGACGCTAGGATTGATTCAGCTGGATGGTGCGGGAGTTGGCGTAGTCAATCTGATCGTCGGGGGGCTCCTATACCTGGTCGTCTATCTGACCTTGGCTCCAATTCTGGGGGCTGTGGACAAGCAGGACATCGTCAACTTGAGAACTCTTCTGGGCGGTACGCGCATACTCTCAACTGTGGTGAACCCGGTATTCGATTATGAATCGAAGCTACTTTCTGTAATGGGACGGAACTGAACCACTGCCGATCTTAGCGACGTTTCTGGCATGTGTTAGTTCGTAGGCGAGAGTTATGGCGCTAGAGGGTTCGGGTAGTTGTGCGGATCTGTCAGGAGAGGAAACAGTGCGCGGAATGCTCCGTTCACAATCGCCAAGAACAGTAATGCAATAGCTAAGCCGACAACGACTCTAGCGGTGCGTGACTGGCCCACTCTACCATCCAGCGCTGATTTCAGGTGGAGCAAGCCAATGGCGGCCGGGATCTGAAAGGGTGTCAGGAACATGGCGCGAAATATCTGCGTCTCGCCACGGTTCACATCGAGCGGATTGTATCCCATGGGTGCGGCCAGCACGTTGGTCGCGCACGCTGCCACGATCCAAGCAAGGACAATCCAGGACAGCCTGTCGCGTCTACGAGCGAGCACAATGACCCCTAGAATCGAGAGCCCCAGTAGGACTGGATTTAGGAACTGGCTCCAGATTTGTGAAAAGAACACGAGGATCTCCCAGCTGCCTAACCCAAAGTACTTGCTTCCCAGAGACTCCTGCACTAGCGAGAATGCGTTAGCCACTCTCCAGCCCTGCGTTTTCATGAGGGCGAACAAGCTTAGCGCCAAACCCGCAGCGTTAAGTAAGATTACGAGCAGGACCGGGGCGACTTCGCGAAGATATCCGCTTGGTCGAACAATCAGCACGATCACGCAATAAGCGATCAATCCGACAATCATCGCGAGCCAGGTCCATGGATGAATGAAAAGAACAACAAGGGATCCGACGGTAAGGCCGATTATGGAGATGAGTTGTCGGCGACGGCTGTGACTTCCAATTGCAAGAAACATCAGCGACATGATCCAGACAATCAGGGCAATCCATTCTGCAATCGTCCCGGTATACATGCCATCAGTCGTAGATACTGCGACGGCGGACACCAATGCACTCAAACAGGCCAGTAACTTGTTTCGCGAAGCGGTAAAGACTAACACGAAGATCGTCAGACCGAACGCTAGGATGAGGCCGATGTATGCGAAACGAAGCAGCGATTCAACTTCCAGCCCTGAGAGCTTACTCACGGATGCGATTCCTAGAACGACGAGAGGGTGACGCTCCTTCGCGGCAGCAGCTAACCAAGAAGTCGACGAGAGGACTCTCTCTGCTGGCAGCGCATTCCTCCAGTAGATGTCCACCCCAACTAGTGGATAGGCTGGGTCGCGGAAGTACGGGTAGTAGCCAAGGAAGGCTGCTAGCAAGACGAAACAGCCCATGGAAAGAAGCCAGATTCTGCTCTCAGTCGGGTTGGCGGCCTTTCTAGGCCCGTTGGAGCCCGCTACAGGTTTTGGTTTCCACGGTATCTTGGTCAACAGTGGTGCCCAAATCCAAGAGAAGAGAAATGCGGCATACAGGAATGGAACGAGTAAGAACGCAGTATACCACAACTGCATTTCCAGCAACCCCCATCGCATGCCTAGCCCAATACTTGGCCAGAACCCCGATAGGGTGTAGTAGAGTAGTGATCCGATCTCGGCGGGTAGAATCAGCAGTAACAATGTCAGAAGGAAAACGAGCCCGAAGCGCAATCGTTCAGGCACATCGGTCGCTGTGGCCGCTCCAACTCCCGTCAGGGCGCAGCCTGCCAATGTTGCGCATGCTCCGGCGACTGCGATCTGCGGTCCTGCGCCGTCGGCGACGAAGACGGCGCCCAGAGCGGTCCCGCACGACAAGGCGAGAACGGAAGACCAGAACCAGATTCGTCGATTCCTGATTCTCGCGGCGACGATGAATGCAGCTGATGCGCAAGACATGAGCCAAAGAGTCGGGTCGACGGACCGGCTAACATAGATCAGGAAGACTGTTCGCCAGTGAAGCATGTAGAAGGGAATCCGCAGACCGTCAACGAGCATTATCCAACTGAAGAACGCGGCCAAAGCCATGCTCACTGGCACAAGCAGGTCAGCGATGGTCACCAACGAAACACGGTAGGCCCTAGTTGCCGCAACCAACGTGAAGCGCCCTCCTGAGTCGAATTTCGGTCTTCAAAGGATTCAAGGATTCGATTGAGAAATAGCACTTGTGGAATTGAATCCAAAAGAAGTCCCCTCCCCTCCCAAGTTCCACAATCTGCGGGAGTCAATGACTTGCCGGACAGTTGGTTGAGGTATGCTTGGGCTGGGTGGCCCATTTGAGCCTCGGAAGATGAGAGAATCAGGGTGTAATACACTGTGTATTACACCCTAGTTTTGAATGAGTTGACCGCTAACTGGGCCTTGGAGGACCTGATGTGAGGGAAGGCTCCCAGTTGTGTCTCAACGTAGCATTATGCCATATCCCTACGCGAGCCAACAGAGCGCGAATGAAGTTCATGTCCACAGCTCGATGTTTAAGAAGCCACATTCCGGGTTATCCCACTCAACTGTCCGAAATGTCTTTGACTTCTGGACCCAAGTTCCACAATCCGCAGGTCTTAAGTATCCAGACTTGCCAACACGCACACACACGCCTTAACTACCCGGACGTGTGCATGAACGGAGGATTGGTTCGACATGTCGTTGAGGCAATCTATGTTATTCATTGGCAATGCTGATTCCCATACTAGGACTGTGGTCATGCCGGCCATGCTACTGATAGTTTTGTTCTTCGGCTTGGCGCCACTGCAGGGCTTCGCTCAAACTCAAGCATGTGCGACCGGAATTCAAGTGACTTTCGTCTCTGCAAGTCCCGGGTCGGTTACGGTCGGCAATACCTTGACGGTGGACTTCCAAGTCGTTACTTACTCTCTCGAGGAATACCTAGGCTGCGTGAGTAACCCCGTTACGGGACTCCAGACTGGTTCGTTCATTCTCTCGCCGGAAGGCGCTCCTCTAGCCTCGATGCTGGGCGCTCTCCAAAGTTCGCAGGCCACTGAACACAACGATGTCCCACTTTCCCCAGGTGCGAAGCTTGGCGAGTACCTAGCTGAGTTCCAGGTCACGCAGAATGATCCAACAGGCAATGTGCTCGTATACGTTAAGGCCGAGAGCTTACAAACCACGATCAAGGGCACGGTACACATAGGACCCGCTACGAACGTGAGTTCGGTGCAGACCGAAGACACAAGCGACTTTTCGGCAGTCGACGTGAGAGTGAAGGAGCAGCCCTCGGTCTGGGCACAGCTGATGCAGAGCAATGTGCTGCCGCTGCTAATCCTCGCCGCATTGATCATTCTCATCATACTCATCTCCGTCCTTGCCCGCCGCAAACGTAAACCAAGCAGCAAACAGTAACCGACGTTCGATCCGTGGGTACAACTACCCAATCTCTGGCTAGCTTGACCCACCAATAGTGGACAGGTACTCATCCTTCCTGCGCCCACAGTGGCTCAGGTCACGCAACGGAGGGGACATAGGTCTAGTGCTCGCTCGGCTCTTCCTCTAGTATCGAAATCCGCAAGTACTTACTTAGTCAGGCAGCCGAACTAACGGGGACGAATTATGGGAAAGGCGTCCGCGTGCGAAGTCTGCAAGAAGCCTCTGACAGAAAAGAACTATCTTCTCTGTCCAGAGTGTATGCGAGCCTTCACCATCGTGCTTGAGGTACTGCGTGAACCCAAGCCGATAATTGAGAGCTGTTCGAAAGCGCATCCAGAGTTGACGCCTGATGACCTCAACCGCGTGAGCGAGGTCTTCAAGTGGAGAAACAAGAAACTCGGCCTCACAGAGGCGAAGCCTCAGATTGCCAGGCTTAGCGTTCCTGAAACCGATCAGTCCGCACGCGGGCAAGTGGCTAGGACTGATGGGTGTGGCTCGCCCACTCACCATTGACGAGGAGCCCCATCCTCCCCGGAATGCGACCGTCTCTCTGCCGTCAGCCTTATGTTATACGACATGTATACCAAATCATATGAGTTGATGGCCATGACGGTCGTCCCGATCAGATTGACCCGCCAAGACGCAAGGAAACTCGATCTGCTCGTCAAGCTAGGTCTCTACAATAGCAGAACCGAAGCGATGCGAGCGATGATCCAAGCCACGGCCGACGAGCAACTGAACCGGTATATGCTGAACGACCGAGTAAGGGAGGCGCTGAACGAACTTCTCCAAGCTGAGAAGCGACACGGAGAGAACCCGCTGCATATTGCTTCAAAGAAGACAGCGGCAGAGATCGTGGCTGAGAGTAGACAGTAATGGCCACCTACTTGGACACGAGCGTCATCATAGCTAGATACATGCCTGCTGACCCGGCCTTCAGCAAAGTCGAAAGGCTCTTCCGAGCATCCACAGAGGCCAGATACATCTCGGAGATATCCGTCTTGGAACTGCACTGCGTCTTCTCTCGACTCATCAGAGGCGGAATGCTGAGCGCTCCTCTCGGGATCTCATCCTTTGCAGATCTTGAGACAAAAGAGAAAGTCAAGGTCGCCGTGGAGCATGCGATCCGAACTTGGCGACTGACAGTGGCGACGCCAGAACGAACGTACGCTAGGTTCCCGCTGTCAAGACAGACGATCGAGACACAACACGAGTTGTTTGAGGCCATCAGGACGGCCCCGGCGCTCGGCCTCAAGACACTTGACACACTACATCTGACCTACGCAAAGACCATAAGAGAAACAGTGCCGGACCTGGAGACGTTCACGACGCTCGACGGAGACATAATCTCACGACGAAACGAGATTGAAAGCGAGCTAGACATCACAGTTGTAAGTCCACTCGACAGGCCCTGAATCTCGCCCATGGCCTGGTCTGCGTGTCGGCAGGGGATTCTCACGGCACCCGGATCTCTCGGTCAGTCTATCTCGCGTCGAGCGTGTTTGCGGCAACTGTCCTGCTAGCGGCTTCGTCAGTGTGTCGACGCGAAACCATGCGTCTTGATTTGTCATTGTGGCGCTTCAAGAGAGGCTCATTGCAACATTTCAAGAAGGTTTCATTGCAACACTGATAAGGTTCCCATGTGCAGTCAGCCGATTGTCTGGTCGCGTTAATGGTTGAGCCGTTATTGCATTTCGTGGTTCCTTTCGTGTCGCTGAGGGCAGTGGGGGTGGATCTCCGCAAAGCCACGTTCGCTTCGTTAATCGCGCTGACGCCGGATCTGGATGTGGTGTTCAATAGTCACAGGTCTCCAACCCACTCGGCGGTAGTGCTTGGCCTCGTATTGCTCGCCTTTCTTGTCTTGACTTGGAAACGGAAGACAGCACGGCCATTAGTGTTGCTGGCTGCGTTTGGCGTGTTCTCTCACTTGCTGTTGGATCTCTTTCAGACGTCCACGCCCCTATTCTGGCCGATTCTGCGTCAGTCCGTCTCGCTCTGGCCGAATCCTAGTTTCCATATGTGGAGCGAAGTGCTTGTCTGGTACCCCGCATCGTGGCTTGATGCACCATTGATCACCGCCGAGGGATTAGGCATCTCACTCATTCTCCTGGCTCCAACCGTCGTACAGATCGTACGGCGTGGACTGGCCGATAGAAAACGTGGCCGCGTCAAGTCCGTGCAATACTAATGAGACTGGAGTCGCAGCACTTAGTCAAACCAGCCACAAATTTGACGGGCCCTTACCGTCGGTTTCATTATCCGTAGATCGACCTTCTATGACCACAATGGGGGGAGTGCAAGCTCCTGTCTTTAGACATGGAGTAAGCGAGCCCTCAGTAGTTTTAAAGGAGTACATTCAGAGGCAGAGCAAGAGATGAACCGCAGCAACCTCTTCGCTCTCGCGCCAACGCGAGAACAGCATCACATACTCCAAGAACTCGGAGTCAATTGTGCGAAGCTGTGGAATGAAGTCAACTACCTTCATCATCAGCAGTACGAGAACTACCTGCGACTCGACTGGAACCCGCGAGTCTACAAGAATTACGTACCACTGGTCGGCTCCGCGACAGCGCAGCAGATCGTCCGCAAGAACAATGAGGCGTGGCGCAGTTTTCTCGCTCTGAAACAACTAGAGCGACGCGGCAGTCTCCCGGCTGGAATGAAGAAAGTAAGGACTCCCGGCTACTGGAAGCGGGACGGACGATACCTCCTCAAGATTCTGTTCCGCTGCGACAGCTACCACATGCGGAATGGCTGTGTGGATTTGCCGCGTGGCCTCTCAATACCGTTCAAAGGCAACTTGAAGTGGACTGGGAAACAGGGGCGATTGGAGGTTGCGTGGGATTCCCTGTCGAGGAAGTGGCGTGTCTTTCAATCCGTACATGTGAAGCCGATCATCACCCCGTTGGGGTCCAAGACATGCTACATCGACATGGGCGTACGCAACTTGGCAACCGTCTGGATGCCTGAATGGAGGCAACCAATCGCATACCAATCAGGGCGCCTCCTAGCAGATTGGTGGTACTGGACAAAACGCATAGCACAACACCAACAGCGACTCCTCACCGTGAATGGACGCAAGAAGTCGAAGCAGCTCGCAAGACTGTACAGGATCAGGAAGAACCGTTTCAGACATGCAGTAGCCACATTCGCTCGACAACTCATCCGAGACCTCTACGCGAAAGGCGTGTCAACGATCGTTATCGGTGAACTCACAGGCATCAGAAGCAACAGCGATCATGGTAGGCAGGGAAACGCGATGGTCCACAACTACTGGAGCCACAAGTATGTCGCGGACAGGCTCAGGTGGACAGCGGAAGAGTACGGCATCAAAATCGAAACTGTCTCTGAGGCGTACACCAGTCAGATTTGTCCACGATGCCATTCACGACATTCACTGCGTGTTCTGCGTGGTTTCCGATGCTTGGATTGTGGTTTGGAGGCGCATAGGGACGCAGTTGGCGTCTTGAATATGGCTGCTCGCTGTGGCGGGTATGCTGTCAGGCCAATGGTTTGGCCTATGCTTCTACGCTGGGATGGATGCGGGTGGAACCGCAACAACGGGATGCCCACCCAAGCGAAGAGGATCAGAGTGGAAGCATGAATCTCCCGACTTCAGTCGCGGAGAGAATCAACTACGGCTCGCAGCGTTACGGTTCGACCTGGACTCATCTACTGAGTATACTACTCTGAAATCCCCGACCCGTGGGATCGAAGTCTTTCAAGTTGCCCTCTACGCCGTATTGCGTTTACGCGCATCGATTATGCCCATCCTGTGTTGCATGCGCGATCGTATGTTTGTTCTCTTCAACTGCGCGTGAAGGCTTATTTCTTGGCTATACGGCGTATATACGATGTTTCGGAGGTTGAACTGTTGGCTGTGATCACGGTTCGCGTTCCTGACCGGTTGAGGAAGGAGATGCGCAAGGTCAAGTCGGTCAATTGGTCCGCGCTCCTGAGAGGCGCTATCCAAGCACGGATCGAGGTGGAGCGGCGCGCCACCGGGAGGGACTGGGAACGAGTGCGCGAAGCCGGCGCTCGGGCTGATACGATCTACAAGGAAATGGCGTCGAAGTACGGTTACATCGATTTCAACAGCGCGGAGACCATCCGATATTGGAGAGAAGCGAGATCCCGCGATACGTCCCAGACGCTTCAGTCGCGGTGAAGTGGTTCATCGAAGAGAAGGACAGCCGTCCCGCTCGACGGTTGAGAGACCTCTATCAAGAGGGCGCAATTGACCTAGACGCTCCCTCCTTGCTCAAGTATGAAGTCGCGTCAGCCCTGAGGTTTCATCCAGTGGCAAGATTCACCCCAAAACAACTCCGCGGCGTGATGAAATCGCTTGAGGGTCTCCAGATTATCCGCGAGCCGAACGATAGTGAGTGGGCAACCACTTTCGCAGTCTCTCTAGAGAATCCAATATCAATCTACGACGCAGTCTACGTTGCCTTTGCTATCAACGGGCGCTCACAGATGATCACTGCGGACAAGGTTCTGGTGACGCGACTGAAATCCGCCGAGACAAGACAAAGAACAACCATGCTAGCTGACTTGGCATTGTGAGCAGCTCAGATAGCAGTGCCATGACTTCAGTCGCGTCAGCGAAGTCTTCAAGCGGAGAAGCAAGAAGATCGGACTCGGAAAGGCCAACCACGAAATTACCGTCACGTCGCATTCTTGATGGCGATCGAACAGTACGCGCCTTAGCAACCGGAAACAGTGGGCGCTATCGATCTGGTTTCTCGATGTGCCGGTATCTCTAGGTTAGGTTGAGGCGCCTAGATGTCTTGGAGATGTTGGCAACTTGCCTTGCGCGATTGAGAGCCGCGTTTGCCCTTAGCATTCGGAGGATTTTCACGGCCTCGCTTGGGCTTGGGCCGGTCGGGATCTTTCTGAAGATCAACTCGCGCTTTGTCATCCGCTCGGCAAACTTGTACCTTGCCAAGAACTCTAGGATTCGAACGATGGTATCAGTCGGCTGCCCGAGGGTGTTGGCTAGATCGGCAGGGCTGTAGAATTCTCCGTCTCTCATCAAAGACCAGACGAGATCGACCATGTCAAGGCTCATCGGGGATCACAGACCACACGTTTCCTTGTTCTGCGAGGCGAGTAAGCGTCGTGTGACTGCGTCCGTCAAACATGGGCGACAGAAATCGGGCGCAAGTCTTCTAGAAAGGCCATCAACGATAATAACATAACCTCTATCACCCATCAGACATCCACGCATCACAACCGCACATACTGGAACAGGTTGAGGAATCGCTTGGCTGTTGAGGACAAAGAGGTTGCAGCACTTCGCCGTCTAGGCCTAACCGAATACGAGGCCAGGATCTACCTCGCCCTGATCAGGATGGGTCCGAAGAAAGCGAGCGAAGTCAGCTACTTCGGCCAAGTGCCGCGAACAAAAACCTACGGCTCGATCAGGGAACTCGAACGGAAAGGCCTACTGCGCATCATACCTGGAAAGCCGGAACTGTACGCAGCCACTTCCCCAACTGAGCTTCTCTTACCCGTAGTGACGAAGTTGAACCGCGAAGTAAAGGAGTCCGAAAGCATCGTTCAGTCGCTCGCTGTACTCTTCGAATCAAGCAAGTACACGAAGCAATACGCGATTCCGGAAGATGTCAAAGAGTTCTGGCGGATAGACGGTCGGAAGGACATACTTCGAAAGCTGACCGAGATACTTAACGACGCAACCAAGACAGTCAACTACGCTACAAGCGCTTGGGGACTAGTACGCGTATACAAGACACATTCCGAAGCGCTGGAAGAGGCGAAGAATCGCGGTGTGATCGTGCGTCTGGCTGCGCCGATCTCATCAGAGAACTCTGCCGTCGCCAAGGAATTCGCAGAGGTCGTGGAGTTGAGGGAGATCGATAAGCCATTTGGTCCAAGCTTTGTCTCAGTTGACACGCGGCAGCTTGTGGTAGTGGAGAGTAAGCCTGATGATCTCAAGACTGATCGCGGATTCGATGTCGCTCTCTGGACCACACATGGGCTGATCGTGAAAGCGCATGACGAGCTCTTCGAGCGAATGTGGAACACATTACCACTGTTCAAGGCAACGCCGAGGAAAGAAACGAACTGACATTTCGATCGGGAAGCGGCATCTGATCAACCGGCCGCCCGGCAGTGGTCCGGTGTTGTTCCAACGTGTAGAATACTCGGCTACTGGAAAGTCTCAAACCGCTCGCTAGATCCGCAGCACGGTTCTCATTCTCATGCACAGTCCAAGACGGCGTTCGAGTGAGGCCAGTGCGAATGAGAATAATATTGGCGTCGAAAGCAATGTGGTCAGCACCAACGTGGAGGCAGCAATAGCAAGCAGCCCAAGCGATCCGGCTAGCTCACCCAGCAAGAGCATGGACACAGCGACAAGAAGCGAAATCGAGAAAGCTTTCAGTGTGCGCTTAGCCCCAATCCTCCTTACTCTCAAGAATCGAACCAGGACGACGCTGATCGGGGTCAGGTAGACGAGACCGATCAATGCGCTTGCCAAAATGCCCGCTATCGTGATTGCAAATTCAGGCACAGACTGGAACACGGAGTAGGTCGCGGACGAGAGTTCAAGGATGCCGAGCAGCGGGTACAGCACAGCCCTCAGCGGACTCCTCACAGCATCATGTAGCACGATGAAATCAGCAACTTGAGGACTAAATGAGTAGTACCACAAATTGAAGGCGTCAATGAAAGCAGATCCAGCATGAGTTGAGAGGACAAGATTATCTCTGAAACCCCTAAGAAGCTGAACCTCAGGAGTCGCCTCTGAACCAAATGTTACCGTTGCAATTATGCATGGAAAGGCTGACAGTTCCTTGTAGACAGCAATGTACTTCTCCGGTTTGAGGACGCTCTGCGGAGGCTTGACGGTGCCTCCTGTGCTGTTCTTCCACTCTTGGAAAACGTAGCGCCTGAAGCTCTCGCTCAGGGTCGCGTTGCTTGAGAATGAAACGGATGATCCGGCGTCGAGCCAGAGTTCCGCAGTGTCCGGGACCTTCACTTGGTGAGGCACGGAGTTCAGAACCATTGTCAGAACTGTTCCGTTGCGAACTCCTTTCGTCACGAACGTGACCTGGTACTCGGTTTTCCAGTTTGCCCGTATCGCTTTGGGGCCGTCCATCGTTACGGTTCCCTGTTGACCGCTACCGGTGGCGTCCCCGGACCACTGCGTAAACACGCGGCGCGTATCATTTGCAGTGTCAATGGTCAGCATGTCCACTCCGAATGTGGCCTGCGTGCTTGGGTCGTACCATCCTGCACCGCTCGCATGGCCATAGTCGGATTCAAGCTTCAACTCATACTGTGTCGCCCACACCGCGGAGACAAGCTTCGGGCCGGACATTATGATCGACTCGCTCTGGTTCGCTCCAGACAGGTCGCCCGACCAGCTTACGAAGACGTACCTTATGCCATCTCCAGTCGCAACCGGGGAACTCAGTGAAACAACTGCCTGAGAGTACGCGTCATACCAACCTCCCCCAAGAGTAGCGTACGCTGACTGGATGTTGAGATAGTACTGGGTCTTCCAGTTCACTTTCAAGCTGTGCGGGGCCGTCATGTTTACTACAATAGATGTCGAATCTGATTGCTGGTCTCCTGACCAACTCAGAAAGACAAGTCGCGTCTGGTCAGTGACGACTGTCGACGGAGAAGTCGCAGTCACCGTCGCGATTGTGCCTGACTTGTACCATCCCGCTCCACTAGTCGCTCCTCCGCTTGGCTCAAGCGAGAGCAGGTACTCTGCATCGAAATCGACGCTGAGGCTCATGTCTGACGAGACTTCGATAGTTCGAGGATTTGCGGCGGACCCGTCACTCCATTGACGGAACACATAACGGGCGCTGGGGTTGAGATAGATGATCGGCTGAATCTGAACAGTATTCGAGCCGGGTAGAACTCCGATCTGGAAATCCCCCACGCCGGCATACGTTTCGTTGTTTCCGTTCACGATGATCCACCATTGAATATCCGCCCCCGCATTCGGCGGCGTGATCCCAAGTGTTAGCGTGTAACCTACGACTACTCTCAGTGTCTTGGCGTTGTTATCGACGTTGTTCTCGCCGAGTACCTTCTCCGGATCCAGAACGACTTTGAAGAAGTAGGTGCCCCCGCTCTTTGGTGTCCAAGACAACTGGATCGATTGCGTCTCTCCGGGCCCCAATGAGATCCTGCGAGACGCGAAGAGCGTATTGTTCAGGTATATCGCAACGAAGAAGGGTTTAGCCTTGAGTGTCCCTTCGTTCCCGACTTGTATGTCAACAGACGCAGTGACATTCGGATGAACCGTGGGAGGATTCATCGCTAGACGCTCAACAGCAGCATCTACGCTCGGGGCAAGAGTGTCCACGACGATTGAGTATGATGAATTGTTCGTGCTGGCAATTGAGATCACCAGGTTGTTCGTGCCATCCAAATACTTCTCGCCGACCTGGAATGGAGCGTCATCGAGCGTCGAAGTTGTCTGCGCTGCGTCTATGACTTTGACAGGATTGGACTTCGTCTCGTCGATGTACATGATCAGGACGCCGCTCGATGGAAGGGCTTTGTCGTACCCGATCTGCTGTCTGACCTCGACCAAATAGTAATGCTTCGAATCCTGTGATGATGTCTGAACTCTGACGGCCTGTAGGCCGGATGATGGCAGCTCGATTGGGTCTATGGTTGCGTTCACTTTGGTTTGCCGTGTTACGTTGAGGACGTGATCTGACGTCATCCACCCGAGGAATATCCTATCCCATGAATTCATCTCAGCAGGGCTTGACCCGGCCGGTTTTCCGTTCCAAGCACCTCTAGCCATCAGATCCCATGGGCCCACTTGTTCATTCGTGCTACTGTACAGGTCCGGCAGTCCTAGCAGATGTCCAAACTCGTGTGTATAGACTCCAATTGTCGCGAGTCCGCGGGCTTCAACCTCTGGAACGATTGCATATGAATAGAAGATGCGCGGCGCAGTGTTCACAGGCCAGCCCATGTATGTGACTGACCAAATGTCGTTGGTGTTTCTACTTGACTCCTGTCCGACGCCGGCATGAAGAACAACGATCTGCTGATACGCTGTCACGTCGACCTGTTTTGCTACGGTTGGAATCGCGTCCCTCAGCAATCGCCAACTGTCAGGGATCCCGTCGCTGTCCTGATCGTCGACGAAGGGACCGTTGTCTGCTCCGTATGAGGCCATCGAGTAAGGTAGTCTGACCCATCCGACAGCCTTGCCCACAACCGAAGCTGCTCCGTAAGATATCCGACTGTAGTAGTCGTTCAATGATTTGATCGTCTGATTTTCGACTTGTTCGATCGAGACCGTGTGATTGTAGTCTTTGAATTCGACTGCAATCACAAGGACGGTGATCTCTCCGAGAATCGGACTTGGCCTCGGGACAGGATATGATATCGTATAGTTCAGCGCGGAGGCTTCACTTGTGAACTGTGGCATCGGCGGCGCAAACTCGTACGCCTGCTCAGGCGCACCTGTTGCATGCCCCGTTGCCACGAACCCTGTCACTGCGAAATTCAGAAAGATCGTGATGAATAGCAGTGCCACGGATCTTCTATGTCTCAAGTCTGTGCGCCAGCAAACTAGCAAGTAACAGGGCAAGCATGATTGCGCACAACTCGGGCTAGTTTTGATAAAGCCATTAGCCGCACGAATACGTTCAG
>Ga0315279_10003698_pt1 | contig 21037 bp, 32 predicted proteins | sample YL17G06_20_MG_FD_203694 | JGI IMG/M metagenome (GOLD analysis project Ga0315279, IMG submission 203694) | Sediment microbial communities from Yellowstone Lake, YNP, Wyoming, USA - YL17G06_20 | ecosystem: Environmental > Aquatic > Freshwater > Lake > Sediment | place: USA: Wyoming | collected... | reverse complement strand
TCTGGACTGTCAGAACTGTCAAGATTTGCTCCTTTTTCCATAGAGCTCCAACAACGCCGAGCAGTAACACCCGGCCAGCACTCATCTTATCTTTCGTTGTGTTCTCAATCTTCTTGATATTATCATAACGAATATTCAGGTTCAACTCGGGAATTTCAAGGCAAGCCTCACATACTTTGATTTTTACATCTCGCTTTTTCGGGTAAGCCGGATGGCCGCCCAAGTACTGCCCTTTAAATTCGGTTTTCTCCTTTTTTCCAAATAATGGCACGTTTTTCACCTCCCCTTAAACGTCTGAAAGCTTCCACCCCTGCTTCCGCTTCTTCATTATGATTTCTTTGACGTCACGGTGCTCTAATGCAAACTTGATATGTTCACAATTACTTCTTTCGTCTAGGCTACAGCGGATCCCGGAAGGCTTGAACGTTATATCTGCGACCCTCCCGAGTTTCCGGTCGTGGATTTTGCAACCCTCATTGTCGCAGTTAATCTTTTCCATTCGCGGCACCTCTTGTTCCTGACTTCTTAATTCCTCTAGTCTTCTGCGGCTCGAATCCTCCAGAAACTGCGCAAGACTCCGGTATCCGAGTTCCAGGTGCGCTTTTATGTAATCTTCGATTGCGTCAGCTAACTCAGTTTTCATGCTGATATTTCTATACGATGGTTTTTCAGTCAACTATCTCGTCCAATAAACTAGAGCATGTTTGCATTATAAATGCCTTATTCTCATCATGTAAAGTTAACGCATTTTTGCTCTAAAGTGTTATATAGAACCTCAGGTGGAAGGAGAAGTTCATTTAAGAATAGAGCAATATTGAAGGAGGTTTAGGCATGGAATCTAAGGAGAAGAGGTTCAGAAATGTGAGTCTCATGGCTTCGCTTGTTGATGAAATTCAGGAGAAGCATGTGAGGCCTAATGGACCGTACAGGAGCAATGCCGAGTTTGTCGCCGAAGCAGCAAGGCTTCGTTTAGAGGCATTGAAGAGGAGGGCTCCAATTGTCAGGGATAGATGATCATAGTCGTGCCGCTCTTTTGCACGAGCTCGCTGTTGCAGTCCGAAAATTGTTCAAAGACTCTCGTAAGGAATTGCCGGAGCCTGATTGAGCTTGTTGGAACGTCTCATGAAAGTTACTGATATCGGTTTGAGAGGGAAAGACAAGACTCCGACAGTTGTTCTAGTGTCTGCTGAAGGCGAGAAGCTTCTTTTGAAGCTGGAAGTGATGCAGCAACTCGACAGTTTTGAGCTTGACTCAGAATTTGACGTTAAGATCAGTCAGGGAGGTCAGACGAAGCTTGACAGCAGCGGTTCAAGAAAGTAACCCTAAGCCATCTGACCTTGTCATGGTCAACTGGCGGGAAATTGAATGCGACGATACTTTGCGTGAGTTCAAGCAGGTCCTCCGGTTTGACTTGGTTGACCGGGAGGGCGAGCCCTTGCGAGTTCAGTTGCTTCTCGATCGGAGGCACAAGTTGAACAGGGCAATGAGTAAACCTGTTGCTTATTTTCGCATGACGAGTACGCAGCAGCTTCTGAATTTGGCAAATACAGCGTTAGCGGCTGCTGTGACGTTGGCTTATAGTGAGCAGCGTGTTTTGGAGCCGTCTCAGGATCAAATTCGAGATGTTTTGAAAGCTCATTGGCAAATGGCGCAGCCAGATGTGATTGTGGGAGTTGACGTTATGCTTCGAGAATTGAGGCTTCACCGGATGACTCAGGAGAGATTGTAGATGAGTCAGCGACCGCGTCATCATGTTGCTCCAGATTTTAGATTGTGTGAGCTTCTTGAAAACGGTGAGTGGGTTCCAGTTGTGAAAAAGAAGCGCCCGGAGGCTAGGCCTGAATGAGTGCAGAGAAAGTCAATTGGGAATATTACGTTTGCCGAAAGTGTAAGAGTTTTGGAGATGCTCACATGGTCAGTGAGCAAGCAAGACTCAGACTCTGCGAGAGTTGCTATGCGAAATATCTTGAAGAGTCAAAAAAGAAAGGGGAGGGCTCCTGATGGAAAAGCCTGCAGAACGAAAAATCACAGGAGTCTGTGAATACGGAAAGCCTTGCCCTGACAAGACTCCAGGGACGAAAACTTGTTACTGGCCATATGGCTGCTGCTATAAGAAAAAATTGACTGAGGTCTCTTAATGCAGCTACCGAAACGTTTCAGTCAACTTTTCGCCCCGGTCTTACTGCTTCTCCGTCTCCTGGGTTACATTATGGCAGTTGTCGGCCAACGTAAGGAGGATTCTCGAGCGTAATGGTTTCGTCCAGAAGGGTTTTTGAAGCGTCGAGAAGATGGCTTTCAATGATTTTGGAACGAGGTTATCCTGGAAGATGTTGCCGTTGCGACACAAAGTTTCGATTGGGCGATGAAGTCGTAACTCGTGATAAGCAAGGTCTGGTTTCACGTCGCCACTATCATAAGGAATGTTGGGAGGCTATGTTCATTTGATCAATCTCGAGCAGTTGAAATTGCGTTTTCCAGTGAAGAATGTTCCGCCTCACGGTGAGTGCATCGTTGTTCCGGGAGATCAGTTTGATCCTGATTGGGAAGTCGGCTTGGATGAAGGCGGCTACGTATGCATTAACACTGATGTAGATGGAAAGCCTGTTACTCTCGTTCCAGTCACGAAGAGAGCGTCTGGGAATACGGAGAGAACTGTCTACGAGCCCAGAGTCGTCTCTCGACCACATTCTGTAGTCAAAGACCGCAAGATAGGTTCAGGTCCTGGACATATTGCCAAAGTGACTTTGCCTCTCGGCTTATCTGCTATGAAAGGACCACAATGGAGCCGAGAAGACGAAGATCGGTTAGTCAAGCGAGTCAGTGACCTCACCGGCAGCCTCAAGGAAAAATGCAGGATCCTCACGGAAGAGTTCAAGGGCCGCAGCGTCATGGCCTTGAAGCAGAAATTTAAGAAACTTGTGGAGGCGGGTCGGGCTCTGCCGGGGAAGAGGGGACGCCCAAAGAAAGTCTTGAGCGTTCCGGGGCTGCAGAAGGCTCTGGAGAATGTTTGTCACGATTGCGGTTTGCCTAAGGATCTCTGTTGTTGTGACGACGAAAAGAAAGAGAGCCTTAGAAGGGAAATTCAAACCCATGAAGAGCAAATCGAGAAAGGCCTAAGAGGCCATGCTCAAAAGAGTCCTATAAAAGCCAGTGCACCTGGGGTCGTCTCTTTCGAGGCCTACTGTCGCAAATGCAGGACCCGTCGAACTGTTCAAGACTATGATGTTTGGCGTCGGTGCCCGGTCTGCCTGGAGCCTCTGATCATTTGGAACGTCCAGGAGACCGAAGTTTGAAGACCTGCCCAAAATGCGGTTATGAAGACCCGGTGTGTTGGCGTCAGAACCGTTGGGTAAGTGCCGTTGACTATAGCAGAGTCGAGGATTTTCAAACAGAGTATCCCGAGTTTGCCGACTTAAGGCCTGGCGAAATTCGGTCAGACGCCTGCAACTACTATTACCGTGGCAAGAAACAGAAGTTGTACGTTTACCGTTGGCCCAAGGTTCTCGGTCCTGAATATTATCCGAAGACGAGGCACATGTTTGAGCGGCATGTTCCGCGACGTCCGCCGTTGCCTGGGCAGAAAATTCTTGTTGCTGCACCAAATTTGGGGGCTTCTGCTTGAAGTTGCGGTTATCTTCTGATTTTGCTGTTGACACTGATGATTACAAGCGTGAAGGCTTACGCTTCAGTATATTAGCGATGAGTGGTCACGGCAAAAGCAACGCCGCAGCGGACCTCGTTGAAGACGTCTTGGACAATCATGCGCAAGTAATCATCATCGAGCCTATTCCTGAGTGGCACACGTTGAAAGCCCGGTACAATAATGTGGTCGTTGTCGGTGGGCCTTATCAGGATCTCCCCCTCGAGCCCGCGTTTGCACATGAATATGTCAAAGCTGCTTTGGAGAAGGGCATCAGCCTCGTCGTCAACGTCAGCGACATCGAAGATGATGCGGACCAGATCAAGTTTGTCTCCAACTTTTTGTGGAATCTTTACCGCCTCGAACAGAAGTACAGGCGCGTGCTCTTCCTTGTTCTTGAAGAGGCAGATATTTGGGCGCCGCAGATGTGGGATCAAGTCACCAAGCAATCTCTGTCCCGAGTGAGCCTTATCGCAAAACACGGCCGCAAAATCGGCATTTTCCCTATTCTTATTAGCCAGCGCCCGGCAGATCTCCATAAGAGCCCGTTAAGCCAGTGCAACATCAACTTGTTTGGCAAGTTCACGAGTCCTGCAGACCTTGACCCTAGAACTGGTCTCATGTTTGTCGTGAAAAAGCAGCATCTGGACATTAGTGAAGAGCAGATTATGAAGTTGTCTACGGGCTCGTTTGTGGTCAGTCACAAGGGCGGCGTCGACACGATCGCTGTTCGGAAACGTCTCTGTCCTCACGGCGCCGACACACCACTGATTGAGCCGAAACCGTTCACTGCGGATCTGTCGCGAGCCCTGGGAGGTCTCCAGGAAGAAATTGCGAAGGCGATCGCTGCTAAGAAAGAAGAAGAGTCAAGTGTCAAGCGCCTCGAGCACCAGGTTCAGGACCTGAAAAAGCAGAATGAACAACTGCAGGAGAAGGCGAACATCAAGCTTTCAGTGAAAGAAATGATGGAGGCAGGCGCTAGGCCGCAGGTGGCGGGTTCTGAACCCGCGCGCGCTCCAGACATGAAGAAACTCGAAGAGCGTGTCGTTTTTCTAGAGTCAGTGAAGAAGGATTTGGAAAAACGTGTGAACGATGCGGGAGAGGAATTGAAACTTTATGATGAGTTGAAGAGCGTTCTCCGACGAGTTTTGAATGTGCAGAATATCTACGACAATATTCACAAGGTCGAAGAGATAGCGAGGAGTATCCCAAAAGTCTCCGAAAAGTCGCTCTCAAGTACCCAAGAAGGCGCTGCTGCAGTCGTCCTTACTGAAAGCATTCCAGAGATTCAGCACAAAGTCGCTCGGCCAGTTGTGGAGACTGATGAGTCCACGCATGAAGGCCGCCTGATAACATTGGCCCTTCACGACTTCTTCAATGAGAAGAGGCGTGTTACCACTATTGCGAAAAAGATCACTGAGGTTTATGCTGTTCAGGTTAACACGAAGGCGCTGAATGACTCTTTGGACACCGTTGTTCAGAAGAAAGTATTGCAACGTCAAGAGGCTTCTAATGGCGGCTGGGAATACTGGCTGTTTCCTGAAGCCAAGGAACGCATCAAGGAGGTTTCTTGATGTGGAAGTGTAAGAATCCAACCTGTAATAGAACGTTTTCCATGCTAGCGAGGATTTCTGTAGAGAAGAGACCGCCGCCAACCTTTTCGCTGGACATGCCATCTCGCGTGATTGTTGAGAAGCCTTGTTGCCCTTTTTGCGAAAGTATAGAATTTGAAGAAGTGAAGGTGAGGAATCAAAATGCTGAATAAAAATCAGATCAGAGAACGCATTGAATGGATACTTGAACATAGAGCAGTTGCAAGTAAAATATGGTTTGTTGAACAGCTAGAGTCGTTACTCTCTTCGATGTACTCACCTGAGATATTTGAGGCTTCAAAATGAAAGCGTTGTTGAATGATGAAGGGAAAAAGATTTGGGGTTTTGTCTTCCCGAATGGTGGAGTGCCTATCAAGGGAATTTCATCCTATAAAGCACAGCTTGAGGGAAAGGGAGCGATGGAAGTCTATCTGGTAGATTGGGCCGCTCTAACCGATGAGCAGAGAACTTTGATCATTGACCATTTAAAGAGTAGATTCGGAAGCTCAAAGGAAGCCGTTGAAACTGAAATCTTGAAGAACGGCCTGCCTTTGAGAGCAGCGCTTGTCTCTTGCGTTTCAATTCCAGCGAGATACTTCTGAGGTCTCACGGAACGATCTTGATCTAGGTTTTGTTCTTGGCTTCGAAAAGGCATCCCGGCGATCAGCTTTCTCGTAATGGTCGAGTTCAACAGTTCAATAATCGCTTTGAACTCTTAGGGTTGGGGCTGCAGGTCCTCAAGAAGCTTGGTGCTGGATCCACCGCAACAGAAACTGCGCGAGTCCTCGGTTGCTGTAAGAGTAACGTGACTTATTGGAAGAACAAGTTGCTGGACATGGGAGCTCTACGGCTTCAGGTTGCCGACGTCGTCAAGATTTACCAGCTGACACCTTTCGGTTCAAAGAGTCTCACTAGGAGTGAGGGGTGTTGTGTTGAGCCTGTGGTGTTGGAGGATCATGCTTTCAAGTTTGGTGTTTTGGAGGGGGAGAGGGTTCGTGTTGACTGGGTGAAGTTGGGGAGTCCTAGGAATTGGTTGAAGTTGGGTGTTCGTATTGGTGGTGTGCGGGTTGTGAAGACGAGTCGTAGTGTGATTATTCATCCTGGTAGGCTTCGGGGTTTTGATGTTGATGAGTTGAAGGTTGATGCTGGTCGTGTTGTGGAGCGTGTGAAGATGGTTTTGGAGCAGAGGTTTGGTATGGTGTTGTCGGATGATGGTGTGCCGTTGCATAAGCCGATTTATCGGTTTTACAGTGAAGAGGCTAAGGAAGACGTGAAGTGTGGTACCATAATTACTGAGGGTGTTGGGGCGACTGATAACAGTCCGCCGGAGCGAGAACCTCATGAGGAATATAGTGGTGAGGAACGTGCTCATGCTCGTCACTTGTTACCAGATTCGGTGAGACGTCTGGAGATGAAAGTTGACAGTCTGACAAGGGCAACTGAGGACTTGGTGAAATGTAGTTCTCAGGTTCTAGAGTTTCTGAAACAAATTGCAGGTCTTGAAGCTAATCGTCAAAACGAGCCCTTAGGACCGGATCACAAGAGGCTAGACTTCTATGTCAGATAATCCGATAATGTCGCTTGAAGACCGTTCAAACGGGTTTTTCGAGCCCTATGTGGGCCATGGGAAAAGTCCATTGTTTTCAAGACGAGCCCATACGAGCTCTATGGATGTAGATCAAGCAGGCTTAACTTTCGCATGTGTTGATGTTGGTGGTTTCCATGGGTGAACAGATCGAACAAGCTTCTAGCCCGAGCCCTGTGCAGTATCATAGGAAAGGGCGTACAAAAGAGGAGAAAATCGGTCGTCTCAAATATACTCTGGAAATTCTGAAAGACGTCAAGAAAGAGATTCGTGAACTTCGAGAGATGCAACGTGTAATCCTTAACGGTTTGAAGGGCGCCGGCTACTTTCATTTTGACACGCCTTTGATACAGAAATTTGCTTGTGTGGATCAAGTGGACCTTGAGATTCTGCAGCGTGTTTTCGAAGTTGGTCGAGGCGGCATCTTTCCGAAAGACGTCGCTGCGGCTCTGCCTGAATATCATCTTCATCATTGGCATGTGAGCAGAAGGATCCTTCGGATGAATAAACGGTTGAGACTTGAGACTGGTGAAGACTTGTTTGAGAAACGAGGGCACAAGTGGGCTCTTACGAATTTTGCAGTTGAGACATGGGGGAACGGTGAAAAGCCGCAAATTGACGTTGATTCGACTGCATAAAGCTTTTAAAAGGCGAATTACCCATTATATCAATTAACCAGGTCCAGTCGCCAGTTTCTGTTTCGCTGCGTCCTTTCTTGGTTAACGTGGCGTGAGTGGAGGTTCTAAGGTTTTTGAGGCATAAAAGAAGTGCTGAAAGTATTCTGAGACGGCAGATTCGAGGCTTGATCTTTCAACATAGCTTCCAGGATCCTCTGCGTGCGGAGACTGTTTGTAAATTGTCGCCGGAGGATATTCTCGCAAAGTTGGCTGGACCTATTCCTGTTCAAGTCAGTGACGTGCCGGATGTGATGAAAGGCGAGGTTTTAGTTGATTCTCGTGGTCAAGGCAGTTTTCAAAGATAATTTTTCGGCGGGGGGAGTGTGTTTTGGGCGGTAGAACGTCTCGTAAAACGCAGGTAGCCCGTCGTTTTTTCCAGTTGCGCAGGACGTTTAACCTTGATACTCAACGTTTGCGCAATAAAGCTGTCAGAGGCCTTGAGGACTTGTTTGATATGGCGTCTGCGTTTGCGAAGGGCACGTACAAGTTTCAATATGCTGATGGCAAAAGAGAGCCTATAACGATGAAGCAGCGCCAGATCTGGGCTCGAATTGCCACTTACGCTGCGCAAGTCATGAATACAATTGCTCAGGGGATTGATGAGAGACAGATTGACAAGGACCTTGCTAAGCTTGAGATGCTTGTGAATGAAGCAACGGCAAAAAACATTGTTGCGCAACCTGGAAAGGGGGATGGCCAAGAAACGCGAACTTCCTCCGCTCCCGGTGGATAAGGTTGAGTTTTTCGAAAAGATTCTGAAGATCAAACCGTTCTCGTATCAAGCTGAGTTTCTTCAGGATCCAGCTGCTCTGAAGGTTGTGCGGTGGCCTAGGCGCGCCGGTAAAACGATGACGATGTCTGGCGATGACCTGTATTTCGGTATGCATAATGCGAACTGCACGATCATTGTGACTATGCCGAAGTTTCAGCAGATCAAAGAGATTTATTTTCAAGCTTTTCATGAGCATCTTGCGCGGATGGACCCGGAGATTTATGATGCTTACATTGAATGCGAACTTCAGACTATAATTCGTATCAATAATGGTACCATAATTCTTGCTGAGACGCCGGAGCCTTTCACGATCCGCGGCCATGGCCCCAGAAAGATCAGTATTGATGAAATGAACTTTGTTCGTCAAGATGTGGATCTGTGGCTTAGCGCGCTCTTGCCTATGACGCTTACGCAGACTGTTCAGATCAACGTGGCAAGCACGCCCTGGAACAAAGACAGCATCTACTACAAGATGTGCTATGACAAGAGCTTCCGAATCTTCAGCGGCAACATTTTCGAGCGGGATCCTCCCCGGTACTTTTTGACTTGGAAGGAAGTGCAGAAACCCAATGGTCCTCTGGATCCGTACCAGGTTGAGGTAATGCGGGAGCAGTATTCTGGTGATCCTTGGCGTTGGAAGCGTGAGATGGAAAGCAGTTTCGTCGACGACGAGACTTCTTTTCTGCCGAGCAGCTTGATAATTCGATGTCAAAATGAGCAACTGGAATTTGCAAAGTTTGAAGACAATCTTCAAGGTGAGTTCTTCATAGGGTGGGATCTTGGGCGAGATAGAGATCCTGGTGCTATGGCGATTCTTCAGAAAGAATCTGATTTCAGCCGGCTAGTTCACTGCAAAAAGTTTGGTCTAGGTACTCCTTACGTGACGCAGATGGCATATATTAAGTCAATCTGCGATCGGTGGAAGCAGGTTAGAGCTGTCTATTACGATCACACTGGCACAAAGGGGATGGATGAGGAAATTAACAAAGCTGGCTTTCCTGGAATCGTCGGCATCGATTTTACGCAGCCTCTTAAACATGGCATGGCTATGGCATTGAAGCAATTGATGATGACTGTCCGGGAAAGCGACAAGTCGCTCTCTCTTGAGCAGGCTAGAAGGCGCTTTGAATTGCCTTTCGATCAGGACGTTCAGGCTGATTTCAACGTCGTGCAATGGGAGCAGCCGCCTGGGAGTGAAATCTATACATTCAGTCACCCGGAAGGTTCGCATGATGATAGATTCTGGGCCACGTGCCTAGCTGTGTATGCTGCGGTTAAGCAGCCGAAGATGACGTTGGGTCTTGTTGATTTCGGAACTGTTGGAGATAAAAATTGATGGGTTGGCTGCACAGGAAAAAGAAGGATCCTGAAAAACCTAAATTGCAGGGGCTCGTTGCTGTAGAGGGTAAAGTGTCTGGAGCCTTTCTTATTGCAAGTTCCGAGCAGTCCCAGCAGAGTTCCGAAACGAGAATCCGAGGGAGACTTCAGGCAGCCAAACTGATCGAGGCTTCAGTTAATCCGGCGACAGCTGCCAGGGTCAGTATCGGCACAGTTGGTGGTGCGAAATATCCGGATGATCTGAATGATTTTCCAGATTATCTAGATTCCTATGACTATGTTCCCTATGTTGCCCGGGCAGTTGACATCAAGCAGTTCATGATTTGGCAAATGGGTTACGATCTGGAATGCGAGGACGAGAAGAGCAAGAAGACTGTTGAGCAACTCCTCATAGATATTGAGGCTGACACGGTTTTCCGTGATGGAACCTTTGCGGCTCTGATTTTTGGCACAATGTATTGGCGGGTCCACAAAGACCAGGAAATCTCACTTGAGCCCTTAAACCCCATGAAAGTCGGCTTGAAATTTGACAAGCAAAAAAAAGTAATCGAGTACACTTACGAGCCTGAGTTCGGCAAGAAAGAAACGATCAAGTCAGACGAGATGATACCGCTGAAATTCAGGGTTCGACCCTGGGAAATCTTCGGCATTAGTGGTCTCCGTCGGGTACTTCCAACAGTAAAGTCCCTTCTTTTCATGGAGGAGAAGCTGCCTTGGATTGCTAGACGTCGTGCAGATCCTCTTTTGCTCATCAATATTGGAAGTGCAGCGAATCCTGTCGACAAACCAACTTTTGACCGGATTAAGAACGGTATCATAAATCGGAAGCCTGGAGAAGATGTCTTCAACGACGGGACGATCGAGGGCATTGAGGAAGTCTATCAGAGTGCAAGTGTTGGCGGTCGACAGACGATTGATCCGTTGTTGAATCATTTCACACGTAATCTTGTTGCTGGACTAGGGGTGCCGGAGGCAGCTTTAGGGTTTGGCGGTACAAGTACGATGGCTACAGCTGAGTATCAGGAGCGGATTCTTGAGGCTGAAGTCAGAGATTATCAGCGAGCCATCAAACGGATGCATGAGAAACTGATTTTCTCTCTTGTGGAGACCTCGAAACGCGTGAAGCTTGTTTGGAGACCCCTCAAAAACGAGGACAAAGAAGCTTTGAGTAAGATGTTGCAGGGCGAGATTGAGCATGCGATTGTGAGTCCTGGTTGGGCTCGTCAGCGGCTTGGATATCCGGAAGATGCAGGGAAAAACACTGTGATTGATGCTCGTTTTGTTCCTGCTGGAACTGCTGCGAACCTGAGTGTTGAAAGCAAGAAGCGGTTGGAATTGTATGAAAAACTCGCTAAGGATCTTGACAAAGACGGCGTTGCTTCTGGATCTGTTGGCTGAGTCCAACCTCAGCTTCATGTATGTCACAATAACGGATGACCAGACTTGTGATGCTTGTTTGAAACATGACAGGCAGATAATTAGTGATGAAGATGCTGAGAGAACCTTTCCGTATTTGCTTAAGGGTCCTAACGATTGGGTTTGGTATCCGAACGTGCATCCATCGTGTAGATGCCTCTTAATATTATTAGGGGGCGGATTGTAGGAATTGTTGAATTTCCTCAACTATGAATCGTTCCGCTTGCCTCATGTTAAGGAAAAGACATTCATAACCTGCCTTAGCGTACTGTTCGCCTTTCTCTAGATGCTTTGCTCCCGTATAGACTTCAAGAACTTTCCTTTGGGTCTTGTGAATAAAATCTGGGTTACAACCGTTGATTACGACGCCACCAGATCCACAGTATGCTAAAGGCCATTGATACTTATTGACTAAACCGATAAAGTACGTCTCGCTTTCAGTGGGATTTACTTTCCAAAGTTTGTCTCTTGGTTCATTTGTTCCGCGCTTTGCTTCATGAGCAGCTTCTACTTGGCGAGCCCTAGCATCTTGGCTCATCTTAGTCCACTTGAGGAGTTCAGCCTGACTTCGTCCACGACAGACTATTCCTGCGCGGAGGAGGCGTCTTCGGATAACACCGCGTGAAGTTTGGAATCGCTTCGCAAGATTATTTTCCGATACGCCTGCTAGATAAAGCTGAAGAATTTCAGCTGTCGGAAGATCGATCCTTAATGTATGACTTGTCACGTAACTTGTCACGTATCATGAATAGACAACGGCAATATTAAAAGATTGTCGTTGTTTGCTCATCCTGCTTGAGGTTGGAATCTAAATGCCGAGACATCTGGACTTTCAGAAAATATATGATGCTTTCATGTGGCGGTACTGCAAAGGCGAGACTGAATGTGACGAAGGCAAACAGATCTACTATGCCTGGCTGAAGAAACTAGGCCTTGATGACACGAAGCCTTACGAATATCCACAAGAGACTCGTGAAAAGTTTTCTTGGATTCAACCGCACATCCAATTCATCAAAGAAGATGACCAGGCAAAATATTTCAAAGTTGAAGCCCTCTTTCCCCTGACAAGCATGAACTGGAACGTCTACACGCGTGAAGAGCTTATTCGCGCCTGCAGGACTCTGATTGGCAAGCATACTGATTTGAATCATACAGCAGAGATTTTGCAGGAAGTTCAGATTGTCGACGCTGACTACGAAGATGACACTGTTGAGTGTCTGGACCGGGTTTTGAAGGGAAGTAAAGCCCTGAGTATGCTGGAGAAGGGCGAGATCCTTCAGGTAAGTGTCGAGGCGGATTGTCTTCGCGGATCTGACTTGACGCCGGAAGGATGGGCGTGCAAGGGCCTTGTTTTCACGGGTAAAGCGTACCTGACGAAAGATGTGCTTCCAGGAGTGCCTCTTACTCGTATTATGCCGGTTGAGAGACTGGTTGAAAGTTTCAAAGGTGTAACAATGGAAAAGGAAGAAAAAGAAGAGAAGACTGAGAATAAGGATCCAATACCGCCTACTTCATCAACGAAGAGTCTTACTGAAATGACGGCTGACGAAATAATAGCAGAAATAGAAGCAAGAATGAAAGTAATATTCGACCTTGAACAACAACTCTACCCTAAAGAACTGCCTCCGCCTCCCTCGAAACTTACGCCTGCTGAACAAGACGCGCTACGCATTAAACTGAATGTTTTGTACGCGGAATTGGAAGGTTATCGCCAAGCCCTGACCCTGAAAACCCTTACCCAAGCGACTGTTGAGAAGAAGATGGAAGATCTTCAAGGCAAGTATGAAGCTTTGAAAAGCGAAGTCGAGCAACTGAAGAAGCCGAAGGAAGAGCCTAAACAAGAGCCTAAGAAAGAACCGTGCAAATGTTTGTTGACGAAGGAAGGTTTCTGGGCTCGTTTTCACGAACTCCGCAGCGAAGGCCTTGACAAGAGTGACGCATTTCGCATTGTAAGCCAAGAACTCATTGCAGCAGTAGAGAAGAAATCGCAGTAATCCGGATTTTTCAGTCTGTTCAGTTCTTGATGAAACGGTACAGCAACCCTCCGACTCTCTAGGGCGAGCCCTAGAGCGAAATGTGGGAAGTAACTGACAAGGGAGAATGAAAATGGACTTTAATCCAGATGAGTTTATGAAGTCGATTGACCAGCGGATCAACGAGCGTTTATCAAAGCTTGAAGAGAAGCTTGGCAACAAAGAAGACCTGGGACTGTATGGTAAACTCACGATGCGCGAGCTCTTCACACTTCAGAAAAAGAAGGCTCTGACTGAAAAACTCCAAGGCTTCTACGAAAGCGACCAATCACAAATGACCGTCAAGGAGCTCCTCACGACCACAAGCAACGTAGCACTGCCCACAATGGTGCAGTCCCGAGCCCTGTTGGAGCTCAAGAGCTGGGTCGATGCACGAGATCTATGCATGCCTGCAACGGTTCCGAAAGGCTCAGGCAAGACAGTTGACACTCAAATAATTACTCAGCCAGGATTTGATGAGTGGACTGAAGGTTCTGCGCTCTCCGCTGCAGATCCGACTCTGACGAAACGAACAATCACCATGAAGGCCTTCGGCAAAGTCACACAGATCTCCGACCTGCTTGCCAACACTTCAGCGATAAACTTCATTGAACAAATGGGACGCGTCCACGGTTCATGCGTTAAGAACGGCATTTTCAAGTATGTCACTGTAGCGCTCTCGGCAGCGGCAGGCGGAACCTTGAGTGCAGCTTCAGGCACAAGCCTCACGTTTGCTGAGGTTGCCACCGCAATCAAGAACAACGCTAACCTCGGATTCCAAAGCGATTTCATCGCAACTTCCCCGGCGAATATGTGGAACGCATTCACCACAAGCTACGATGTCAAGCAATTCTACAGCGCCCTCATAGATTTGTTCACTACTGGCAAGATTCCGAAGGTCCTTGGTCTCGACTGGTACGCAGATCCGTATTGGGACACTGTTTGTCCTGCAGGCGTGAAGACATTGGCTTACGTGGGAACTAAAGGCGTTAGCGCGGTTTGGGCTGGTCTCCAAGAAGAGCCCATAGTCGAATTGTACAGAGTTCCGACTGAGCTTTCGAACTATGTTATCACGCACATGGACGGCGGGTCAATCGGCGGCGTAGCGAATAGCATCCAGAAAATCACGTCTCAAACCTAGTCAAGAATCACGGCGTTCACTGACCTCATTTCCCTCTTTCTTTCAGTTTCGAAGTTTCAGGAATGATTGAAGTTGTTGGACCTTACTAAGATGAGTCGCGCAGAGCTCTTAGCTCTAGCTCATGGTCTAACAGTCATGTTGAAGTTGAATCCTAACGTTCTAATCGCCGTCGACGAGAAGGGCGATAGTTTTGCTGTCTATTCAGTTCCGGACCGGAAGCGTGTCAAACGTACTTTCTTGATGCGCCTTCTTGGCGTGCCTGACTGTGTTGATGTGTGCGGTCAGAATTTGAAGCGACGCCACGGATCCTGCGGAGTGTGCAGGTGGCCCAAGATCATCAAGGGCAAGTTACCTCCGGTTGTGCCTGTGACCGTGTATTTCTTGGCGATGGGAAAAGACAGGCGATTTGAGAAACTTCAGTCTTGGATGGGCAAGAAAGTTACTGCCCTCTTGGAAATCATCCAGTTATATGGTGAACAGAATGGTCGAAAGTAAGGGACAAAGGATCAGTCTTAACGGTTTGACATGGTCTAAAACCGTGATGTTGTGTGCTATTCTGCTTTGTGCAGGCGTCGCAGCTTATTTCGGAGCAAGCGTCACGGTAGATATCACCATTCAAGAGCGTCTTAACCAGATTGAAGCCCGACTCGATGCACCGGTCAACAGCAGCCTCAGTGGGCTCCAGAAACCCTATGACTACATCGTCAGCCCCATCGACGCCTATTATTGCTTGCAGAACGGGACCGACGGGAAGCTGAATTGGTTCAGCACCAACAAGACAGCGGTCCAGGTGGCCGCAGTCGGAAATCTGACGAGTGGTGGAACGATCCTTCTGAAAGGCTGCACTCTAGCCGGGGGGGTCACTTATGGCCCTAACATTTCTATTGATGAAGACTATCAAGGAATAAGGAACCATTACGGCTCGAATAGCTTCTTTTTCAATGGTGAAAACAGGACCGACGTCCTTGCAAACCCCTATCAGCAAGTCGCTTATGTTGTCGATTTCGATGGCACCACGGTCAAAGTCAAGAACTGCAGCAGTGGACTAGTCGCCTATCAGGACACAAATCAGACCTTGGCCGTTCAATATGCCTTCTCTCACTTGAACAATGGGACCAAAGGAACTGAGAAAGTCGTTCTCAGAGGAAATTTCACTCTCAACTATTATCCGAATGTGCCGCCGTACGCAGACATTGAAGTTCAAGGCTATTTGAATGCCGTGAGCAAAGCTGCTTTCATGATCTGCTTCGATGATACCCTCTACATCCAATACAGCACGTATTTCAAGAACATGACGTCGATCTGGGGCTTCAGAGGCAGCGAAGGAGTCGTTTCTCGCTGGGTAGAACAAGCTGGAGCCACAAATACGTCTTATGTCACTCTCACTAATCTGAAAGAAATGCGTGATGCGGGCTGGAGTTTCTACAGTCACGGATATCTTAGCAAGGACATGACCGGGGCAACCATCACTCTGGCAGACCAAGATCAAGAATACCGAGTGAGCAAGGATTGGATCGAAAGAAACCTGAACGTCCGTATTGACATGATGGGCTTCCCCTCCGGGCATCCAGCAAACTTTGAGATGGTACGGCAATATTACAACTACATTGGCTGGAGCAACTACAAACCATGGCCTAATCAAACGTGGAATTACATCTCGGACATCTTCAGTTGCTACTTCCCGACAGAGTCAAACTTCAACGGGACCAAAGCTGCCGGAGGAGTCATCGCCGCTGCTGCCTGGTATGCAGTTAACAGTACGGGCTCGGGTTCGAACGGAGAACTCGCTTTCCTGACTTTTCATGGAACAATGACGAGTTACTGGTTCAACCAGTGCATGGGCAACGTGAGCAGCTGGGGACTCCCGGTCCTGACTTGGCGAGATATCGATTACTATCTGAATCTCCAGGTCAAACAAAGAGTGGCAGGCGCAGACATCCGACTCGAGAACTTGGGGAACGAAACGTCTTGCATCAACGGAACCTGGATCAAACATAATCTGGGAGTCACGCCAAACGTAACCTTCGTAAAGATCGCCGGTTCTGCTTACATCAACTCGACGGCCTTTCTCATAGAACCCACGATCTTGACCATGAATACGACGCATTTCCAAATAGACTTCTGGATCAACAACGCTGGCACGATAACGCCGGTCGGAGCAACTGACGCAAGAACGCTCTATTGGTATGCTCTCTACCAGAAAAGAATTGATTATCCTCAGTTGACTTGAGAGGCAAGAGAAAGAATGGTAACTGTCTATTCAACGAAAACGGGAACGGCAACAATCACTGCCGGCAATACGTCTGTCACTGTGCCGCATGGTCTGTCAACAACTCCGACTCTTGCAGATATCAGTATTACTCCGCTTGATGATCTTGGCGGTCGCAGTTCCTGGCCTAGCGATCCGGGAGTAACTAACTTCAAGATCAATTTGAGTTCGATGGATCTTTCGGACCATCTTTTCTCATGGGGCGTCGTGTATGAGGTTATAGTCTCAGGTGGTGGCACCGGCGGAGGATCCGCATCGTACTGCTCGAACACTGATGTTAAAGCACACAGCAAAATCGCGTACACAGATCTGGGATATGCGAGTGATTCCGATTTCAACACGTTCCTGGATAGTCTAATTGTCCTTGGGCAGTCGATGATCGAAAATTTCTGTCGGGTTCCGACTGGTTTCTTTGCTTCTGACGGGCTTGCATTCACAAATGAGTTTCATGATTTTCAGTATCCATGGATGAGTCTCTTGTACTATCCTGTTCTGTCAGTTTCAAAGGTAGAATACAATGATCAAGGATACGGAATCACGGCGAACTGGGTGACTGTGACGGAGCCAGATTACATAATGAATCTGCCCTCCGGGCAACTGATGCTTGTCAACAAGGTTCCTGCAATCGTTGAGCAGAGTATCCGAGTCTCGTACACTGCTGGTTTCAGCAGCACGCCAGATGACATAAAGCAGGTTTGCATTCAGGTGTGTTGCAATATGCTTCACGGGATCCTCCAGCGGAAAGTGAGCCCACAGGTCCAGGCAGACGATATGGTCATCAAAGTCGTTGCGGTTGAAGCTTTCAACCAAGAACTCAAGGGCATGCTTAGGCCCTATGTGCGAAGGCTTGTGGTAGCTGGTTGAGTTTTGAGCATTCAGGTTCAGGTTTCGCAGCGGGGTTTGGACCTTTCCCTGTTTGCAGGCAAAATTGAGGAGAAGCTTCTGCCTGGGCTCGTGAGAGCTGCTGTGGATTATGGTTACGCATTGATGTGTGCTAGGGCTCCAGTGAGATCTGGCAGATTGCTTGGAAGCATTGAGAAGCGCGTTCAGGGTTTGGAAGGATCTGTCGGTCCAACTGTGCCTTACGCGGTGTACGTTGAGTATGGGACGGCGCCGCATGAGATTCGCCCGGTGTTCTCGAAGGTTTTGGCTTTCGAGGTCAATGGAAGAATGGTTTTCTCGCCGATTGTTCATCATCCGGGGACGAAGCCGAATCCGTTTGTACGCAAAACGATGGAAGACGTGCAGAGGAAGATTCCTGAGTTGTGGTCAGATCTGTTGTGGGCGGATCTGGTGAACGAGGTCTATTGATGACAAAGTATTATGATTCGTACAAGGCTGTTTTCGATCAAGTCAAGACGGCCCTTCAAGCAATTACAGCGATCAAGACTGTCGTTTTAGGCGAAAAGTTCCAAGTTCAACAATTACCCATGGCGATAATCAGTCCTGACCCGACTGACATTGAGCAGGCAGCGTTCGGCAGCATGCTTGACAACAATATCCGTATCAGCGTTGTCATTTTGATTCGTGAAACAGAACCTACTAACTGGTTCACGGATATCGTATCAGTCATGGGCGACGTCCTCGACAAGATCCTCACGGACCGTACTCTCAACAACGTGGTGAGAGACACTATTCCCACTATGTTCAGTCCCGGAGAGATCCGTACAGGAGGAAAACTGTACTATGGCGGCGTCGTCAGACTCCGAACTCTGATGTTTTTCACGCCTTGAGGAGATCAGTTTGCGCCTTGAACTCAAACTTCATCTCTTCAAGAAAATTGTGAATCTATGCGCGCGCGTGATTGATCGGCTTCTGCCGGAGACTCGAGCGCGATATCCTCAGTCAAAGATGCTTGAGCATGTGTTCCAGCAGCTCTTCAATGTCTATTTGCTCGAGGTGTATTGCGGGCGTTTTGACGATGTGCCCAAACAGTCTTTGGCAAGCCTCGAGGATCGTAACTTTCAGCATTTCCTTTCGGTTATCAGGAAGATGCTGCTGTTCATCAGTGACAATGATCGGTACTATCGTGCATGGATCGGTTTAGGGTTCATCGCTGCAAAAGAAGAATATGAGCGAGTCCTCAAGAGGATCACCCAAGAGGAATTTCGCTCGAGTCACTTTGAAACGTGGGAATGGGCGCCGTTGCCCGTTTGCAATTCCTATTTCGAGGGAAGTAAGTCCGAATTTCTTGAAATGATGCTTACAGGTCACCTGTCTAACTTGTTGCGAAAGAGATTTGCCTCGAGCAGATCTCCGCAAAGCAAGAAAAAAGTTGGAGGTTGAAGAAAAAACATGCCAAATACAACACCAGTAATAGGACGAAACGGCAGCATCACAATCAACGGTGCTGAAGCTGGCTACATCAAAGGCGTCACATTCGACATGGACGCAGATGTTATCAAAGACTACAAATTCACAAGCGATATCCCTGCTGTCCTCGAGAGTGGAAACAAGAGTTTCAAGTTCAGCTTCGAGAAAATGTTCATCGATACAACGTATGCAGCTCAGGTTCTCGCTGGAACAAAGATGACGATCATTCTCGGACCTGCAAACAGCACACCCACAGGACAGCCCAAATACACGTTGTCCAACGCAATCATTTTCCACCATGGCTGGCGAGATGAACAGAACGGTATCGTCATCGAGAACGGTTCTGGCGAAGGCGCATCATTAACGCTTGGCACGTATTAGGGATCTGTCTGAGGTTTTGCCTATGACTGAAAAACCTGAAGGCCCTGCTGAAAGAGGAAAACGCCTATTCGAAAAGGAAGAAGCCGAAGGCCGTGTTGCCGCAAAGAAATTCGACCCGAAGATGCTTGTGAAAAAAGCTACTCAGAAACACATGGTTCTTGATGGCGACGAAGAAATCTATTATTATCCTTTGGTGCTCGAGGACACTGCTGATTTGAGTAAGGCTAAGACAAACGAAGAGTATTCGACTATGATGCTTTGGAAAATGCTTGAGAAAGCTTATCCTGGACTGACTCTTGAGGACGTCAAGAAGTTTCCAATGGGCAAGGGTGCGAGGATCCTGCAACTCCTAAGCGAAGCTGAAGGTTTTTTGCCACCGGAGAAGAAATCCGCAGTTTCGTAGACTACAATGAAGACGCGCAAGTGATTGGTTTTATCGCACATGAGTACGGGTACACACTCGAGTATGTTGGGAGTCTGACGCCTTTCCAGGTTTCTTTTCTTTTGAAGTGGGCTGCCTGGTTCACGGCGAAAGTGAATCGTAGAAGGGTTTGAATGAGTTACGGTCTTTCAGGTACACGTCTTCAAATTGATCTCAACGCAGTCGATAATGCCAGCAGTACGATTAGCAAGGTGGGCAGCAATGCCAAGAGCCTCGTTCTTGGTTTCAACAACCTTGCTTCGAGCGCGCTTAACCTTTACAACATGGTTGACCGCGTCAGAGATAGCCAAGTAGCACTAGATCGTGCAAACCTCGTCGTGATGAAAAGCTCAGAGTCGGTCCGTGATGCTCAGAACAACTTGAACAAAGTCCTTGAGAAATACGGGGAAGGCAGTGCGCAAGCAATAGATGCTCAGAACCGATTGATGCTCGCGCAAGAAAGTTACAAAGTAGCTACTGAAAGAGCAGATATGGCATCTGAAAATCAACGTAAAACAATGATGACGATGGCTGTCAGTGTTATCCCAACAGTGATCACTGGACTCACGGGACTAAAGACAACTATTCAATATCTTCGCACCGAATTAGAATTAACTAAAGCTGCTGCCATTGGACTTTCATTGGCCGTAGCTGCAATTCCTCTTGCGGGAATAGTCATTGCACCACAAGTCCGTGAGTTCGCGTTAAGTCTGCGAAAACAGTTTGGAATGCCAGAGTTTCCAACAATTGGCAAAAGCGGTTTATTGACGCCGCCTGGCATAACGTTGCCAAGCGGCCCGAGTGGTGCAACGGCTAATGTGACTGATTACACCCAAGCTTTGAAAAATTTAAACACCACATTAACCCAAACAACAAGCATCGTGTCAACACAAGCACCGTGGATTGAAGTTTGGCAGAAACGATGGCAGGACACAATGGATCGTATCAAGGGCGTGAATGTTGAACTTCAAAAGACGCAAGATGTAAACCAACGCGTTTTTGACAATTTGATCCGTAGTTACAACGTGGAAAAAGCACGTGAAGCCGGCAAAGATTTCGTTGAGGCTTACACGAAAGCATGGGAATCAAGTAGTATGCTCCGCGCAATTGCGGTTGCTGTCCGTTTTGCGAATGCCATGAAAATTGATTTGCAAGATGCCGTCAACGTTCTTGATGAACTTATGCGCAAAATTGAAGCACCTGCAGAAGCGGCAAGGGGGTATGATTGGCAAAACTTGGGCGGTACCGGACCCGTGTATGGTTTAGGTCCAGGACAAATTATGCCTACCAGTTTGCTTGGACCAGCTGCGCAGTTTGCTGCAGGCGGCAAGGCTACGGACATTATCATTGACGCTGGCACCCCAATTAATTATCGTTTCGAGTTTCATGCGCCTCTCGTCGCGGTAATAGGCGGCGGAGGCGGCAGCACGCAAAACTTGAAGATGGTTGCAGGCATGATTCAGGAAAGTTTGAAACGGGT
>Ga0315279_10003697_pt1 | contig 21039 bp, 24 predicted proteins | sample YL17G06_20_MG_FD_203694 | JGI IMG/M metagenome (GOLD analysis project Ga0315279, IMG submission 203694) | Sediment microbial communities from Yellowstone Lake, YNP, Wyoming, USA - YL17G06_20 | ecosystem: Environmental > Aquatic > Freshwater > Lake > Sediment | place: USA: Wyoming | collected... | reverse complement strand
AATGCTGTCTAGGCGTCTTCCTATACAAGAGAAAAAGGGGATAGCGGGCGTTGCACTAAAGAATAATATAGTAGAAACACCGTAAGCGCGCGCAACCTATTCACTAAAGGAACAACCTATAAAACTTAATGATAACAATAGCGCGCATGCGTGTTCCTGAATTCCCTTTTCGGCTGCGTTAGATTCGGACCGCGTCCTCTAACGATGCCTCACTGCAATCCGAACGTGCAATCACTGTGGTGAAAAAAAGAATTCTTTTTTTATACATCCACCCAACACTGTTTCCTGTATCTCGGGCGCGTAATCATCCTAAGCATGGCAGAGCGAGAAGCACAATCGAAACAGAAACGGATTTAGGAACAGGCATGCGCGCTGACCTTCATTGCTTGATGAACTCCTTATACTTGCCGAAGTCTTGGTTCCATTCATACTCAGAACGTTCTCTCCAAATCTCGAAAGCCTTGGCTTTGTGCTTCTCAAACTCTTTTTTCGTGCAATCATTCACTTTACAGAAATGTTCTATTACTCTATCATAATCGAGCTTCCCTTGATTAGCAAGTATTCCAGCTAAGCCAATGTGCTTGACATGATGACACATTCTGCATAGAAGAATGAATCCTTCAAGTTTTTGAACATGCTTCTTGTCATTGTAGTTCCATATTTCATGCAAATTCATTGTTCCACTTGTTTCGCCACAGACTTGACATTTTCTCCCGTTTTCTTTGATGAAGTCGTTCCTTATGCTGTCCCACACCTCTCTAGACATTAGTTTGTAAACAGAAGATTCCCAGACAGTCGAAGGAACAAGTTCTATACTCAATTTCAAGGTCCTATCTTTCAAGTCTCAACGTCCAATAAACATTAAATGCAACTCTTTCATAATTAGATTTTTGGATAATCAAACTCAAGACCAGATTTGAAGTGGGGGACAGAATGAAAAGAATTGAAGTTGATGTAGTTCCAATTCTCGAAGGAACTATATTGGATTTCGAAACAACCCATTGGGATGTGAAAAAAGGAGAATTGATTACTGCTGGCTTTCTGTCTAATGATGGAGTCGTGGTTCTTCAAAGATTAGGATTGACCGAAGATGAGTTCAAGAAAAGAGTTATTGAGGAGATTCAAACAAAAAGAAGACCTTGGTATGCCTTCAATAAAGAGTTCGAAGAAAAGTTCTTGCCAATAATGACAGACCAAGAATTGCAGAAACACGAACGTGAGTCAGCATTTGGGGCATTACTTGATGAAGGTCTTCTTGACCATTATGGCTTGCTGTGTGACCCCCTCTTTAGCGAGGAAGTCTGCAGATTTTGGGATGCTTGGAAATCAACTCAAGACATGGTTTTTGTTTCAAAAATTGTAAGACACAATTACTGTTGCTTGGCAAAAGAATACTATCTTAAACGGAAAAGAATGGACAAATTCGATGTGAGTAGCATTAAATCATTGCCGTCTTCTGCACAAATAGAAAAAAGGTTCATCCGAAAACAACTTGGTCTTTACGTGGAGTAAACGAGTTTACGATTTTGCGGAAAAGTTATAGCTAAACCAGGAGAACATTGTGTTGGCTAGCAGCTAGGGTGTCATTAATGGTTGATATATCAGAGCTCTTGAAATACAATGAGATTGTGAGGCACAGATATTTCGAAAGCTTTGCCAAACTGTCTTGGGATGAGTTCACCAAAAATAGGGAAGCGAGCTTCAACTCAATTAGGAACATATTTGTCCATACTCTAAGTGCGATAGATTACTGGTTGGATTTCCTGCAGAAAGAAAACCTTCGATCCGAGAGGAAATTCGATGAATACAGAATCTTTGACGAAGTTAGAGCCTACATGGAACACGTTGAGAAACGAATGCATGATTACCTTCAATCGTTGTCCTCCAAAGGGCTCAAAAAAACGTACACGATCACGGGTGAGGATCACAAGGCCACCATGATCACAGCCGAAGATATCCTCATACATGTATTCGAAGAGGAAGTCCATCACAGAGGCGAATTGATAGCACTCTTTTGGCAAATGGACATTGACCCGCCATCGATGGGATGGAAAGGGCTCTGAACTAGCAACGACAGAGAAAACTAAGACTAGAGAAAAAGAGCGGGTTGTGCGAGAGATGTCGCCACTCAATTGCCAATCCAGCCTAGACTACGGGCCTTACATAACCGGATTGCTACCCTCTTCTAATGATATAGACTCTGAGGCAAAGGAGCATAAGCTTTGACCAGTTGGGGAAGAGCTAAGAGTGAGAAGCAACCTAGAATAGAAGCGCGTGAGTTAAGTTCAAAAATGCTCTCTAACAAAATGAAAATAACTGTTCATCCTGAGAAAATTGAGGACCCCTCGCAGAAGCAGGTTGGCTTTTACATGAAGTATGCCTCTTTTGTAATTAGAACCTTGAGAAGGCCATCATTCCAAAAGTTTCTCAGCTGGATGTTGAGAAGGGAAAACATAGAAGAACACATGGTTAGAGACGTGCAAGTCGCAGTTTTTCCGTTTCAAAGGAAGAATGGAAATGGGCTTGCTGGGCATTGCAACACTAACAGAGGAAGAATCCAGATCTATCCAAAAACATGTAAGTTTTGTCAAGAACTCATACAAGAATGTGGGAAAGACAAGTTCATATCGTATGCTGGGAGTCGGGCAAGGGCCGCATTGATACATGAGCTACTGCATTTGAAATACGCAAACGATGAAGAAAAGGTCAGAGAACTCACCAGAGAATATTTCGCAGTCTTTGCACAGAATCGGTCCGCGCAGAATTCGCACGTACCGAGCATCTACAACATGATATTCAGATCAGAAGCAACCGAGAATGCACCCAAGATTTCTCAGGAAAAATAGAGGTTGTGCGGGAGATATCGCCGCAGAAGTGCTGGTCCAGCCTAGACTGCGGGTCCATCGTACGAGAAATATAGTTGATGCAAAAAAGGGTTTAGACATGCCTATTCGCAGTTTCAACTCTTGCTTAACGCTCTCTGCAAGGCGTCAATCACGTTTTGCTTTCCCATCGCAACCAAGTAAGGCCCCAGCCTAGGCCCCTGCGGGATTCCTAGAAGAGTCATGTAAAGAGATTTGAAGAAACTGCCCAACTGCAAACCGTGCTTCTTAGCCACGTTGAATATGGCGTTCTGTATCTTCTCAGCATCATCTTCACTCTTCAACACTTCAACCAGCTCAGCCATTGCAGCCTTCTCTGCGCCGGACAGACCGACAGTGGTTTCTTTTATCTCTTCAAAATCCTTTATCCAATTAGACGCATACTCGATTCGCCTTCTCAAACCTTCATCAAGCGTCTGACTTTTCTGCAAATACCCATACCCTCGAAGCTTCTCAGCTATGAATTCCTCTTCACTGCCTTTAGGCGCCATCTTAACCAAGAAAGTCATCAGATTGTAAGGCACTTTGACGCTTGGCTTCTGCGGAGGCTTCAGCGCCCAGCAATACTCATACAACCCACGTAGTTTGACAAGTTCCCTCCCGTCCTTCGCCGGCTTCTTTCCGAAGTACACATCCTCCAAATCGTCCATCTCATTCATGTACGTGGGAATGTCCGTAACGCTCAAAGTCCGCGTTCCAACAAACCTCTTCAACATCAACAACGACACCGACTGAGGCGATCCGTAGCGGAACCAGACCTGCGGCGTGAAAACGTTGCCTGTTGATTTCGAAATCTTCCGCCCGCTCTTGTCCAGAAACATCTCATACCTAGCATGCGAAGGCGGCTCAAAACACAGTATCTCCCTGCAAATCCTGTCATTTATACGAACCGAATCTTCTATGTCTTTGCCGTAAGCTTCAAACCTGATGTCAAGAGCCCTCCACCTCGCCGCAAACTCGCTCTTCCAGCTCAGTTTGCCCTCAGCTTTCGCTATGTTTGCCTCACCTTTGAAGCCGCAGCCCTCAAGCCACTTGCCCCTTATCTCCATGCCCTCACAGACATACGTAACCTTGTTCTCCTTCGGCAGATACTCCAAAGCCTTAGTAGTGTATATGCGACCACAATTGCCACATATCGGGAAATACGGCAAAACCCCAGTGTACCGCTCCTGCCCCACCTCTTCCTTGACTATTTCGCCAACTCTCTTCGCGTTCAAAAGCAAAGCATCAATCTCTTTGTTCAACAACCCCTTCTCGTACATCTCCATCGCAGACACATGACGATACTCCATCCCGCACTTGTCCAACGCATCAAGCAGTAACGAACTCATGTGGCGGCCATAACTTTCATGGCACCCAAACGGGTCTGGAATGCTGGAAACTGGAAAACCCAAATACTTCTCTAGAGACTTCGGCAACCCAACTGGAACCTTACGCAAGCCGTCCTTGTCGTCGCAGTAAGCTATCAGCTCTGAGTGGTACCCCTGCTCCTTAAGAGCCAGTGTCACTGCAAAAGAACGCGCAGCATCACCCACACTGCCGATGTGTGGAAAACCAGAAGCGCCGAGACCCATCTCAGTTCTAATCAGCTTCAAGCTCCTGCCTAGCTTGTGCTCCCTCTCAACAATGTCAGCCGCCATCTTGTCGTACCACGTGCCGCGACCAATCATCTTCTCGCTCATCCCGAGTTCGGCCCTCCAACAGCATAGACTGTCGTCACAGATAAAAAACGTTTCAGAGAAAATGGGAGGCTACTTTTTCCGAAAAGCAGCCGCGATTGCCAAAGCACCAAGAACAAGCAGTACTACAGCTAGAGAGTAAATCCAGCCAAACCCGTACAAGAACCATGCACTGCCCACAGCGATGAACAGCAACCCCCACCCGAAAAGGCTGAACGCACTGCGCCCATATTTCTGCGGACTTGAAGCCTGCATCCCGCCAAGCACCAGCACCCAGCAACCGCACAACGCAATTATCATCGGCGGAACCGTCAACCAACCGACAACGAAGGCCCCAAAAACTATGGAAACCACTAGGATGACAAAGAAGGCACCTATCGACAGCAGGCCCCTGTTTGCAGAGCTAGCCAATTCTCAAATCACGCCCTCTACTGGGTTTTCTCACCACATTCAGGACAGAACTTGGACCCAGCAGGAATCGTCTTCCCACACTTAGGACAGCTCATTGTTCCGCCCGACGGCGGAGTTATCGTCGTCCCGCACTCTGGACAGAACTTTGAAGTAGCAGGGATTTTCCCGTTGCACTTCGGACATATGACCAAAGCTGCTGCTGGCGCCTGCACTGGACCAGACGGCGTCATCACTTGAGGTATGAGCACCATGCCAGTTCCTAAGCCTGCGCCCGACGACTTTCCAAGCTCTTCAGCAGCTTTCTTCACCGTCTCCATCCTCAGCACCTCTTCAGGCGCTGCCCTTCCAGTTCTAAGCCAGAATAGCCGCTCACGATACTCAGGCGTAGTGTCTATCCCCTCAAAACGGAGATCAGTCAGTTCCAAACCTATACGTTTGAAGTAGTCTGAGATCGTGTTTTTCACTACCACTGAGGTCTCGTCAAGCCTTGTGAAGACAGTCAACAGGTCGTACCGTGAAAGCTCGTCGATGAGTTTCTCGTTCAGGAAGCCGCGCAGATAATTGTTGACATCCTCACTTGTGTACGCGCTCTGCCCGCCGACAACCTCATTCACGAACAGCTGCGCACTTTCAACTTTGAACCAGAAGCCGCCATACGCCTTCAACGGAGCAAGCTCTGTGGTCTGGGCCTGTGTGCCGTATTTCCCGGCAAACACCTTGGTCGAAACGAAAATCACTCCCGCTTTGAAAGGTTTCTCCTTGTAACCAGCGATCCTTGTGAGCAGACCGGTTATCAGTGGCAGATTTAGCGTTGTTAGTGTATGTCTTCCTGCGTTGAAAACGTCATACGCCTTGCCGTCCCTGAAAAACACCACTGTCTCATATTCGTGGACAATCAGTTGAGCCCCCCACGTGATCTCTTCGTCTGGATATCTCCAAACAATGTCTTCTGAGCCTGGATTCTTCCATTCTATGACTTGTGGCATGTCAATTCACTCCTAATATTACCTCTTGCCTGCTGTCAAACGTTTTCTCAAAAGAGTCTAAGATCTCACCCAAATGCTGCACGCGCGCCGCCGCGTTCGTCAAATCCTGCTGTGAAACTTCTGCCTTGAACGCTGCAACCTCTTCAGCTATCTTGTCAACTTCATCAACCAGTCGGTTGTCGAAATCGATCATCCTGTCAAGGTTCTCCTCTTCAACCTTCACTGCGTCGAAGAAGCCTGAATACCCGTAAGAAGCATGATTAACCTTCTCTGTTACGCGGTCAAACTTGGCGACAAGTCGATCCATATCCGTCAGAACGTCAAAAGCGCGGCGGTCAGACAGTTTTTGGAAAATGCCTTTCACGTCGGTTTTCGCTGCTGACAGTTTCCGATACAGGTTGTCTCTAATGAGTCTGTCAGATTCGCGTCGAAGCTCCTTCTCCTTGTAGCCGCGGAAACCAGGAATCTCCGCTAGGATGCGTTCACCAAGCCGCATCTGCTTCTTCGCTTTTTCATAAATGTCTTTTTTCTCGGTCACGAACAGGTTCCTCACATCGATTTTTTCGATTTAATAGATGATTTAGGGGTTACTTTTAAAGTTTCGCGATGTTCAGAGGTTTGTTGAAGGTATGTCGCCTTTTATGGATGAGCCAGTGGCGCCGTCAATCAGCAATTGGTAAGCGTTGCCTTTGTACTCGTATTTTACGAACCAGACTGGGGCATGCAAGTAAACCACTTGGTCCACCTTTACTTCGGTCTTCATGTCAATGATTTTGTCAACATCCTTCTGAATCAGGTAACGATGAAGTTCTTCGATCTGATGCTTAGCAAGCTCCACGGCTTCATCCTTGTCAATCTCGCTGTTCAAAACCTTGGCAAACCCTTCTATCTTCCTGAAATCGTAGGGAATCTTCCCTTCCAAGGGCACGTTGTACTCTCTTGTGGGAAACTCGGACGCCTTCCGTGCCAGAACAAGCCAGTCGTAGTCGTTCTCCAGTTTCCCATCCTTCGCAACGGCAGGTGTTATGCGTTCAAAAACCCCTTTGTAGACGGTTTCGACTTCCGCTGAAACCACCCAGAAAGGCAAGTACTGCAAGGTTTTCTCCACGGTTCTTGATTTCCTAGCAAGGTCGCCAGGCTTAAGGAAACCCGTGCTCATCCAGTCTCGGACAGGCTCTTCAACCTGAGCTGGGTCATACTTGTTCAGAAGCATGGAATGCTCGTAGGTGAAAGTTTCTCCAGTTTCTATCACAACGGTGTAGCCGCAGTACTTACACGTTGCCAGTATTTCGCCTGGTTTAAAAGCTATAGGAGCTCCGCAGTGGGAACAGTGTATTTCCTGAATCACCGACACAGGTCTTACGCCTCCTTCTTTTCTCTCTTCACTATTTCTCTAGCCACAATAACGCCTGACCCTGAAGCCTGAATAAGCCCTCTAGTCACGCCTGCGCCGTCGCCGACCGTGAACAAGTTCCGAATCTTTGTCTCCAAACAGTTGCTCAGCTGAAGGCGTGAAGAATAGAACTTCACCTCGACACCGTACAAGAGCGTATCCCGCGAATTGATCCCAGGAACAATCTTGTCCAAAGCCTGAAGCATCTCACGAATATCAGCCAGATAACGGTAGGGCAGAACAAAGCTGAGGTCGCCTGGCGTGGCATTCTTCAGCGTAGGGGTAACGACGCTTCTGGCCATTCTTTCCGGCGTTGAACGTCTACCAGACTCCAAATCGCCCAAACGTTGCACTATCACGTCGCCGCTGAGAAGGTTTGAGAGTCTAGCAACGTATTTTCCATAGGCTATGGGCTCCTTAAACGGTTCAGTGAAGGACGTGCTGACCAGAATTGCGAAGTTCGTGTTTTCCGTCTTTCTCTCGGCATAGCTTTGGCCATTGACCGTCAAAACCCCGTCATAGGATTCAGTTATGACCTCGCCGTAAGGTGCAACACAAAAAGTACGCACTTGGTCGTCGAATGATTTTGAGTAGTAGATGAGCTTCGGCTCGTAGAGAATGCTTGTCAACGCCTCCATCACGGAAGCCAAGACTTCAACTCTAATTCCAACGTCAACAGGGTTGTTAAGCGTCTTTAAGCCTAAGGCGTGCGCTTCTGTCTGAAGCCACTCAGCCCCGCTTCTCCCAGGCGCAACGATCACGTACTTGCCGAGGAACCTTTCGCCGTTTACGGTTTCGACGCCTTCAACGACATCATCTTTCACTATTAGACCTTTCACGTCGGTTTTAGGTTTGAATTCGACCTTGCCGTTCAGTGCCTGCCGCATTTTCCGAAGAGTCTGAGCGCACTTCTCTGTGCCCATGTGGCGAATTCTTTGGCGGACAAGCTTCAACCCTGCCAACGACGCTCTTCGCTCAATCTCCTCTATCTTCTCAAGGTCGCCCCCGTAAACATGTTCAGGTGCACCAAACTTGAGATAGACGCTGTCGGCGTAATTCACTAGTTCTTCCAGTTCTTTCCAGGACACGTACTCGTTGAGCCAACCACCTATTTCAGCTGACAGAGTCAGTTTTCCGTCACTGAAAGCGCCCGCGCCTCCCCAGCCAGACAAGACCGCGCATGGGTCGCAGTGAACGCATTCGAAACCGCGGCTTGCGGGGCATTTACGTTGGTTTATGTCTTGCCCTCTGTCCAGCATTAGAACGCTCAGATTGTTCTTTTCTGTCAGCTCAAGAGCAGCGAAAATCCCCGCCGGACCTGCGCCGACAATGATTACGTCATATTTCAACAGGGTTGTCCCCCTAAAACCCAGAAGTACATGTAACAACTAGCATATATTTCTAGCGAGCACATGAACGGTGCAGATTGCCTTTATTCATGATAGGGCACGAGACACAGGAACTTCACGAGCTTCTTGCCAGTGTTTCTGAACTGATGCTTTTCATTAGGCGGAATGAACACAGCGTCGCCGGGCTTGAACCCTCTTTGTTCGCTCCCTCCGATTACGGAGCCTTCGCCCTCAAGGATGAAAACTTCATGTTCCCAATCATGGCTGTGTAGCGGGCTGTACCCGCCTGGTTTCATCTCGAACAGTCTCATGGCAAAGGTCGGCGCGCCAATGTCTTTGGTGATAAGCCATCTCACTTTCAGTTTGAAAGTTCCTTCATCAGCGTCCTTCGCCTCAACATCCGTGTAATGAAATGCTCTCATTCCAAATTGCCCCCTTCAGAGCAGAGAACTATTCCAGCAGCCTATATATCAGTTTTTCACTGCCTTGAAAAAACTGGCTAACTTCGCCAACATGTGCCCAAGCCTAGGATATCGCCTTTCTTTCGATTGGGAATCTTGCGTATTCTTTCCCGTCAATTATCTCCTTTAGGTGCTGTGCGACATTCCACACTTCAAGAAACGTGTTGTAGAGGGGTATCGGGGCGATTCTTATCACGTTTGGCGGACGGAAATCAGTGATCACGCCCCTTTCCTTCAAGGCCTCACTTACTCGTCTTCCCTCTTCATGTTCGACTGCGACGTGCCCACCGCGTCGTTCAGGTTCTCGAGGCGTTCCTATAGAGAAATTGTAGGGTTCTTCAGACAGGGCTTCCTCGATAAGAAACAGTAGGTATGAGGTCATCTTCAGAGACTTCTCTCTTATCCTATCTATCCCAGCTTCAAGGATAATGTTCAAAGAACCTTCAACTGGAGCCGAACTGAAAATCGCGGGAGAAGATATTTGCCATCCCGCCGCGCTCCTGGAATGCTCAAAATCCAAAGACATGCCAAACTGTTTCTCTTTGACGCACCCAAACCACCCCGCGAGCGCCGGCTCTCGTCCAAAGTGTTTCTTGTTCACGTATAGAAAAGCCGTGCCTCCAGGGCCGCCATTAAGGTATTTGTAACTGCACCAAAGGGCAAAGTCCACATCCCACTTGCCAAAGTAATGCGGCACCGTGCCAACAGAATGAGAACAGTCAAACCCGATGGGTATTCCCCTATCGTGCGCTTCCTTCGTTAGATACCGCATGTCAAGCAGCTGCCCACTGCGATACAGAACTGATGGAAGAAAAACAAGGGCAACCTCATCGCTCATCAATTCAGCGATTTTGCTTTCCTTCAAGAATCGGCCGTCCGCACTTGGAGCAAGAACGAGATTCTTTTGGGGGTCTAAGCCTCTGAGTCTTATTGCGCTCTTTAAAGCGTAGATGTCTGTTGGAAAATTAAGCTCATCCGCAAGTATCTTTCTCCTCACACCACGGGGCTGATAGAAAGTGTGCACAAGCGAGTGTATGTTCACCGTCGTTGCACCCGTAAGCACGACCTCTTCTGGTTCTGCCCCGACGAGTTTTGCGCACTTCGCGCCAAGCTGCTCTGCGAGATAGAACCATGGGGTTTTCGCTTCAAGCCAGCCCCTTATCCCAAGAGCCTTCCATTCGTCTAATGTCCTGAGAACTGAACTTTCAGAGTCTTTGGATAGCAGGCCGAGGGAGTTTCCGTCCAAGTATGTTGTTCCTTTTGGGATGTAAAATCTCTGGCGGAATTTCGCAAGAGGGTCTTCTGAATCTAGCTTGCGTGCAAAAGCCTCGTCGGCCCTGAATCTGCAATTCAGTGTAACGCTTGCCTCCTTTCTCAAGAGCTGGCATCTACTGCGGAGTGTGATTAGGGTGAACTGAAACATAGATTTAGCGAGGTGCGACAAGCAGAGTGGTTGCAGAATACAGCGTTTCGAGCAGTCTAATCTCTTATTGCTTCAAGCAGGCTCATAATGTTCCACAGTTTCACGCGAGTGTAAGGCGGCATGTTTGGATCCTGCAAGATCTCGTCCAAGTTTGATATGGCGTTTGCGGCTCTGACGGCCGGTGTGTACTCTGTTGTTTGAAGAGCGTTCATAGAGTCTTTAGCCGCTCTTCTGATGTTTCTCGGCGTGGTGGTGTCCTCAGAAACTTCTCCAAGCACGACCAACGCCTGCTTCATCCTTTCCTCATATTCTTCCATCTTCTTCTTCCTGACCATGTTTGCCACACCCGCAGATTTCGCGATAACCTTGTTATATAGGCTCTCACACCTATTTAGTTTGAGGTTTTAAAACTTGCCCCGCAAAGAACCTGAAGAACAGGACATCAAACGCATGGCTGACCTACTGCGGCAAGGTTCAACGCTGACCGAGCACGCGTGCCCAGCATGTGCTTCACCGCTTTTCAGGCTCAAGAACGGAGAATTGTGGTGTGCCAAGTGCGAAAAGAGAGTTGTCATGGTGAGGGAAGGGGAAGACACGACGAAAATAACTAGTTCGATGGCTCTGGAGAAACTTGAAACGACACTTCTGTCCAAGATTCAGGAGATTCAGGGTAAGATGGAGCAGGAGCAAAACGTGGATGATCTGCAGAAACTTGGTATAGCGTTGTCCGGACTGCTTGAAAACCTTGAGAAATTGAGAAGAGCGAAAAAGGCGTAGGCGTAAGTTTTCAAATGCTCGGGGTCTATGAGAGTTTTCCGGAAAATGTTCACAAGATAGCCGATTTTGCAGCGTTAACTCCAACCAAGAAGCTGCAACAAACCCTGATTCAGACGTTGCGCAAACTGAATGAGGCCGCCAGTTTGGATGGCACTGCGGATTCGGCAATGTCGCAATGCGCGGTCATTTTTGAGTTTGGAATAGCTGAGGGTAGCGATTTCAACTATTTGGATGACGAAGAAGTAAGTAGAGTGATGAATAACATCAGCCGGAAACCTTTCCCAATCTTGGATTTCCTTCTGGTCATACGATACTACAAGACGCAGGAACAGAAGAGAAGACCCTTGAGGTTTGACTACTACATGCTTCGCTTCATATTCGACAGACATGTGGAGATTCGGGTTTTTCACGAAAAAGGACCCATGCGCATGCTGCCAGAAGAGATTTCCGACTTTGTGGTAGAAAGAATCAACGAGACAGTCTCAAAAGGAATACTGAAACCCCTTGAGGCCTCTTAGACGGCTTTGCCAAAGCCCTTTAAGGCAGCTTTCAAAATGCTCTCCGCCACTTCTTGCACGGACCCGTTTCCGTCAATCTTGACAAGCTCTCCGTTTTCAACAAACTTCATATAGACTTCTCGAACCTTCTGTTGCGTCTGCAGATTCTCCATCACCGACTTCTTGGGTTTCAGCCTTTTGACGACGATTTCGGGTTTGACATCGATGAAAAATGCCAAGTCTGGATGTATCGCGTGCTCGTTCACCTTCTCAATCCACTCTAAGTCAAGCCCAGCTGCACCCTGATAAGCCAGAGAGGAGTAAACATAGCGATCGGAAACCACAATTTTCCCCTTTCCAATGGCGGGAACGATCACGTCTTCCACATGCTCGAAGCGGTCAGCCGCAAACAACAACGCTTCAATGATGCTCGAAACACGTTTTTCACCGTGCAGACAATGCCTCTTGATGAACTTCCCAATCTTTCCCCGACTTGGCTCAGCAGTGTAAATAGCGTCGTAACGCTTCCTTCTCAGCCTCCTGACGAGAAGTTTAGTCTGGGTTGTCTTCCCGCAACCATCCAAGCCCTCAACACAAATGAAAAAGCCTCTCGCACCCACTTTCCCTGCCTCCTTTGGCTTTCAACATCAGGCATTATAAGAGTGGAGATGCATTAATAATTCTTTAACAAAAATCGGGGAAAAGGTTTCATGGCGAGAAGTCATTGGGGCGAGATAAAAGACCCCGTGCACGGATACGTGTACATAACTGAAGAGGAGAAGGAAATCATAGACTCCTTCCCTGTTCAGAGGTTGCGCAGACTGCGCCAACTGGCAGGGGCAGAATACGTTTATCCAGGCGCAAACCACACACGTTTTGAACACTCAGTCGGCGTCATGTACTTGGCTGGCAGAGTAACTGAAAACCCGAACATTTCTGAACACCTAAGCCATGAGGAAGCGCAAATGGTCAAGATTGCAGCCTTGCTTCATGACGTTGGGCATGGACCGTTCTCACATGTTTTTGAGCATTTGCTTATCAAGGAACTGGACAAGACGCATGAAGACATTACGTCTTGGATAATCCAGAAAGGCGAGCTGAAGGATATGCTCTGCAAAGCTGGATACAAGCCTGAAGATGTTGGGAGATTGGCGGTGGGCACGCTTCACAAGCCAAAGAAGACTTTTTTGGATCAGATAATAAGCAGCGCCGTCGATGTGGACAAGCTTGACTTCATCGTCCGGGACACGCATCACACAGGCGCCGAGTACGGCTATATCGATGTCTTCCGCCTAATCCACGCTCTGGATATACTGAACGGCAATCTGGCGGTCGATTTGGGGGCGCTTTCAGCTTTGGAATCCTTGATAATAGCCAGAATAGAATCCTTCAAAAGCATATACTTCCACCGCGTGGGCAGAGCAGCTCAGATAATGCTGGCCATAGCCATGGAAAAAGCAAACGAAGAACTCGGCCTGACGCAGTTCAAAACTCCAGAAGAGTATCTGGCTATGGATGACTACACAGTCTGGACAATGCTGAAAAACTGCAAGAAATCCAGCGACATAATAGGGGATTTGGAAAGAAGAAGACTGCTCAAATGCGCCTATGAAAGGACTTTCTACGAAAAGGACACCATGGTCTCTAACATATTCAGCCGAGAAACATACAGGAATCAGCTTCAGACCGACATAGCAAAGGAGGCACATGTGGAATCTGAAGCCGTGATAATTGACGTGCCAACCGTGCCTTCTGTTCCATACCACCACTCGGTTCTCATGGAAAGCATGGAAATCCCAGTGTTCTTCAAGACGCAGGGAGACAAGAAGGTTCCTCAGCGTCTGAGTGACATTTCGAAGATTTTTGAAACTCTCAAAGGCTTCATAAACATTCTGCGCATCTACACCGACGAAGAAAACAGGGAAAAAGTAAGCAGTGCAGCTTCAAAGATCTTGGGCAAGATTCCCTCGGCAACGAAAATATCCTATTAGAGTGCTAGCAAGATGACAGGATTAACGTTAAAAGGACGAGGCATCGTTGAAGGGCACTGCAAAGCTGAAGCGCTGGTGTCTTCAAAGCCCATAAGCTTTCTAGGGGGAGTAGACCCTGCCGACGGCAAGATCATCGAGAAAAACCACGACTTGTACGGAGAATGCATAAAGGACAAGATTCTGTGTTTTCCCCACGGACACGGCTCAACAGTCGGCAGCTACGTACTCTATTCTCTTGCGAAGAGGAACTCGGCGCCGAAAGCGATACTCAACCAGACAGCTGACCCTGTCGTAGTAGTTGGAGCAATAATAGCCAACATCCCAATGGTCACCCAAGTTGACATTGATCAGATCAACACTGGCGACCTTGTCGAGGTCGATGGCTCCAGCGGTTGTGTCAGGGTTTCGAAAAAAGAGAAGAGCTGAAAAGAAGTTGCATTTGACGCGAGAGGAAGAGCAAATCTACGATGGCGAGTTCGGCTGGGCAAACCAAGTCTGCATGAAAATTTTGGTCCGCCTAGGCGAACTGTTCAACGCTACAAGACTAATCCCGATAAGCTCAGCGCATATTTCTGGAGTTTCATACAAGACCTTGGGAGACGCGCCAATAGAATTCTTGAAAAACATGGCTGATGCTGATGGAAAGGCAAAAGTCAAAGCCACCCTGAACCCGCAAAGCTTCTCTCCTGAATACCTGGGCAAGAAACTGCCAAAAAACATCCGCGAGAAACAGTTCACCATTCTTGAACAGTTCGAAAGAATGGGCTTCACATGCTCTCTAACGTGCACACCTTACTACTTGCACAGGCCGGAAGCTGGCTCGCATCTCGCGTGGGCAGAGTCTTCAGCTGTAGTCTATGCCAACTCTGTACTTGGCGCGTGGACAAACCGTGAGGGCGGACCAAGTGCACTTGCAGCTGCGATAATTGGGAAAACACCTGACTATGGGATGCACATGGCGGGAAATCGAGAGCCAACCATCTTGGTCAACGTCGAGAAGCCGTTGCAGAATGAGACAGAGTTTGGTGCATTAGGAATCCATCTTGGCAAGATTCTGGGGAACAAAATCCCGTTGATTAATGGCTTGAAAAATGCGTCCGAAGACAGCTTGAAACAATTAGGTGCGGCGCTCGCCACGACAGGTATGACTAACATGTTCCGCCGAGACGCCAGCTCGGAAAAAAGGGGAATCGAAAAGGTGAGCGTGGAAGCCGAGGACATAAAACGCACGATTGAAGGCCTGTCAACGGCAGCGCGTCATGAACCGGACTTGGTCTTCATAGGTTGCCCTCACTGTTCACTAGACGAAATCAGACACATCGCGGGGCAGGTTGAAGGGAAGAAAGTGAAGCAGAGAACAGAGTGCTGGGTTTGCACTTCGCGGCACAATATGGAGAAAGCTGCAGACTACGTCAAGACTATTGAGAGAACCGGAGCCCACGTGCTTGCGGACATGTGCACGATCGTTTCATGGACAGAGACGCTTGGAATAAGGACGATTATGACAAACTCTGCAAAGACAGCATATTACGCGCCTACACTGAACAAGGCACAGACTATACTGGCGCCGCAGGAAGAGTGCTTGAAGACAGCTTTCAAGGGATAAGGTTTATTCGAATGAAGGCATAATCTGCATGATGCCGGGTTAAGGGGGCTCCGGTAGTATAGCCCGGTTAAGTATTCCGGCCTTTCGAGTCGGAGACCCGGGTCCAAATCCCGGCCGGAGCACCATTTCAGAAGACAATTTTGCTCCCGTAAAGACTCATATACATGCAGCTTCTATGGAATAGTCTTCAAAGCATAAGGCGATTGAAAATGACGGAAAACTTGCTTTCAAACTACAAGAGACTGATGGAGAAAATCAAAGAGACTATCATTTTCAACTCGGCTCAAGCTGTCATTCAATGGGACATGGAAACGATGATGCCGCCAAAAGCCATCGGACTGCGAAGCCAGCAACTTGCCCTGATGAGCGGTATGCAGCACAAGATGGAAACCAGCCCGGAAATAGGGAAACTGCTAGAAAGCATCGAGAAACACCCGGATTACGGCAAGTTGGACGCGGTTCAAAAGCGAAACATATACCTAATCAGAAAAAACTATGATGAGCAAACGAAGCTTCCTGAAGAGCTTGTCGTGGCAATTGCAAAACAGCGTGCCATTGCAGTGGACGTCTGGAAGAAGGCTAAGGCAGCCAAGAACTTTGCCATGTTCAAACCTGAACTTGAGAAGAACATCGAATTAGCAAAGAAGGCCGCGGAAATCCTGATGAAAGTAAAGAAAACAGCCACACCTTACGATGCGTTGATAGATATTTTCGAACCCAAAATGACTGCCAAGGAAATCACGAAAGTATTCGACGAACTAAGAGAAGGCTTGGTTTCGCTATTGAGAAAGTGTGAGCACGCTCCAAAACAGCCAGACACAAGTCTTCTCAGCCGCAAGACCCCAATAGACGTACAACGCAAGATCGCCATAGCCCTCACCGAAGCAGTGGGATACGATGTAACATCGAAGAATGCCGGTGGAAGGATTGACGAGACTGAGCATCCGTTCACGAACGGCTATTATGACGACGTGCGGATTACAACACACTACTACGAAGACATGTTTGCCTCATCCGTGTTCTCAGTGCTACACGAAGCTGGACACGCCATGTACGAGCAAGACTTGAATCCAGAATGGATGTATCAACCAGTCGGCACAGGCTGCTCTTCAGGCTTTCACGAATCCCAATCGCGCACAGTGGAGAACATCATTGGAAGGTCACGAGAATTCTGGGTACACTTCCTGCCGAAACTGAAGGAACTCACGGGAAAAGCCCTCGCAGATGCGGATCTGGACAAGTTCGTTCACGCAATCAACCAAGTCAAACCCTCAAAAATCCGTGTCGAAGCAGACGAGGTTACTTATGGACTTCATATCATTGTACGATTCAACATTGAAAGAGACCTGTTTGCCGACAAGATAACGGTGAAGGAACTGCCGGAAATATGGAGCCAAAGCTACAAGAAATATCTCGGCATCAAGATTGAAAATGACTCTGAAGGCGTAATGCAAGACACGCACTGGGCAAGCGGCTACTACGGATACTTCCCAAGCTACGCACTGGGAAACATCTACAGCGGACAAATACTTGAAACGATGGAAAAAGACCTGCCAAACTGGCGCAAACAACTCGCAAAAGGCAGCTTCACCGAAACAAAACAGTGGCTAGCCAAAAACGTTCACGCCCAAGGAAACCTCTACGACCCAGCCGACCTCATCAAAAGAATCACAGGAAAGGAATTGACAGTCAAACCATACTTAAACTACCTGAATGGAAAGTTCTCCAAGCTTTACGGCTTCTAATCCATCTCCCTTTTTTCTTGCCCTCTTGAACACTCTCAGAAGCACTTCGGCAAGAAAACCGCCTGCAACCAGACACACGCCAATCCAGCCTGATAGGGCATCACAGTAATTGGCGCCGTACAGGAAGAGGATCAAGCCTGCGAGCATGACGCATAGGAGAACGATGTCCCTCAAGTGCATAGAAAAGACTCCCACACCCAGTTCTAAACCTTTGGAACCTGCCATGTATATAATTGTTCTCGCCATAAGCAATCACCGCTCCGATGGAACAAGACCTCACCTTCCCCTGCCACCGACGGCAAAGTGTCGTCTCAGCGCTCGGCCCGATTAGCCTTCCCATCAATGCCGACAAAAGAAGCACGAACTGGAAAAGGCTTGTGCTAAGCGCAGTCGCAGGACCGACAATATGTGCCCCACCTTGCTGCCCCATCTTGTCCTCTGTTGCCATGCTCCGACATTTTTATATACAAGCTTGTCTATCAGACTTCTACTAGTGATACGAAATGTCGGAACAAGAAGCAAAGAGACCTGCAACGAGAGAAGAACTCGTCAAAGCAGTGACGGATGCTGCTGAAAAAGAGGCTGAAACCCGCAATCGCCTAACGAGACGACCGACAAAGCCGACAGTCTCAGGAACAGCCGCTCTTCTAAACATACATAGAGACACGCTGTACACATGGCTGAAAGAGTTCAATGTCGATTTCAAGGAAATAGCCGATGCCATACCGACGGCCTACGCGGCAGAAACTGTCGATGCCTGTGGAAAACCCGCATACATGATCGGCGAGGCGCTCGTGGGAGAGGGAAATGAAGTTGCCCACATAGACCTGCTGATCGGCGACAAGAACGGCCCTGTCGGAGAGGCTTTCGCCTCCGGCATGTCCAACCTTTCCGTCGGCCACACGCCGTTGTTGGCTGTGATAAGGCCTAATCTTCCACCTAAGCCTCACACGTTGCTTGTGCCAAAAGTCACTATCAAGAACACCGAAGACATCGGAAAAATCTTCGGACCCGCTCAAGCTGCAGTGGCAAAGGCTGTCGCAGACGCAGTAGAAGAAGGAATCATTCCAAAAGAGAAAGCGGACGAGTGGGTGATAATCGCCAGCGTCTTTGTGCATCCGCAAGCAACTGACTTCCGCAAAATATATCACTACAATTACAGCGCGACCAAGATGGCGTTGAAAAGGGCCCTCGCGAAGTATCCGACACTGGAGAAAATCTTCTACGACAAGGACAGAGCCAAACACCCAATAATGGGATTCAAAGTACCCCGCCTGTGGAGACCGCCATACCTGCAGATTTCGCTTGACGTGCCAGAACTGGAGAGAACAAAGAAAATCATATCTCAACTTCCAGGCAGCGACAGAATAATCCTCGAAGTAGGCACACCACTCATCAAAAGGTATGGGACAAGGATAATAAACGATCTGAGACAGGTGGCCAAAGACATATTCTTTGTCGCAGACCTCAAGACCTTGGACGTTGGAAAAGTAGAAGTTGACCTAGCCTACGAAGAAACCGCAGACGCTGTTGTCGCCGCTGGGCTGGCGCCTGCCGAGACACTCGACTCTTTTATCAACGAAGCAAAAAGACTCGCAATATACGCCGCCGTGGACATGCTGAACGTCGAAGACCCCATAAAGAAACTCAAATCAATCAAAGAGTTCCCAGACATCGTCGTCTTGCACAGAGGAATAGACCAAGAAACTGGAAGATCGCTCGGATTAGAACTTATACAGCAGATAAGGCAGACCTTCAGCGACAAGCGTTTCCTGATCGCAGTCGCAGGCGGCATAGTGCCCGAAACAGCAAAAGAAGCCCTCTCAAAAGGAGCTAACATAATCATCGTAGGAAGATACGTAACACAGTCAAAAGACGTTGAACGCGCCGTCAGAGACTTCCTCGAATCAACGCCTGAAATGCGAGAAGACATAGACCTGTTCAGAGTGCACGTAGAATAGCAAGTTCGAAACGCCCGCCTCCACGGGCCCCCATTTTCTTTCAAGCAAAAAACTTGAAGGCGACATACGCTAAGCAGAAAATTATGCCTGCAGCCGCAAACACGTGGAGAAAGCCGAACGTCTGCGCGATGAATGAACCGACGAAAGAGCCAAAAGCTCCGCCCACGCCGATTAGAACGTTGAACATGCCTGCTTTTCCCGCAGGGATGAGCTCCATAGACAGTGAAAGCGCATAAACGAGGAACATGGCATTGGCAAACCCGAGCAGTACCAAAATCGTAGTTGCCAATATCACATTGTACGAAGGCATTTCCAACCCTGCAATCAGCAAGAAAGCGAGCAAACTTCGAAACATCACGATCTTGCCTAGGCCAATCTTTCCAGTTGACCGGGTTGACCTGCTGCCTGCCAAGAAGTATCCTCCAACCCCTCCAGCCGAATTCAGAACGAAGATCGCAAAGACAAGACTAGCAGGCAGACCTGCCTCGCTGACGATGTTAGAGACAAAAATCGGCATGGGCGTAAAGAGTATGCTTGTGGCCAATGAGAACAGTACCAGTCCACAGCAGAAGGCCGTGACGTTCTCTCTTTTTAGTCTCTCATCCAGTCCGATGCCGTCCATCATCTTGGAGGCCAAGAAAATGCCGCGAGACGCGAAGTCCACCGTCTTCTCAAGGGTTACAAGGCCCCTTTCAAATATCATGGATGGGTCTACCACGAGTATTGCGGAAAGAACAAACGCCATGAAGTTTAGTCCTGCGACCAGAAACAACGTGCTCGCTGGGCCGAAACCATAGCTTGAAGCAAAGAAGCCCAACAACAGGCCGATTAGCGACCCGACTTCCGTGAAACCCTCGTAGAAGGCGAAGTTCTTCTTCCAATCCTGATGAGAATACAGTTCAGAAATTAGAACGTTCTTTGGAGCCTCATGAGCCACGTGGAGAATCGACATTATCGCGTAGATTGTAATCAATAAAGCTATATTCGCAGTGAACGTGAAGAGGCAAAGCATGACGGTTGAGCCGAGGAATGCGAGTAGAATGTAGCGTTTGTAGTGCCGTGTTTTGTCGCACAAGTAACCCCAGAAGAAAGAGGCTGGGATAGCCGCAAATAGGGCGATGGCTGTCATCAATCCAACGTAGAACAGCCCGTTGGTGGAGTCGATCGAATACAAGTATAGCGGCAGGAAAATGGACAGCAACCCGAAGCCCATTTCGTGGAAGAAGAACCCCAGTCGCCACATGGCTAGAGAACGTTTTAGAGGTGGAATTAAAACTTTTACCCGCACTAGCCCTCATGAACATCTCGTAAATCCTTAATAGAGAGAGATTCAACTTTCATACCACTGCTGGAGAGTCCACCGTCAATGGCTAAGTTCAAGATAATCGTTTCAGACCCAGAAACCGGGACTTCAAGCATAGTTGAGCTTGAAGAAGCCCGCGCCGCCCCGTTAATCGGAAAGAGAATAGGCGAAACAATAGAGGGGTCGATAGTGAACCTGCCTGGCCACAAGGCGCAGATAACGGGTGGCTCAGACAAGGATGGTTTTCCAATGCGTCCAAGTGTTCACGGTGGAGTGAGGCGGAGAGTCGTGTTAAGCATGGGAGTAGGATATAGACCTCAGAACGAGGGAATGAGGAGACGCAAGACAATCCGCGGAAACGTGATAACGGATGAAATAGTCCAAGTGAACATGAAAATCGTGGAGAAACCAAAAGGAGCGAAAGAAGCCAAGAAGACGAAAGAAAAGAAAAAGGAAAAGCCTCAAAAAGAAGCCGGCGCAGAAGCTCAACCGCCAGCCAGCAAAGAGGAATGAAGGACTTAAGATTTATTAACTCGCATAATTTAATCCTTCAATAATTTGTAAACTAGTTATGG
>Ga0315279_10003696_pt1 | contig 21045 bp, 18 predicted proteins | sample YL17G06_20_MG_FD_203694 | JGI IMG/M metagenome (GOLD analysis project Ga0315279, IMG submission 203694) | Sediment microbial communities from Yellowstone Lake, YNP, Wyoming, USA - YL17G06_20 | ecosystem: Environmental > Aquatic > Freshwater > Lake > Sediment | place: USA: Wyoming | collected... | reverse complement strand
CCTGATGCTGGTAGGGTTTCGCGTCACGGGCAAAGTGCTGCTGCTGATCACCGCCGTTTACTTCGCGGGGAAAACGGTGGTGCGCATCGCTAACCGGCCCACTCGCGTGCGCTCCGCGACCGAGGCCGCCGCGCCGGCCGTCACCGAGAGCCAGCCGGAGCAGCAACTCGTCAAGGCTCCGCGCCCCACCCTGCTGCGCCAATGCTGGGAGCTCTCGCTGTGCCGGGGCAACCTGCGCGAGAACTGTCCGAGCTACAAGCTGCACACCACATGCTGGAAAAGGGGCACCGGCTGCCAGTGCGACCCGGTGCTCGCGCAGCGGCTGATCCAGGAGCTGGAGGTGCGCCTGCGCGGGGACTTGCCAGAGCACGAACGCGTCGCTCGCGAGCGAATGAAGGAACACCTCAGCTACCGCGTGGTTACCCACCAGGGCGAATCGTACTGCCGCGACTGCATGATCTACAACGAGCACCAGTACTACAAGTACCGCGCCCTCTACTGGATCGCCTACCCCATCACCGCGGGCTTAGTCCTGCTGTGCCTGCCGGTCATAACCCACGCCTACCACTGGCTCGACGACACCATCGCCTCGATGCTCAGCTCGCTCTCCATGCTTCCCCACAGTGAGGAGTCCCTGCGCCCCTTCATGAACACGGTTTACAACTTCAACGCCGAGTACATCTTCATCACCTCCATCGCCGTCATCATCGCCGCCTATCTGCTCGACATGGTGGACTACGCCGTCTATCAGGCGAAGATCTAGCCGACGCGAGCGCCCGCGAAGATGCTTCCCGTGGCGCGATCCGCGCGCCGCAGTGGGTCCACGGGAACCGTGCGCTCCGGCCCGGACCGGCGCAACCGCAAGGGCGATGCGCGAATCGGGTCAGCCTTCCTTCCACGCCGGCATTGCGGCCATGGTGGCGTCAACCACGGCCTCGGCGTCTGCGCGCGCTTGGCCCATGGTGTCCATGTAGAATTGCACCATGCCCTCGCGCACGTCTTCGCGCGACTTGAGGTGACCTTCGGCGTCGGTGCAATAGATGCAGTAGGGGTTCTGCTCGATGCCGCCGCCGTGCAACTCCGGGCTGTGCATCGGCATCCCGCAGCTCTGACAGATGTCAACCGCCGCCATGTTGCGCCCTCCTTGCCGATCTGCTGCGGCTGGTTACGGTGAGTCCCTGCGCAACTCCTGCCGCAGGCGCGCCCCGCGGACGACGCGCGGCCCCAATTTCGTTGCGCAACGCGACAGAGCCGACAAGGGTGGGCGGGGGGCAGGGCGAAGCATCTCGCGGCGGACCGGCGCGAAACGGAGGAGCACTATGCCCACCTATATCAGCCTTGTCAACCTCACCGACCAAGGGGTGCGCGACGCCAAGAACATCAAGCGCCGCGTCGACGAGACCTACAAGCTGTTCGAATCCTTTGGCGTGAGGTTCAGGGACCTGTACCTGGTTACCGGCGCTTACGACTACATCGCCGTCGTCGAGGCCCCCGACGACAAGACCGCGGCCAAGGCCGTGCTCAGCCTCGGCAGCAGGGGCAATGTCCGCACGCAGACTCTTCGCGCCTTCACCTCGGACGAGATCGAGGGTATCGTCAACGACCTGCGCTAGCCAGCGCGCGCCGGTCCGCCAACCGCAGCCTCGCCCCGCGGCAGGCGATGGGTCCTGCCGCGGGGAAGCTTAGCGTCTCGGGGTATCCCCGCGGGCGCGGCGTCCCCTTCGCCCGCCACATGTCTTTGTGGAGAGGTGCCATGTCATCACCAAAGCTCAGGCTCGGCGTCATCGTCGGCTTCCACGGGGAGCCGGAAAGGGAGCTGCAGAAGGTCGCGGAGCTCGGCCTGCCCACCTGCCAGCTCGCGACCTGGGACCCGGAGGCGTACACCGATGACAATGCCGAGCGCGTGCGCCGCGCGTGCGCCGACAGCGGCGTGGAGATCACCTCGCTGTGGACCGGCTACCCCGGACCGGCGACGTGGGATTTCGTTGACGGGCCCGCCACCATCGGCTTCGTGCCGCCGGAGTACCGGGAGATGCGCGTGGCGGCGCTGGTGCGAGGCGCGGCTTTTGCGCGCGATATCGGCGTTGCCTCCATCACCACCCACGCGGGATTCATCCCCGAGAGCCCGCGCGACCCGCTGTACGCGGGCACCGTCGGCGCCCTGCGCCGCATCGCCGAGCGCTGCAAGGAGCTGGGCCTGAGCTTCTGCTTCGAGACCGGCCAGGAGACGCCGATCACCCTGCTGCGCGTCATGACCGACATCGGCACCGGCAACCTCGGCGTCAACCTTGACCCCGCCAACCTGCTGATGTACGGCAAAGCCAACCCCGTGGACGCGCTCGACGTGCTCGGCCCCTACGTGCGCGGGGTTCACGCCAAAGACGGGGAGTACCCGACCGAGCCGGGCAAGCTGGGCGTGGAGAAACCGCTGGGCGAGGGGCGCGTGGGATTCGACCGGCTGATCCCGAAGCTCAAGCGCTTCGGCTATGCGGGCGCCCTCACCATCGAGCGTGAGATCTCGGGCGACCAGCAGGTGCGCGACATCCGCCGGGCAATGGAGATCTTGACGCCCCTGTGCTGAAGTGCCAGGTGCCAGCGAGCCAGGGCGACGCGCCGGTTGCGGGGCTAGTCCCAATGCTGTTCATTTAGGCGCCTAATCGTCATCCTGAGCAATGCGAAGAGCCTGCCCTGAGCGAAGCCGAAGGGATCTTGCCTGGGACGAAGCTCATTTCCAAGATTCTTCGCTGGCGCTTGGAATGACATCGTCATGGCGTTAAGTGAATCGTATTGGGGCTAGTCCGCCTGGTCCTCGCGTTGCTCCTCGGCCGGGGGTTCGACGAAGCGGCCGATGTTGCGGAACTTGGCATAGCGGCGCTGGACGAGGTCGTCGAGGCTCATTGCGCCCAACTGGTCGAGGATGCGGATAAGCGAGTCCTTGATGCGCTCCGCGGTGCCGGCGGGGTCGCGATGGGCGCCGCCGAGGGGCTCGGCGATGATCTCGTCGCCGATGCCAAACTCGAGCGCGTCCTGCGCACTGAGGCGCAGCGCCTGGGCGGCCTCGGGCGCGCGGGAGGAGTCGCGGCCGAAGGCGTCGAGAATGGCGGCGCACCCCTCGGGCGGTATGACCGAATAGGTGGAATGCTCGAGCATCATCACCCAGTCGCCGACGCCGATGCCGATAGCGCCGCCGCTGCCCCCCTCGCCGATCACGATGACAGCGATAGGAGTGCTCAGGGAGGACATCTCGGCCATGTTGCGCGCGATCGACTCGCAGATGCCGCGCTCCTCGGCCTCCAGGCGGGACTCGGCGGCAGGGGTGTCGATGAACGACACCAGCGGGCGGTTGAACTTCTCGGCGAGCTGGGCGACGCGCAGCGCCTTGCGGTAGCCCTCCGGCCGGGCGCTGCCGAAATTGCGAAACTGGCGCTCCTTGAGGTCGCGGCCCTTCTGGTGCCCGATGACAGCCACCTGGCGTCCGTCGAGTCGGGCCAGGCCGGCGACGATCGCGGGGTCGTCGCCGAAGCGGCGGTCGCCGTGCAGCTCGACGAAGTCCTCGAACATGAGCCGGACGTAGTCCAGGGTGTAGGGGCGGCTGGGGTGGCGTGCCATGAGCACCTTGTCCCACGGCGACAGGCTGGAGAAGATCTGCTCTGACAGCCGGTCGCGCCGCGCCTTGAGCCTGGCGATCTCGTCCTTGACGCGAGTGGCCTCGGCGGACTTGTCCATCCCGCGGGTGATGATGGAGCGCTCGAGCTCCTCGAGCTGACGGATGTTCTCCTCCAACTCCTGCAGGGGGCGCTCAAACGGCAGCCAGCGGCTCGGGGGCTGCATCAGCGGCCTCCTCGGCGGGCGTGCAGACCGGGGGCGCGCCCGAAGGGACACAGCCACGTCGGCAGGAACTTTAGGCGCTTCTGGAGCCTTGCCTCCCGCCCGGACCCGCTCAAGACGGGGCGGAAGACAAGCTTCTGCCCTACGATGGGGCTTAGCCGCAGCCGCATGCTATCGCGCACTCGCATCACAGCATCCACCCCAACAGCTTGACTATCGTCGGCTGCAGCTCGCGGCGGTGGAGCACCAGGTCGAGCATCCCGTGCTGCAGCTGGAATTCGGCGGTATGGGTTCCGGGCGGGAGCTTGATCTTCAGGTTCTGCTCTATCACGCGCGGCCCGGCGAAGCCCACCAACGCGCGCGGCTCCGCGATCATGATGTCGCCCAGGAAGGCGTAGCTGGCGAGCACGCCGGCGGTGATCGGATCGGTGAGCACGGAGATGTAGGGCCGGCCCGCGAGCGCGAGTTGCCTGGCGGCGGCCGCGGTCTTGGCCATCTGCATCAGCGACAGCAGGCCCTCGTGCATGCGCGCCCCGCCGGAGCAGCTGAACAGCACCACCGGCAGCCCTGCCTCCCGCGCGTGCTCGAAGGCGCGCGCGACCTTCTCGCCGACGACCGAGCCCATGCTTGCCATGATGAAGCGGTAGTCGGAGGAGCCGATCACCACCGGGATGCCGCCCATGGAGGCCTCGCCCCAGACGAAGGCGTCGCGCAGACCGGTCGTCTCCTGCATCCGGGCGAGGCGCTCGTCGTAGCCGGGAAAGGCGAGCGGGTTGGCGGGGGCGAGCGCGGCGTCGAACTCGCGGAAGCTCTGCGGGGCAGTCATGAGAGCGATGCGCTCGTGCGCATCGAGGCGCAGGTGATGCGCACAGCGCTTGCACACGAAGAGGTCCTTTTCGAGCTCCTTGCGGTAAAGCATGGCGCCGCACCCCGGGCACTTGATCCACAACCCGTCAGGCACTTCGTCCCGTTTTGCCCGGGGGTCGGGGGCGCGCTCACCGCCTTGTCTCTGCCGCCATCCGTCAGCAACCATATCGTCTTGCCTTGACACCACCCGCCGCGCTGCGATAGCTTAGGGTGCTACTTGCGGACGCGGGAACGCCGGTGCGCCGGCGACCGGGGCCCCGCCGCCCGCCGGTGCCACCCTGCAGGGGCGGGAGCAACTCATGTCCATCGAGCGAGAACGCACAGCGATCGACAAGATCGACGACCAAATCCTGGCGCTGCTCAACGAGCGCGCCAAGCTCGCCCTAAGTATCGGGCGCGCCAAGCGTCGCCGCAGCCGGCCGGAGTTCGCCCCTGCGCGCGAGCGGCAGATCTTCGACCGCTTGCGCGCCGCCAACCCCGGGCCATTGCCCGACGACGGTCTGCTCGGCATATACCGCGAGATCATCGCCGTCCACCGCGAACTGGAGATGCCGGCCGCCGTCGCCTATCTCGGCCCGGCCGGGACCTTCACCCACATGGCGGCGCTGCGCAAGTTCGGCGCGCGCGCGGCGACCTCCCCCACCGAGTCCATCGCAGATATCTTCACCCAGGTGGAGAAGGGCACAGCCAAGTTCGGCGTGGTGCCGATGGAGAACTCGACCGAGGGCGTCATCAACGACACCCTGGACATGTTCGTCGAGTCGTCCCTCGCCATCTGCGCAGAGATTTACCTCGACGTCGATCATTACCTTGTGTCGCGCTCACCCATCGAGCAGGTTACGCGAATCTACTCCATGCGTCAACCTCTGGCCCAGTGCCGGGTGTGGATCAAGACCAATCTGCCGCGGGCCGAGCTGCAGGAGGTCGCCAGTACGGCGCGGGCCGCCCAGCTCGCGGCCGAAGAGCCGGGCGCGGCCGCCGTCGCCACCGCCCTCGCCGCCGAGCTCTATGGGCTCAACCTCATCGGCGAGAAGATCCAGGACTCGCCCTACAACCGCACGCGCTTCCTGGTGGTGGGCAAGCAGGCCGAGATGGAGCCCAGCGGCCGCGACAAGACCTCGGTCATGTTCTCCGTGCGCCACGAGGCGGGCACCCTCTACCGCGCCCTCGGGGTGCTGGACAAGTACGACGTGAACATGACCATGATCGAATCGCGGCCGACGAAGAAGACTCCCTGGGAGTACATCTTCTTTGTGGACTTCCAGGGCCACGCCACCGACCCGCCGATCGCGCGCGCGCTGGAAGGGCTGAACGAGCAAACTCTATTCACGCGCGTCCTGGGCTCCTATCCCGAGGCGGAATAGGCCGCCACAGCATCGGGAAGCGCAGCTCCCCCTAGCTGGAGCCGGCGGCGCCTGTCGAGTCGTCCGCTCGGGCGCTCGGCCCGGTGGGCGCGCCGGCCTGCGTTTTCTGCGCCTTGCGATGGGCCGCATCGAGCTTGGTGCACGCGGCCCGGTACTCGTCCGCATCCGCGTACTGGCCGGTCGCGCGCAAGCGCTGCATGAGGTCGTCCCTTGCTCGCAGCACCTCGCCTAACTTGAAATGGGTGGTGACCTCGGCGCTCTGTGCGGTGAGGCCGCCGGGGCGATTGAGGTAGGCGTCTATCTCGGCGACGGTGACGCCCTCGACGCCCATGGCGGCCTGCTTCAGGAGCGCGGCGGCGACGACCTTGCGGTCGCGGGTGAGGATGAGGGCCATGTGATCGGCGGTCAGTTCGGCGTACCAGCGCCAGTTCGCCAGCGCGCGCGCGAGCGGTCGCAGCGGCAGGGCGAGCAGACGCAGCAGTGTGCCCTCCTCGCTGTCGAGGCGACGGCCCAGGTTGCCCAGACCCACGTCGCCGGCCTTGATGCGGCCCACCTCTCGCGCGATAAGCGCCCACATCTCCGCCGGGGTCAGGCGTTGGCGCAGGCCCTCGGGAACCAGGATCACGCCGCACACGGTCATCGCCGCGGCACCCTCCCGGGTGATGGCTACTTCCGCGGCCACGCCCACCGCCCGTGTTTGCTTGCGCACCATGTCGGCGAGCTGCTCCGGGGCCTGTTGGCCGCGCTTGCCACCAACGCCCAACCGGCGCAGCTCACGGCGGTCGCCGGCAATCGTGTAAACGATCAGTGCCAACAAGACCCACCCGCCCCAGGCTGCCATCAATTGCGTGCGCAGTGGCGTGAGGGCGAGCAGGGCGAGGACGACCGCCGCGAAGCCCACGCCGACGCCGATGGCGATCAGACGGGCGCGAGCCTCGTCCGGATGGGCGAAATCCGCGGCGGTGAACTTGACGCGCGGGGGCCGCTTGCGCTTGATTCTTACTTTTTCGGCCATGCGGAAACTAGCTCTCCTGCGAGCCCGGCAGGGACGACGGTGCGAAGGGCATGGGATAGAGATCGGCCAGGCTCACCTGCCGCCACCCGCCGCTGCCTCCCGCGAGGTAGATGGGCAGGTCGGCGGCGAACTCGCGCAGCACCTGGCGGCACGCGCCGCACGGGGGCGCCGGCTCCGGCGCTTCGGAATAGATGGCCAGGGCGCGGAAGCCGCGCTCGCCGGCGGCGACGGCGCAGCCCACCGCGACGCGCTCGGCGCACATGGTGAGGCCGAGAGAAACGTTCTCGACATTGCATCCGGTGTAAGTCGCGCCGCCCGTGCCCAGCAACGCGGCGCCGACGCGAAAACGAGAGTACGGAGCATAGGCTCGCTCACTCGCGGCGCGCGCCGCTGCGACCAACTGCCGCGCTTGGATGGTCGTCATGTGTCCCGTTCAACCGCGATCGTCGCGGGAGGATTCAGACTCGGACTGGTCCGCCTGCGCCTCGAGCGGCACGCGCGTGATGCGCAGCTTCTGTATGCGGTGGGCGTTCACCTCCTCGACGCGGATGCGCAGGCCGCTGTCCTCGATCTGCTCGCCCGCCTGGGGCAGATGCCCCATGCGATCGAGGACGAAGCCGCCGACGGAATCGAATTCGCCCTCCGGCAGATCGACGCCGAAGGCCTCTTCCACGTCATCGACGCTGGCGCGCGCATCAACCACGCCCTCGCCGGGGCCCGTCATGCGGATTTCCTCCTCCCCACGATCGTATTCGTCAACGATCTCGCCGACGATTTCCTCCAGCAGGTCCTCGATGGTGAGCAGTCCGGCGGTGCCGCCGTATTCGTCGATGACGATCACCATGTGCACCCGGCGCTGGCGCACCTCGCGCAGCAGGTCGCCGAGCTTCTTGCTCTCGGGCACGAAGTGGGCCGGGCGCGCCACCGCGGCGAGGTTTGCGGCGGGACGTCCTTGCTTGAGCTGCGCGAGCAGGTCCTTGGCATAGACGACGCCGGTAATGTGGTCAAGGTCGCCGTCGTAGATGGGTACGCGCGAGTGGCCGTGCTGGTCGATGACGAGCACCGCTTCACCGGGCGACGCCTCCTGGGGCAGGCATACCATGTCGGTGCGCGGCACCATCGCCTCGCGTGCGACCTTGTCGCCGAACTCGATGACCCCGTGGATGAGCTCGGCCTCCTGCTCCTGCACCTCGCCCCCGCGCTCGCCGGCGGTGACCAGTTGCTTGATCTCGTCGTCGGAGAAGGCATGTTCCTGCACCGACGCGCCGCCGCCGACGATCTTGACCAACACCGCCCCGATGAGGAACTGGGCGATGCGGTTGAGCACCGCCCCCGGCGGACGCAACGCCGCGTGCAGCAGCGCGACCGGGCGCGCCACCTGCAGCGCGACGCGGTCGGCCTGGTGCGCGCTGTACGACTTGGGGGCGATCTCGCAGAAAACCAGTATCAGCACCACCGACACCGCGGCGCTCACCGGCACCCAGCCGACGCCCCACAATTGAATGGTCAGCGCGGTCATCAGTGAGGAGATGACCAGGATCGCGACGTTGATGGCGATGACGAGGCTGCTCAGGATCTCCTGGCGCTGCTCGACCAGGTCCAGCAGCAGGGCCGCGCGCGCGTCCCCGTCGGCGGCGAGCTCGCGCACCCGCACCCGGTCGACCGAGACCAGCGCCGCCTCCGCGAACGAGACGAAGCCGAGCAACAGCGCTGCCAGGGCGATGATGATAACCTCGGCGACCGCGCCCGCCCCGAGGTACACCCCGGCCGCGGCCGTCAACCATAAAGAAGCAGGTCCGTCATCCATGGGCGGCGCCCGTCAGGGCTGCTCCTCTTCCGGCGCCGGCGTCCCGGCGTCCTCCGGCGCGGATTCCTTGCGAGTTATGCGCACCTTGGTCACCCGGTTGCCGTCGAGCGCCTCCACGACCAGCGTCGCGAGTTCGGTCTCCACCGCGGCGCCCGGCTCCGGGATGGCGCCCAGCCGGTCGTAGATAAGCCCCGCCACGGTGTCGTAGTCGCCCGACGGCAACTGCACCTCCGCAAGCTCGTTGGCGTCGTCGATGGCCAGCTTGCCGTCCACGATCACGGTCCTGCTGTCCACGCGCTGAACCGGCGCGCGTTCGACGTCGTACTCATCGTAGATCTCGCCGACGATCTCCTCCATCAGGTCCTCGACGGTGACCAGGCCGGCGGTGCCGCCGTGTTCATCGACGACGATGGCCAGGGTCTGCTTCTGCCGGCGAAACTCGTCGAGCAACTGGGTGATGCGCTTCTGCTCGGGGATGAAGGCGGGCGGGCGCATCACGCGCTCGACCGAGACCTCCGCCTGCTGCTGCTGGACGTAGGGCAGCAGCGACTTGGCGTGCACCACGCCGACGATGTGGTCGGGGTCGCCGTCATATACCGGCAGCCGCGATAGGCGGTGCTCGATGGACAGCTCCACCGCCTGGGCGACGGTGGCGGTGCGCTCGACCATGACCATGTCCGGGCGCGGAACCATGACCTCGTGCGCGACTTTATCGCCGAACTCGAAGATGGAGTGGATCATGTCTTTCTCTTCGGGCTCGATGCCGCCGCGCTCGGCTTCCATTTCCACGATCGTGCGCAGCTCCTCCTCGGTCACCAGCCGGTCGCGGCGGTGGGTGACCCCGCCCGCCAGCCGCACCAGCAGGTTGGCGAGGGCGGTGATGACGCGCACCGGCGCCCACAGCACGATGGTGAGCAACCACACCGGCCCCGCCGCCACCAGGGCTACGCGCGCCGGATTGGCCGCCGCGTAAGTGATGGGGGTGACCTCGGAGAAGATCAGCAGCACGACGATGAGACCGGCGATCGCCGCCGCCGGCCCCCACTGCGGACCCAGGTGCTCGGGCCGCACCGCCCAGCTCGTTGCCACCGCCTCGGCGGCGTAGTTGAGGCCGGTGATGGTGATGAGGATGGCCGTCAGCATCATGGTCGGCCGCTCCACCAGGGCGACCACCAGGCGCCCGGTGCGCGAGCCTTCCTCACCCATCTGGCGCAGCCGGTACTTGCCGGCGGACAGCAGCCCGATCTCGGACGCCGAGAAAAAGGCCGACAGCGCCAGCAGGATCACCAGCGTCACCAGCACGTGCCAATCGTACGGAGTCATTTAGATTCGGCCCCGGGGCCTACTTGCTCCGCGGGCGGGGAAGTGGCATTGACTCGCCCCGGGGTCCTTGCTGCCTCCTGTGGCCCTTGGCCCTGCATTCCGCGCATGAAGTCGAGACGCGGTGGCGCGCCTGCCTGCGCGCTCCCGTTCGCCCTCCGTCGCTTCGTACCTGTGTCGCAGGCGGAACCGCTGCTCCCGCCGCGGTCAGCCGCATGGGCGCTACGACAAAACCTGGAACATGAACACCGACACCGCGACCGCGCTCACCGCCCCAAGGATGACCTCACGCGGGGTGTGGATGCCGGCCTCGACGCGGCTCTGGCACACCAGCAGCGCCAGCACAGCGGCGGCGCCGACGGTGACGACGTTGCCGCCCGCATAGTACACGGCGGTCGCCAGAAAGGCGGCCAGGGCGGCATGGGCGCTCACCACGCCACCGCGCATGACGCTGCCCTTGCCGCCGCGGATCTTCGTCACCACCACCAGGATCATGATCAGCACCGCGGCGGCGAGCAGCACGTGCAGGATATTGGCGGGGCGCTGGTAGAGGCCCCCCCCGGCCACCAACTGGCGCACTCGCGCGCGATCGAAGAAGATCAGCGCGCCCACCGTCGCCGCGGTCAAGGTCGCCACCAGCATGGCGGCGCCGGCAACGTCCTTGGCGACCTTGGCCAGCGGGTGGTAGCTGTCGGTGATGAGGTCCACCGTGACCTCGATCGCGCTGTTGAATAGCTCCGCCAGCAGCACCAGCCCGATCACGATGGTCAGCGCGATAACCTCGACCTTGGTCACCCGCAGCAGCACGCTGAGGGCGAGCACCGCCATGGTGATGACCAGGTGATAGCGCATGTGGCGGTGGGTGCGGATGACATGCACCATGCCGTCCAGCGCGAAGCGGAAGCTATCGAGCAGGGTCCTCGACTTCATGATTCATCCGGCGCTACCGCGCCCGGCTGGCAGGGGCGCCCGCGCCAGCCGCCAGATGTCGCGCCCGCGCCGCAGCATGCGCCGCTTCTGGGCCGCGGTCTCATCCCGCCAGCCGGCGAGATGCAGCACTCCGTGAATGACCAGCAGCGCCATCTCCTCGCCGAAGGCTCGCCGGCGCTCGCGCGCCTGGCACCGCGCCGTGGGCGCCGCGACGACCACGTCGCCCAGCAGGTGCGGCGCGTCGCCTTCGGCGGTGTCGAAGCGCGGTTCGCCACCTGCCGACGGGCGGCCGGTCGGCGGCTGCTGCGGGAATGCCAGCACATCGGTGGGGGCGTCCACGCCCCGATAGTCGCGGTTAAGCTCGCGCACCTCTTCGTCGTCGGTGACGAGCACGCTCAGCTCCGCCGTGGACGGCAGCCCCTCCGCGCGCAGCGCCGCTCGCGCCGCGCGCCGCAGCAGGTCCTTGTCAACCCCGGGGGCGCGTCGAATTGTGATCAGTATGGCCACTGGCGCGGCGCGCGCCCAGCTCCGCGAGCTGGGGATACTCCACGCGCGTATGGAAGATTATGCTCTTCAGCAGGCGCAGGAAGGCGTCGGTGATGGCGCTGAGCTCGCCCAGGGTGAGCGGGCTTTCGTCGAGCTGCCCGTCCTCCAGACGCTCGCGCACGATCTGGCGCACCACCGCCTCCACCCGCGCCGGGGTCTTCTCCGGCAGGCTCCACACCGCGGCGAAGGCGGCGTCGGCGAGCATGATGATGGCCGCCTCCTTGGTGCGCGGCCTGGGCCCGGGGTAGCGGAAGCTCTCCTCCGGCAGGTCCTGGTTGCGGGGGTCGGAGCGCGCCTGATGGTAGAAGTAGCTGACGAGAGCGGTGCCGTGGTGCTGGGCGATGATGTCGCGGATGACCTTGGGCAGCCGGTGCTGGCGGGCGAGCTCGTCGCCGTCCCTGACGTGGGAGGTTATGACCAGGCTGGACAGCGACGGAGTGAGCTGGTCGTGGACGTTGCCGATGCCGAGCAGGGCCTGGTTTTCGCTGAACAGGTAAGGGCGGCGCAGCTTGCCGATATCGTGATAGTAGGAGCCGACCCGCGCGAGCAAGCCGTTCGCGTCCACCGCTTCCGCGCCGGCCTCGGCGAGATTGGCCACCAGGAAGCTGTCGGAATAGGTGCCGGGCGCCTCCACCAGCATGCGCCGCAGCAGGGGCTCGTTGGGGTTGGCCAGTTCGATCAGCCGCAGGTCGGTGGTAATATCGAACGGGCGCTGCAACAGGAATATGCCGCCCACCGCCAGCGCCGGCGCGCCCATGCCGTACAGCAGGGAATGCCACGCCTGGCTCACGACCTGCTCGCCGCCCGACACCTGGCTCACCAGGAGCACCAGGGCGACATTAACCGCGCCCAGCAGCAGGCTGGCGCCAACCAACTGGGAGGGCGGCCAGATGTGGCGCACCAGCAAGAGCCCGCTCAGGCTGCTGCCGAAGGTGAGCAGCGCGATGGATAGTTGTCCCTGGGCCATGACCCCCACCAGCAGGCTCTCCACCACAGCCACCATGAGCGCGATGCGATTGCCCACCAGCACCGCGATGATCATCACCCCGGTGGTGACCGAGAGCATGCTCAACAGCTCCGCGCGCGGCCCGCGCAGGTTGACCAGGTTGACCGTGAACAGGGCGAGCACGCCGATGAGCGCAGTCAGCAGCAGCAGCCGGGGGTTCTCGTATACGTGCGGCTGCTGGCGGCGAACATAGGCGGCAAGACCCACCACCGCCATCGCGCACAACATGAATATGGCCGCCGTTTGCCAGGGGCTGGGGAGCGGGCTGAGCAGGCCCAGCGCCCGCAAAGCATCTATGTCTTGGGCGGTGGCGATTTCGCCCTGGCGCAGGATGACCTCGCCCGCGACAACGGTCTTCTCCACAGGTTTGATCGAGCGGCGAGCGTCGCGGCGCAGCGCCTCGGTCGCCTGCGCGTCGTAGCCGCGATTGGGGCGGATGGCGCGCTGGGCGATGGCGGACACGATCTCGCGAGCCGGCTTGGCTAGATCGAGCTCGAAGGCGGCGGCGGCGGCCTGCTTGCGGGCGGCTGCGACCTTGTCGGCCTCATCGGGTATCGGTTCCCTTATGATCTTGCCGACGATCGCCTTGGTGGGCTCCGCCAGCGCGGCCAGGCTGTCAGCGCGCTGGGCCTGCGCCCAGGCCAGGGTTCCGCGTGGCAGCCGCCCGAACAGCGGATCGCTGCTGTCGGCGCGGGCGCCGCGGGAGGCGAGGGACGAAAAAAGCTGGTCCACCTCGCTTTCGGCGTGAGCGATGGCCTCGGGGCGAACCACCATCACCGGCGTCACCCATTGCTCGGCGCGACGCCGCAGAAGTTGGGTGGCCTGCGCGTCGACGTAGGTGGTGGTGTGGGGGGCGCGGACGGTTTCCGGGCTGGGATCGCCGGGAGCGAGAGACAAGCGCGTGGACTGGCGGCCATAGCCGATGACGATGGCGGCGAGCGCCGCGGCGGTGGCCAGACCGATCCCGCCACGCAGCGCCGAGCCGCGGCTGTCCAGGGCGGCGCCCAGGCGCCGGCCCAGTCCCTTGCGCAAGTTGACGATGGCAGACATGATCGGTGTCAGCCGCAGGGCGCGGTCGCCGACTGCTCCCCGGTGAAGGAGGTCATGCCGCGGCCTCCGGCGATGCCGGGGCGTCGCGGCTGCCGCCATCCTCGTGCTCGTAGGCCTCGATGATGCGCTGCACGAGTTCGTGGCGTACCACGTCGGCGCCGCTGAAGTGGACGACGCTGATGCCGTCGATCCCCGCCAACAGGTTTCGCACGTGACTGAGCCCTGACTGCTGCCCGCGCGGCAGGTCGGTCTGGGTGATGTCCCCGGTCACCACCGTGCGCGAGCCGAAGCCGAGCCGGGTGAGAAACATCTTCATCTGCTCGCGCGTGGTGTTCTGCGCCTCGTCGAGGATGATGAAGCTGTCGTTGAGCGTGCGCCCGCGCATGAAGGCCAGCGGCGCGACCTCGATCACGCTGCGCTCCATCAGCCGCTGCGCCTTGTCGTGATCTATCATGTCGTAGAGCGCATCAAACAGCGGGCGCAGGTAGGGGTCAACCTTGGCTTGCATGTCACCGGGGAGAAAACCCAGGTGCTCCCCGGCCTCGATGGCGGGGCGGGTGAGGATGATGCGGTTGACCTGCTTGTGCTGCAGCGCGGCCACCGCGCAGGCCATGGCCAGGTAGGTCTTGCCGGTGCCGGCGGGGCCGATGCCGAAGACGAGATCACGAGCGCGGATGGCGTCGACGTAGCACTGCTGATTGCGGCTGCGGGGCTTGATCTGCTTGCCGCGATCGCTGACGATAACGACTTCGGTGAACACCGCCGGCGCGTCGTCCGCTCCCCCTTGGCGCACGCTGCGCACCGCGTATCTGACCTCCTCGGGCGACAACGCATGACCCCGGCGCACCAGCCGCGTGAGCTCGGCCAACAAGTCGCTCACGCGCCGCACCTCGTCGCGGTGGCCGCGAATGACGAGCTCGTTGCCGCGCGCCACGATCCGCGCGTCAAACCCGTGCTCTAACACCTTTAGATTGCGGTCGTGGCTGCCAAGCAGATTCGCCACCTCGTCGTTATCTGCCAGCACCACGGTGACTTCTGTCTGTTCTTCGTCCAATCTATCCTCTGGGGAACCGTCCGCACTGACCCCAGGAAGCAGACTCCGTGACATGCAAACCCCCGCGCCCGGTAACCCCGGTACGCGGGGGAAAACGCCCATGTCGGCTGATCAACCGTTGTTGCGAGCATTCGCCTTGCGGCGGCGGCGTTCGGATGCCGCCGCCATGCGCCGGCGCCGATCGCTCGGCTTCTCGTAACGCTCGTGCCGGCGGGCCTCCTCCAGCACCCCATGCTGCTGCAGTTGGCGCTTGAACCTCTTCAGCGCGTTCTCCAATGATTCGTTGTCTCGAATCTCAACCAACGGCAAACATATCCCTCCCTTCGATAAAGTCACATAGACTAGGAAACTGCGGGAAAAGCCTGAGCCTGCTTCGACGTCCAGGCTTGCGATCCTCCGCTGCGCCCGGGCCTAAAGCTCCAGCTTGCTCATAGACCCCACGTCACGGGCATTATACACGGGGGCCTCTGGGCTTGTCAACGTCCGCCCCGCCGAGCCCCAAAACAAACATATGTTCACATAAATCGCGAGCGATTGCGCTCCCACAACCGCCTGCCGCAGCCGGTTTGGAGCCCCGCTTTAGCCCGGCGGCCACCCCATCGCCCGTCCGCCCAGCAGGTGGACGTGAAGGTGGGGAACGGACTGGCCGGCCTCGCGGTTGGTGTTGATGACGACGCGGAAACCGCGCTCGGCCACCCCCAGCTCCCGTGCGAGCTGCGCAGCGACCGCATGCAGGCGCCCGACCAGCTCCAGGTTGCCCTCCCCGAGGGCCAGCAGGCTCTCGATATGGCGAATCGGCATCACTAGAACGTGCACGGGCGCCTGGGGGTTGAGGTCGTGAAAGGCGACCACGCCGTCATCCCGGTAGGCGACGTTGGCGGGCAGCTCGCCGCGCGCGATCTTGCAGAACAGGCAGTCTTCCACCGGTTTCACCTCCGCAGCCACGGAGTTCGCGCCGCGCCCGCGGGCCTCCTGCAGGGGCACGGGCCGATGGGCGGCACGTCACGCCGAATGACTGCAGGCCGGAAAGCGGACGACCGAAGTGTGCGCCTTGACCAGCAGGTCGGCGCGAGCGCGCGTCGAATCCAATATGGTGTCGGAATGACGCGCTGCTGCCGTGGCTCGCGCGCGACGCAGCGGCCCGTGCAGGGGGACCGAGTGTCGAACACCGCGGACAAGGCGCCACAGGCGCATGCCGCCCGTGAGGCGCGACGCCTGCGGGCGGAGAATCGCAAGCTGCACGCCGCTCGCCAGGCCCTGCTTGCCGTGCAGGAGGCCAGCTCGGCGGTCGCGTCGCGCCTCGATCCCGCGGAGGCGCTCCAGGAAGTCGCGGACAGAGCGCTCGAGGTCGTGGGCGGAAGCTCGGCCGCCATATTCACCGCCAGCGCCGACCGACGGCATCTGGAGCCGCGCGCGGTGGCGGGCGACGCAGCGCTGACGTCGGCGCCGCGCTTACACATGCGCAGCCCGAACTGGCCCGTCTTGTGCGAGGCCGGCGGCCTCATAGCCGGCGACGCCCAGAGCCACCCCGTCCTGGCAAGCATGCGGCGAAAGATACGCGAGCGCGGCATCAAGAGCCTGCTAGCTGTTCCCCTGGTCGCGCGAGGCACCGTCATCGGGCTCCTGGCCGTTACCCACAAGCGCCGCAAGAACGCCTTTCGCGGTAACGATAAGGGAGTGCTGCGCCTGTTCGCCGACCAGGCCGCCGTGGCGCTGGAGAACAGCCGGCTGTACGCCGAAGCGATGGATTGGTCGGCGCGCCAACGCGACCAACTGGAGCTGGGCAAGAAGCTTCTCGACGTGATCCGCGATCCGGCGGTGCTGCTCGACGCGGACGACCGCATTGCCTTCGCCAACCAGGCCCTCTCCGGCGTTCTGGGGTGCAGGCCGGGAGAATTGCTGGGCCGCAAGTGGCACGAGTTCGTTGACCCCGAAGACGTGGAGGCGATTCACGCCCAGCGCAAGCAGATCGGGGACGGGCCTGTAGTCAGCGGTGAGTTCAACCTGGTGCGCGCCGACGGTTCGCGCGTGCCGGTGCTGTTGAGGTCCGGCCGCAGTCACGACGCTGCGGGACGGTTGCTGGGCACCGCCGCCGTGCTGGTGGACTTCGCGGACCGTCAGCGCATGGAAGGCACGATTCACAAGCGCGACCACATGCTGAAGGCTATCGGCGGCATGGCCAAGGCGGTGAGCAGGGCCTCGGATCAGGAGCGCCTCGCGGGAGCGGCGCTGGACCGCGCGCTGCGCCTGCTGGGGCTGCAGACAGGGGCGCTCTATCTGACCGAGGGCGACCAAATGGTGCTGATCGCCGCGCGCGGCATAAGTGCAGAGCACCGGGCCCACCTTCGGCGCGTGCCCATCGAGGAAGCAACCATCAGCGTGCGCGCCATGGAGAGCCGCAAGCCGGTCATTTTCGCGGACATCCGACGCAGCCTCCACCTCGACCCTGGAGTGCGACGCTTTGTCCCGCCCACCACCCACGCCCACATCACCGTCCCCATCCCGGGGCGGGACGCCCCCATCGGGGTGCTGATGGTGGGCGGCCCTGACCGCAGCCCGTTCACGCGCGAAGCGGTGAGCGCGCTGAAGGTGCTGGCGGCGCAGTTTGGGGCGGCGGCGGAGAATATGCGCCTCTATCAGACGGCGCGCGAGCAAGCCGACCGCCTGACCACGCTCAACGAGGTTGCGGCGCAGCTCATGTTGGTGAGCGACCCGTACGAATTGGTGCGCGTCTTGTGCGACGGGATCGCCAGGGTGATGCGCGCGCAGCGGGTGATATGCTTCGACTATCAAGTGAGGGAGGGCGTGCTGATCCCTGCCGGTGGGCACGGGGTGAACATGCGCAAGTTGCGCGGCCTGCGCAAGATAAGTCTGCGGGATGCGCCGTTGATCGCCTTGTCGGTGAGCGAGCGCCAGCCGGTGCTGTGCAGCGACGTGGCGGCGCAGAAGGCGGTGCCCGCGGAGTATATCGATAAGCTGGGCTTGCGCGCTGCCGTCACCATTCCGGTGCTCAGCCGCAAGTGGTTGTGCGGCGTGCTGGTGGTTGACAACCCCGGCGCGGAAATATCGCTCGGCCCGGACCTGAGGGATATGGTGATGGCAATGGCCAACCAGGGGGGGGTGAGCCATGATAACATGCACCTGCTGCAGCAGGAGCGGGCTCGCTCAGAGCAGCTCAGCCTGACGGTGAAGGAGGCGCACCACCGCATCAAGAACAACCTGCAGGCGGTGTGCGACGTGCTGGAGCTGGAGCTCATGGACTGCGGCCGCAGGGACGCCGCGCCCACCCAGGCGATCGAGCACAGTGTCCAGCGCGTGCGCGCCATCGCCATGGTGCACGAGTTCCTGAGCCGCCATCACGACGTGGCGATGGTGGACGTGGCGAAAGTGCTCGAGCGGTTGGTGCCGCTGGCGGTGAAGGGCAACCAGCGCCGCGATCAACAGGTCGAGGCCGTGGTCAAGGCGCCCTCGCTGATGCAGAGCGCCAAGCGCACCACCGCCATCGCCCTGATCGTCAACGAACTCATCAGCAACGCCGTGCAGCACGGATTGAACCATGGCAGGGGGGATGTCGTCAAAGTCGAAATGAAGGAGCGCAACGGCACGGTGTCTTTGGCGGTATCGGACAACGGCTCCGGGTTGCCGGAGGGGTTCGATCCGTGCGTTCACGCGCACGTTGGACTGGAGATAGCCCGGGTCCTGGCGGAGCGCGACCTGGGCGGGAGCATCACATTGGAGCGCCCGCGCAACCGCAAGAGCGGCACGGTCGCGCGCATCAGCTTCCGGAAGTAGGAGCGGTGGAATGAGTGGCGGACATACCGTGATGACAGAAGAGACGAGACTCAAGAGCATGCGGATCCTCATCTGCGAGGACGAGGGGCTGACCGTGCTAAAGCTGCGGCGGCTGCTGACGGCGGCCGGGCACACGGTGGTGGGCGAAGCCAAGGACGGCGAGGAATGCCTGGCGCAGTGCGAGCAGACCGAGCCGGACGTGGTGTTGATGGACATCAAGATGCCCGGCATGGATGGCATGGAGGCGACGCGCAAGCTGCTCGAGAAGCGGCCGCTGCCGGTGGTGATGCTCACCGCCTACAGCGACGACGAAACGGTGCGCGCGGCGACCGAGGCGGGCGCATGCGCCTACCTGGTAAAGCCCGTTAACCGCAGCCAACTGCTGTCCGCGCTGCACGTGGCCACCTCGCGCTTCGCAGAGCTGCAGCAACTGCGACGCGAAGTGGAGGACCTGAGCGAGGCCCTGGAGTCGCGCAAGCTCGTGGAGCGCGCCAAGGGGATACTCATGGATCGCGCCGGGCTGACCGAGGCGGAGGCCTTCCGGCGCCTGCAAAAGGCGAGCCGCGACCAGCGGCGGCCGATGAAGCAGGTGGCGCTGGAGGTGATCGAGGCGGGCAAGCTGATGGCCCCGCAGGGGGCTTCCAGGCGCACGACTAGGCCCGATGAGTCCGCCGTGCTGTAGCCCACAAGGGACGATTCCCTCGCGCCGCCGCCAATACGAGGTTGTCTCACAATTCGGGGGGCGGGTCGGGATGGAACCCGACCCCTACGTCACCGCAACGATTCGCACATCCGGCGGTCACATCCCCGCAGCCATTGGCTGGCGCGGCAACGGTTAGCTACAATTGGTAATTAGCTGTGGCAATTAGCTGTTGACAGACGCGGCGACGTCTGCTAAGATGGTGGTGTCATAACCGAATAGAGGGCGAGTTGCCGCAGGGACGCGGGGCTCGCCGGGGGCCCGGGCGCCCATCCTCGGCATGTGCGAGCGATGGGCCTTTTTTGTGCCTGGGATGAGGTATTAAGCACCTGGGCGGTGAGCCGACCGTTCAACAGACGCCAGCATGGCCCCCCTCACAAGCCCGGGAGGGCTTGTGCACCATGCCCATCAGGCAAGTTGCAGCGCTCACGCGAGCCGTCCAGGTGCTTTTTTTCTTCTGTGCGCCGAGTTGAGGCGCGATCACTCACCCGCCCCTGACATGCAGCGAATTCGGGCGGTTCCTGCCGCCGTCTGCGCCGGAAGCCTCGCACTTGGGCTTCCGGCTTTCTTTATGCTAAACTTGTCGGCAGGCCAATGCGGGAGGCGCTGCGATGAACGAACCGATTGGTGTAGCCGTCGTCGGTCTTGGTCATAACGGCCGCGCATTCTGCCGCGCCTACGCGGCGGACCCGATGGCGCGCCTGGTGGCGGTGTGCGACCGCGACCCCCAGCGCCTGCGCGAGGTCGCCTACGAATACGACGTCAAGGGATACGAGGATTACTCGTTCCTGGAGCGGGGCGACATCCAGGCGGTGTCCGTGCATACCCCGGACCACCTGCACGCGGAGCCGTTCGTGCGCGCGCTGGAGGCGGACAAGCACTCCTTTGTCGAGAAGCCGTTCGCCAATTCCCTCGACGACGTGCGCCGCATGCTGGCCGCCGCGCGGAAGTCGTCGGCCATCACCATGGTGGGCCAGGTGCTGAGGTTCAATCCCGTTTTCCGCGCGGTCAAGCAGTGGGTGGACGCGGGCATGCTCGGCAACCTGTTCTACCTCGAGGCCGATTACATCCACGACCTGCGCTACCAGCGCGAGATGGAGCCGTGGAAACTGGCGCAGGAGATAGCGGTGGTCGGCGGCGGCTGTCATCCCCTCGATCTGCTGCGGTGGTATGCGGGGGAGGTCGAGGAGGCTTTCGCCTACTCGAATCACATCGCCTACGGCGAGATGGCGCACCCCGCCACGGCGGTCTCGGTCTTTCGCTTCGCCTCGGGAGCGGTGGGCAAGGTCACGGCGCTCTACGGCTGCGTCAACCCGATGCCGGAGCTTTATAATCTCGGCGTTTACGGCACGCGGGGGACGGTGGCGCGCAACCGCCTCAGCCTCGACGGCCTGCACGAGTGGATGGAGATGCCTATGGCGCCGACGGGCCACCCCTTCGAGCCGGAGGTCGCTCACTTCCTGGCGTGCATACGAGAAGGCAAGCGCCCGATCGTGGACGCGCTGGAGGGCGCCAAGACCGCGGCCGCTGCGCTGTGCGCGGCCGAATCCGCCCGCACCGGCCAGCCGCTGCGGGTGCCGGCGCTGGGTGACTGAAGGCCGCCTCTGCCCGTGGCTCCGATGGCTTGGCCAGGCCCTGGGGCAGCCGTGCCGCCGCAGCGCGCGCCCCGCTCGGGCGCTCTCCCCGCGTGTTGAAAAGGGGTGGCCGCTGTGATATACTCACGCCGGGTCGCGTTGGGATTCATGCGTGGTGACTCGCAGTGAGGA